>Ga0307445_10001058_pt1 | contig 15372 bp, 13 predicted proteins | sample SalMarSW160330MG_FD_202147 | JGI IMG/M metagenome (GOLD analysis project Ga0307445, IMG submission 202147) | Salt marsh sediment microbial communities from the Plum Island Ecosystem LTER, Massachusetts, United States - SW1603-30 | ecosystem: Environmental > Aquatic > Marine > Intertidal zone >...
AGCGCGCCCGCTGCATCTTACCAATATGGGGAATGATGGTGCATCGTAGGAGGCAGATATGGAGCTATCGGTAGTGTTGCCTGCCCACAATGAAGAGGCGACGGTGACCGAAGTGGTGGAGGAAGTGCGCCACACACTGGCTGGCTGGGAGATGGAGGCCGAGATCATCCTCGTCGATGATGGCAGTACGGACCGCACGGGCGAGATTGCACGCACCCTCGCTGCACGCATCCCATCGCTGCGAGTCGTGCAGCACGCCTCTGGGCGAGGCTATGGAGGGGCGCTGAAGGCGGGATTTGCCGCTGCACGCGGAGGATGGATCGTGTTCTACCCGACGGACAAGCAGTTCATCTTTAGCGAGCTTGAGATGCTGCTGGCCAGGGTCGGTGAAGCGGACATCGTGACCGGCTATCGTGCCGAGCGGCATGACAATGTGCTGCGCCGGCTCAATGCCCTGGGCTGGAACTTGCTGGTTCGTTTCCTGTTTGGCCACCTGTGTCGCGACATCGACTGCGGGTTCAAGCTCTTCTGGCGCGGGATCCTGGACCAGGTAGAACTTGACTCCGACGGTGCAATGATCGACACCGAACTGCTGGCTGGAGCTGTAGCGCGCGGATACCGGATCGCCGAAGTGCCGGTGACGCATCTGCCTCGGCGGGCCGGCAAGGCCACCGGCGCGCACATCAGCGTTATCGTGAGGGCGTTTCGTGACCTGGTCCGCTTTCGTGCACGGCTGAACAAGGAGCTGCGCGCAGAAGCCGTACGTGCCGGCGTGGGGGGCTGAGCCTGTCGCGCTGATCTGCTATACCGACTCGACCCGCGTGCGCCGGTGCTTGCGGATCCGTTGGCGAGTTTGCCACACGAGCCGGAAAAAGTTGGACACGTGTTCGAGCGGCCGGACGTGGCTCGTCTCGCCCGCATAGATGGTGCGGATCGGGACCCAGTCGAGGCGGTAGTCCCTGACGACGCAGGTGACAATCTGTTCTACCTCAAAGTGGAACCCCATCTCGTGGCTGTCGGCAGTAGCTTCCATCAGTCGCCGGCTGACCAGCCGGTAGCCGCTCTGGTTGTCGGGCATATGCTCGCCGATGGCCCAGGAAAAGAGCACCGTCCCGATCGAGTTCGAGGTGCGACGGACAAAGGGCATCTGCTTAAAGCTTCGCGCACCGATGATCAGGTCGCCCTGGCGCTCCCGATATGCTTCGAGGAAGCGTGGGATCTCGTCTGGATCGTGCTGTTCGTCCGCGTCGAGAGTGATGACAGCGTCATAATCCTCTTCCAGGGCATAGCGAAAGCCAGCGCGGAGCGCGGCGCCTTTGCCTTGGTTTGGTGACTGCCGCAGGACGATAGCCCCGGCCTTCTCTGCCCGCAGGGCGGTCTCGTCGGTCGATCCGTCGTCGACTACCAGCGCCGGGAGGTGCTGCCTTGCTCCAAGCACGACCTGAGTCACGTGCGTCGCTTCATTGTATGCGGGAACCAGTGCCAGTACGTGTGTCACAGTATTGCCTCTCCTGGAAGGGGTGAGTTGGCCGAAAGCGTATCATACAACGCACTGCTTGTCAATGTTCCTGACGTTTCCCTAGTCAATCAGGGCGAGCCTGCGGTAGCGCCCTGCCGGTCAGGACGGACTCCCACCTGAACGGGCCCGCCACCTGGTGCGACCTCCATGCCCTGTGAAAGCTCGGGCGTGACCCGCAGCTCACGCGCTCGCGTCACACTCTTTAGATCCGCTTCCGCTTGTCGCAACGCATCGACAAGCTTTTCATCTGCCGTCACGAGCTCGATCCGTTCCAGATCGGCGCCGAGCGACATGCTGCGCTCGCTCTTGAAGCGACGCACGGCGGTCGCTACAGCGAGCAGTACCTCGCCTGTGGTGAGGGCATCCTCATCTTCCAGCCTCGGGTCGGGTATCGGCCAGGCACTGCGGTGGATCGAGGGATACGCTTCGCTGGCGAACAATGCCTGGTAGACCTCTTCCGTGATGTGCGGCAAAAAGGGCGCGAAAAGCTTGAGCACGACGAGGAGCACGTGGTGCAGCGCGAGTTGGGCTCCTGCGTGCCCGGTGCTGTCCTCGTCGTAGAGGCGCAGCTTGGCCATCTCCAGATAGTTGTCGGCCAGCTCAGTCCAGAAGAAGGTCTCGACCTCGTTCTTGGCAGCGGCGTGATCGTAGGTCAAAAGATACTCGGTCGCACGGCGCACGACGTGTTGCGTCCGGGCGAGAATCCAGCGGTCTGCTGGCGTAGCTGATGCCAGGGCTTCCTGCAGCGGCGGCGGGTCGTCCTGCAGAAAGCGGCTGCTAAAGCGTGCAACGTTCCAGATCTTGGTCACAAGTTTTTGCCCCAGCTCGATCTTATCCTCGCTGATCACGGCATCTTTACCCAGCCCCGTGCTGGAGGCCCAGTAGCGCACTGCATCAGCAGAATACCGCTCGATCATCTCCCGGGGCGAGATCGGTCCTCCGCCACGACTCTTGCTGATCTTGCCCATCCCTTCCCCGGCGATGCCCCATCCTGAGATGGCGACGTCGGACCAGGGTACCTGGCTGAAATGGTAGAGCGATTTGACGATCGTGTAAAAAGTCCAGGTGCGGATGATGTCGTGTGCTTGCGGACGAAGCGACATCGGATACACTTGCCCATAGAGGTCGGGATCCTCCAGCCAGCGGCCCACGATCTGGGGCGTCAAGGAGGACGTGGCCCACGTATCCATGACGTCCACGTCGGGCACGAGCGCGGTATTGCCGCAAGCGCACCGGCCCGGCGGCGCTGTGGTTCTGGGGTCCAGAGGTAGCTGATCCGGCCTGGCAAGGATGATCTGGCCGCAGTGGGGGCAGTGCCAGGCGGGAAAGGGCACCCCAAAGGCACGCTGGCGAGACAAGCACCAATCCCAGCTCAGGTTCTCGACCCATTGCCGATACCGGGCGGCCATATGTTCAGGATGCCACCGGATTTGATCGCCTGCGGCGAGGAGTTCGTCGCGGCGATCGAGGATCCGCAGGAACCACTGGGCAACCATGATGTACTCCACCGGAGTGTCGCACCGCTCGTGGACGCGTATCGACTGGGCGACTGGCTGGCGAGAGAGCAATTGCCCCTCTCGATCGAGGGCAGCGACGACGGCGTGGCGCGCCTCGCTCACGCGGAGGCCGGCAAAGGGTCCTGCGGCTGATGTGAGCCGCCCGTGCTGGTCGAGCGCCTCGATCAGGGGGAGCTCGTGAGTCCGCCACCACATCACGTCGGTCACGTCGCCAAAGGTACAGCACATGACTGCCCCGGTGCCTTTGGTCGGGTCGGCAGCCGGATCGGTGAGGATGGGCACGACCTGGCCAAAAAGGGGCACTGTCGCGCGCTCTCCGACCAGTCCCGCATAGCGCTCGTCGTCCGGATGTACAAAGATGGCGACGCACGCCGGGAGCAGCTCGGGGCGCGTGGTCGCGATAGCTAGTGTCGCGCCGTCCTCGAGCTGAAAGGGCAGCGTATAGAAGGTGCTTTCTCGTTCGAGGTCGTCGAGCTCCGCTTGAGCGATCGCGGTCCGGCATTCTGGACACCAGATCGCGGGTGCGTTGCTGCGATAGGCGAGGCCATTCTCGTATAGCTGTACGAAGGAGAGCTGTGCGATACGGACGGCCTGGTCGCTGATCGTGCGGTAGGTGTAGTTCCAGTCGACAGAGAGGGCGAGTCGCTTCCAAAGGGCTTCGTACTCGAGCCCGGCCTCGCGACCCATCTCTACACAGAGCTGCGCGAATGTTGCTCGTCCGAGCTCAGAGGCAGTCCTGCCGGTCTCCTTTTCGACATAGCGCCCGGTGGGCAGGCCATTGTCATCGTAGCCCATCGGGTAAAAGACGCGATGGCCTCGCATGCGCCAGAAGCGCGCGATCAAGTCGGTTTGTGTGTACGAGTAAGCGTGGCCTAGGTGAAGGTGGCCGGAGACAGTTGCAGGCGGCGTGTCGATGGCATAGACCGGTCCGGCCCTGTCGCGAGAAAAGCGATAGGTGCCGTTCTGTTCCCACCATGCCTGCAGCCTCGGCTCTGCGGTGCGGGGATTATACCGTCTTGGCAGTCCCACGATGGCCTCCCATTGTGCGCCGGGCTCTGTGAAGCCATAGGCGCAAACAAAAAGCCCCTCATCCAATGAGGACGAGGGGAGCTTGCCACTCGCGGTACCACCTCATTTCGCCGCACATCGCTGCACAGCGCACTCGACCCTGACTATCATCAGGGAGTCGCGATAACGGGCGCACCCGTGCCAGTCTACTCGCTGCATGAGCAGGTTTCTTTGGCAGTGGACTCTGGGCGACCTTGGGCGGCCTGCGGCTGCGGTGGCTCTCAACCAGGACAGGGCCTGACCACGTCTTCTCTGTCAGTGCATGGGCCGCTTACTCCTCCCAGAGGGACGAGCTATGTTGATCGCAAGTATACTCGATCGGCCACGAGTTGTCAATGCCGTGTTCTTTGGTGATTACCCACAAGTCGGTGCGAGGCTGATCCTTGCAGAAACCACTTGAAAAGGTCCGTCCAACGCAGTATGCTTGGGTGTTGGACACAACCAAAGAGCTGCGAAGGACGGACCTGTGTATAGGATACTGCAAAAGGGCATAGCTGACAACTTGCCCATTCAGGAACTGAATGAGACGCTACACGCGTTTCTGGAACCGGTGTGGAGACATTTGCCGGAGAAGCGCTTGCGTGAGGTGAGCTACGTCGCCGTGCAAGGGCTGATCAGCGGGCAATCCCCGCTGGTGACGCACATGGCCCGCGGCGTGGAGCACTCGGAAGAGACCATCTGGCCGGTGGCCAAGCGGGTCTATCGGTTCCTATGGAACAAGCGCTTCAGTCACCGCGACCTGCTGAAAGGGCTCTATGGGATTGCACAATGCACGGTGGCCCGATACGAGCCCTCGTATCTGGTAGTGGCAGTGGACCCAGTGAATTTGGAGAAGCCCTACACCAAGAAACTGGAGGGCGTGTCGACCGTGTTCAAAAGCACGCCACCGGGAAAACGGGGGGCAAGCCGTCTCACCCCAGGCTATCCGGCGATCACCGCAACGGTCATCAACCTGCCCGAGCCTGTGGTCACCTATGCCAACTGGTTCTCCTATCGCACGGTCGACTTTGTGAGCGAGAATCGTGAGATCTATCGCTCCATCCGTATCACACGTGCATTGTTCCCATCCAAGAAACTTCGATTTGTGGCCGACTCTGGACTCGATGACCAGAAGGTATTCGCTCATATGCAACTCGTCGATGCCGAGTTCATCATTCGCGCCTGCCACAACCGTACGGTCGAGGTGTACAATGACCGACTAGACCGCTGGGAGGAGGAGTTGCTCCACGACTTGGTCATTACCGTCCCCCTACCGCTGAAACTGGAGGTCACCTTCACCCATGCGCGCAAGGACAGTGTGGTGCAGAAAGCCTTGGGTTGGCTTCATATCCGACTGCCCACCACACGCCAGGAACTATGGGTGCTGGTCGTCCACGACCCCAACCTGGATGACGATGTCGTGCTGATCACCAATATCCCCATCGAGACCGACCACGACGCGCAGCTGGTGTTCAGCGAATGGCGGTCTCGTCCACAGATTGAGCATACCTATCGCTTCGACCAGGAAGAGGGTCTGGACGTCGAAGATATGCGTGTGCGCACCGTGGAGCGAATGCGTCGCGTGTTTGTGTTGGTGTTGCTGGCGGCCTTGTTCGTCTACCACGTGGCTCACACTTGGCCGCAGCACGCTGTACTGTGGATCAGGTGTCTGGGAGGAAAACTGGGACACGCCTCAGACTCGGATGGCCCCTATATCCTTCTCGCTGGTATCAGTGCTGTGTGGATCACTGCGGCGACGCTAACCTACGCGACCAGACATCCCTTCCCCAGGGCCAAAGGCACTTATGGGTAATCACCAACGTGTTCGCCGGACGAGGTAAGACACGGTCAAATGCCTCAGCAGCCCACGAGCCACTGCCGGTCATCGCGCGTGAGGAGCGCTACTGCCTCCTCTGGACCTGCACTTCCAGGATCATAGATGGCCGGAGCGCGGGGCGTGAGCAACGGGTCGATGATGCTCCATGCCAGCTCGATCTCGTCGCTGCGCGCAAAGAGCGAGGGATCTCCATGCAGCGCGTCAAGGAGCAAGCGCTCGTATGCCTCGGGCAGGACGTGCTCGCCAAAGCGGTTGCGGTACTCGAACTCCATATCTACGGGCTCTGTGCGCATCCCGGCCCCTGGGATCTTGGTCTCGAGACGTAGGTGCATGCCTTCGTTGGGCTGGATGCACAGAAGGATGCTGTTCGGCGTGACGTCGGCACTCTCGGGAAAGAGGAGGTGAGGCACCCGCTTGAACTGGAGTGCTAGCTGGGTAGACTTGGCCCCCAGGCGCTTGCCGGCGCGCAGATAATAGGGCACGCCCTGCCAGCGCCAGTTGTCCACAAAGAGCCGGATCGCGCTGTAGGTAGGGGTGGTTGAATCGAGATCGACGCCCTCCTTCTCCCGATACCCGGCATACTGCCCGAGGACGAGGTCGTCCGGCTCGATAGGCCGGACTGCCTGCAGGACCTTGGTCTTTTCATCGCGAAGCTCGTCGGCGTTGCCAGCGGAGGGTGGTTCCATCGCAGCGAGTGTCAAGAGCTGGAGCATGTGATTCTGGAACACATCACGCAGTACGCCCGCCTGGTCATAGTAGCGTCCGCGTCTCTCGACGCCAAGGCTTTCCGCCATCGTGATCTGCACGTTATCTACATAGTTGCGGTTCCAGAGCGGTTCAAAGATGGCATTCGCAAAACGAAAGGCTAGGATGTTCTGTACCGTCTCTTTGCCCAGATAGTGGTCGATCCGGTAGATCTGCTCCTCTGCAAAGACGCGGTGCATGCGCTGGTTCAGCTCGCGTGCGCTCTCCAGGTCGTGGCCAAAGGGTTTCTCTACAATGATCCGCCGCCATCCCCTGTCTATGGAGCTGAGCTGCGCTTCTCCCAGTTGGTCGATGATGGTGGGATAGAGGGTAGGGGGAACGGCCAGGTAAAAGAGGACGTTGCCGCGCGTACCATGGCGGCGATCGAGTTCGTCCAGGCGCGCCTGCAGGCGTGCATACGTGTCGGGCTGATCGTACTCACCCTGCAGATAGGATATGCGGTCCGAGAAGTCGGGCCACAGCTCACACATGCGGGGCTTGAGCCGCGCATAGTCGACGACTCCGTGGTAAAGTCGATCGCAGAACTCTGTATCCGAGTAGTCAGAACGGGCGACGCCGATCACGTGCAAGGCAGGCGGAAGCAGCCGGTCGCATCCGAGGCTGTGCAGCGCTGGCACGAGCTTGCGCATGGTCAGATCGCCAGAAGCACCGAAAATGACGATGGTAGCAGGCGCGGCACACACAATCGACTGGTTCATACGAGCATCCCCTTCCTTGGCTGCGACAAGAGCCTGAAGCTGGCGTATGCACAGATCCACATCGAGACGAGGTAGAACCCCAAACATTCACGTGTGACCGTGCTTTCGATTACAGGTCGGCTAACACGGATATCATTACCCTGATCGCACGCTGGTACCCGTCGAGATCGAGGTGCTCGTGCGGCGTGTGATCGAGGGCTGCATCTCCTGGCCCGTAGGTGAGGACCGGGCACTGCCAGGCGGGGCCGACGACGTTCATGTCGGACGTTCCACTCTTGACCTGGAAGCGCGCCTGCCCTCCCTCGGCGCGAATGGCCTTGACAAACGCGCGAGCCAGGGGGGTGCTCTTGGAGGCTCGGTAGGCCTCCTCTCGCCCGCGACACGAGAGCTGGGCGTCGCCAGCCCAGCGAGCGAGCTGATGCTCGAGGAGATCGATGTCGATCCCTGGGGGTAGGCGCAGGCCGATGGTGGCCTCAACGCGCTCTGTAAAGCCGTCGCTGTCCGTATTGATCGCGCGTAGTGACGGCAAGAGCTGCTCGAACATGCGCTGCCGCTCCTGGTTCCACTGCTGGGCATACGCAACGACCTGCTGCCAGAAGCAGACCGCTCTCTCGCACACGCTCTGGCCGGGACCAGCGGTATGGCCAACCGGGAGTGCCAGTCGATAGTCGACCAGCAAGCGGCCTTTGTAGCCGACAGTGAGGTGATCCCATCCGCTGGGCTCGCCGATCACCACGGCCCATGGAGGGGACAGGTGGTCGAGCAAGTGACGCGCGCCCTTGGAGGTGGCCGCCTCTTCCTCTACGGCGCCTACGACGACGATGCGGCGGGTACAGGCTTCCCTCGCATTAGCGGCAGCAACGACAAAGGAAGCGAGTGATCCCTTGGCATCGACGCTGCCGCGGCCATAGAGCAGGCGACCGCTCCGATGGACCGGGATTTGGCCCGGCACGGTGTCGATGTGGCCGAGTAGCAGCACCGCCTCGTCGCCATCGCCCAGTTCGCCAACAGCGTTACCTGCCTCATCCACGCGAGCGCGGAAGCCCAGCGCCTCCATCTGCTCGACCAGGTACACGACTGCGGGCCCTTCCTCCCGCGAAGGGCTGTAGTGCTCAACCAGCCCAGCCAGCAGCCGTTCCGCCTGGGCCGGACCTACCTGTTCACTCATCCTCGTCGCCACCGTTAGAGAACGGGTCGACGGCAAGGACACGATCCAGCGCCGCCAGAACGAGATCCAGGTCAGCATACTCGATGGTCAGTGGGGGCAACAGGCGAAGCACGGTGGGGCCTGCCGGCAGGGCAAGGACACCTTCCTCGATCAGAGCCTGGAGGTAGGGCTGGACGCGCGTCCGCAGCTCGATGCCAATCATCAAGCCCAGTCCCCGGACCTCTCGGATGACGGTTGCATCCATTGCGGAGAGGTGCTCGAGCAGGTAGGCGCCCTTTTCTGCGGCCTGAGCGGGCAGATCTTGAGCTTCGATCACGTCGATACTTGCCAGGGCCGCGGCACACGCCAATGGGTTGCCACCGAAAGTAGAACCGTGCACGCCGCTGTGAATGCCCTGTACGTGCGGCCCGATCATGACCGCGCCCATCGGCACACCACCGGCGATGCCCTTGGCCAGGCAGAGCAGGTCCGGGCGCAGATCGTGGTGCTGGAATGCGAACCAGCGTCCCGTCCGTCCAAAACCGGTCTGCACCTCGTCGACGATCAGCAGCGCGCCTCGCTCGTCGCACAACTCGCGCACGCCACGGAGGTACTCGCCGCTGCCGGGCCGCACGCCGCCTTCTCCCTGCACGACCTCGACGAGCACCGCCGCCGTCTCGTCGCTGATGGCACGCTCCATCCGTTCGAGGTTGTCATAGGGCACGTGCACAAAGCCGGGCACCAGCGGCATGAAGGGCTCGCGGTATTTCTTCTCCCATGTGGCCGAAAGGGCCCCCATCGTGCGCCCGTGAAAGCCCCGCATGGTGGCCACGATGCCGGTGCGTCCGGTGGACAGGCGAGCGAATTTGAGCGCACCCTCGACCGCCTCGGTGCCCGAGTTGCAGAGGAACGCCCGCTCCAGGCCGGTGATCTGCGCCAGCCGGGCCAACAAGGCCGCCCGCTGATCATTGTAAAAGATACCCGGGCACGTGACCATCCGGGCTGCCTGCTGGCAGATTGCATCCGTGACCTGCGGATGGCAGTGGCCCAGGATCGACACACCGTGGCCGCCGACACAGTCGATGTAGCGGTGTCCGTCCGCGTCCCAGACGTGTGCGCCCTGGCCGCGTACCAGGGCCAGGTCACGCTTGGGATATGTGCCAGCGGTATGTGCTTGTTCGAGCGCGATGATGTCCACGGCTGCTCCTCGTATAACATGTATGTGAGCGGTGCCAGTCCGCCGCTCACTTGACACCAAACGGACTCTCTGGCATCCTGGTGACTGGCCCAGGGAGGGTAGCGCTTTCGCCTTGTCGCCTCGCTGGGTAAGCCCTACAATGTCGTTACTCGATGACGGTTCCCTGGCTCCGCAGCGCTGCGGTCACCGGATCCGGCAGGCGGGCATCGGCAAAGACGACGCGCCCCACACCCTCGGAGACTGCCTCAGCCGCGCCCATTACTTTCTTTTTCATGCGGCCTTCGGCAAAGACCATGTACTCCTCGACCCGCTCCGCAGGAATGTGTTCGATCAGTGTACTTTCGTCGGGGAACTCGCGAAGCAAGCCTGGGACGTTGGAAAGGATGATGAGCTGATCAGCGCCCAGCGCGGACGCAATCGCGGCGGCAGCTCTGTCGCCGTCTACGTTCATGGCCTCGCTCTCGTAGCTGATTGCCAAAGGCGCGATCACGGGCAAGTAGCCCGCGCCGAGCAGCATACGCAGCAGATCGGCGTTGACTTGACGGACTGTCCCGGTATAGTCGTCGCGGAGCACGCGCTTGCGTCCATCAATGACGACCTTGATCGCGTTCTTGCGGTTGCCTTCCAGCACGCGGCCGTCTATGCCAGAGATCCCGATCGCATTGACGCCCTCCTTTTGGAGTGACTCGACGATCTGCTTGTTCATCTTGCCACAGTACACCATCTCAAAGATTTCGAGTGTCTGCTGGTCGGTGCGGCGGCTCACGTACCCGGAGACAGAGGTCACGAACTGTGGTGGGTGTCCGAGCTGCTGGGCGACGACGTTGGTCTGGTAGGAACCACCGTGCACCAGGACGAGCTGCGTACCCATCTTCCACTGTGCGGCTACGTCGGCGCAGACTGCGCCATAGTCCAGTTCCTTGCGACCGCCTACCTTGACGACGATCACCGTTCTTCCCTCCTTGTTCCCGCCACAAGCGCCATGACCTGCGCGAGCATCTAGATTGGGTGCAGCCCGGGAAAGGTCAGCCCCGCAGTTTCCGCCAAGCCGAACATCAGGTTCATGCATTGCACCGCGCTCCCTGCGGCACCCTTCATGAGGTTGTCGATGGCTGCGATCGCCACCACGCGGCCCGTGCGCTCGTCGAGCTCGAACCCCACGTCACAATAGTTGCTTCCAGCCAGGATCTTGGGCTCTGGATAGCGGTAGACGCCCTGCCGTTCCTTCACGATGCGGACGAACGGCTCCTCCCCGTAGGCCCCGCGATAGACCTTCCATAGGTCCCGCTCTGTGAGCGAGCGGTCCTCGAGAAAGACGTGCCCCGTGGCCAATACGCCGCGTACGAGCTCGACGGCTGTGGCAGAAAAGTGGACCATGGGTGGTGCATCGCCCAGCGCGAGTTCCTGCACGATCTCTGCCGTGTGCCGGTGCCCGGTCGGGGCAAAGGAACGTACGGCCCCACTTCGCTCGGGGTGGTGCGAACCCGGGTTCTCCCGACGTCCCCCTTCGGAAGAGCCGACCTTGACCTCGACCAACACGTCATGCGAGCGGTCCACCAGCCCGGCTGCAAAGAGTGGGTAAAGGCCGAGGATGCTGGCCGTTGCGTTACAGCCGACGCCGCTCACATAGCTAGCCTGGCGGATATCTTCCCGGTGTAGCTCGGGAAGGCCGTAGACAAAGCGGTCGATCCACGCTGGCGCGGCGTGTGGCTGCCCATACCATTGGGCATAGAGCGCCGGGTCGCGGAGGCGGAAATCGGCAGAGAGATCGATCACGCGTGGGGCCAGTTCGGCCAGATGCTCGATCTGCCGCTGTGACTCGCCGTGATGCAGGGCCACAAACAGTACGTCGCACGGCTCGATCTGGCTGGCCTGGCAGAACTTGAGGCGGGAACGGCCGCGCAAGTTCGAATGCACGGCATAGACATAGCGGCCCAGGTTCGATTCGGAAGAGATCTGCGCGACCTCAGCATGCGGGTGATCGAGCAGGATGCGAAGCAGCTCTCCTCCCGCGTATCCTGACCCGCCGATGATCGATGTCCTGATCATGCCCTTCCCTCTCTCTCGCGCCCGACCTGCAGCACATAGTCGACCACTCGCGCCGGGATATCGACGCCCGTGGTATCGATGCTGTTGCGGAACTCCATCGTATAGTTGATCTCGTTGACCAGCATGCCCCTGTCCTGGTCCTCAAAGATATCGAGCGCGACAACGCCGCCGCCGACGGCCCTGGCGGCTGCCACGCACAGCTCGTGTAAGTCGTCCGTCACTGGGCAGTTCGAGGCTTCCCCGCCGCGTGCGGTGTTGGTGATCCAATGGGGAGAGGTACGGTATATCGCACAGATCGTCTCGTCGCCTACCACAAAGGCCCGGATGTCGCGGCCGTGCTTTTCCACGTACTCCTGGATATAGTAGACGGAATGGTGATACGAGCCAAGGACCTTCTTGTGCTCCAGGATCGCCTCGGCGGCCTCGCGATCGTTGACCTTGGAGAGCAGCCTGCCCCAGGAGCCGACGCCCGGCTTGAGTACGACCGGATAGCCCATCTCCTCGATCGCCTGTAGCGCCGACTCGGGCGTAAAAGCTACGCAGGTGCGGGGAGTGGGAATGCCAGCGCGCACCAGGGCGCTGGTCGTCAGCAGCTTGTTGCCGCAGGTATTGGCGACGTCATACGTGTTGACTGAGGGCAGACCCCAGTCATTGAGGATACGCAGGGCATAGAGGGCCCGCGAGTGGTTAATACACCGCTCGAGAATCACGTCGTGATCCCAGCCATTTCCCCGGATCTCGAGGATGAGCTCTCGGTCGTCGATGATGTCCAGGTTCACGCGACGTTTTCTCAGCTCCTGGATGAGCAGCTTTTCCTCAACGCGGATGCGAGAGCACAACATGCCAACTTTCATAGATCCTTCTCCTTGCGCGTGGCGAAGGGACGATGAGGCTGCAGCAGCACAGCGGTCATACCGCAGCCCCGTTCCCAGCTACTCTCCCCAATCTTCTTCTTCCTGCGGAGCCAGGTCCACCTGCGGCGGGTCGAGGCTGATCACCTCGAGCTCCACGCCGCAGTCTGGACACTCGACGATCTCGCCCTCGATCGTATCGGGCGCGAGTTCGATCTCGGCAGCGCACTCGGGACATTCAGCGACCATCGGTTCCTCCTATGCTCAACTATAAGCTACAAACTGGCTCGATTATAGGTCGACAGGCGTGGATCGAGCAAATACGTTATCCATTCCTTGTCGCCCGTTTCGTGACGTGCGCGACTATCGCCTGCGTAACGTCATCTGTGCCGGCCTGGCCTCCCAGGTCGGGCGTGTGCGGCCCATGCCGCAATACATACTCGACTGCCTCCCGCACAGTACGAGCGCGGCGATGCTGACGAAAGCGGTCGAGCAGCATCGCCGCTGCGAGGATCGCTGCCAACGGATTGGCGATCCCCTGGCCGGCAATGTCAGGTGCGGCCCCATGTACGGGCTCAAAGAGAGCGTGCGCATCGCCCAGGTTGGCTGACGGTGCTAGGCCCAATCCGCCGACGAGTCCGGCGGCTTCGTCGGAAAGGATGTCGCCGAACAGGTTGGTGGTCACGACCACGTCAAAGCGCTCGGGCGTCGTGACCAGGCGCAGGGCCGCCGTGTCGACCAGCATCTCCTCCACCTCCAGGTCCGGGTAGCCGCTCGCGACGCGCAAGGCCGTCTCGCGAAAGAGCCCGCAGGTCTCGGGGAGGACGTTCGCCTTGTGCACGATCGTTAGCTTGCCTCGTCGTCGCATCGCCCACTCGCAGGCGACCCGTACAATACGCGACGAACCGTGCTGTGTGATTATGCGCTCGGCCACGGCTGTGTCGCCGTCGCGCCGTTCACGCCGGACGTACAACCCCTCGCTGTTCTCGCGCACGATCAGCAGGTCAATCCCCGGTCGCGAGGTAGCGATGGGCCACGAGTGGCATGGGCGCAGGTTCGCATAGAGGTCCAGCGCTCTCCGCAAGCCGACGATCGTGCTGCTGTATCCCTCGACCCGATGCGAGGGAGAAGCGACCGCACCGAAAAGAACGGCGTCACACGCCTTTGCTGTCTCTATCGTCTCGGCAGGCAGCGAGTTGCCGCGTTCCTGGAAGGAGCTCCATCCGCCCTCGGCTTGCTCCACGACGAACGGCAGGCCGGTCGCATGCAGCACATCGATCGCGGCTGGCACGACCTCGTGCCCGATCCCATCGCCCTCGATCACGCACAGCCGGCGCGGATCTCCATGGTCGCTAGCATGCATCATCGATCTCCGCTGGAAAGCGACCGTGACGCTGGTAGTAGGCCACGATCCCGCCCTCCCGCTGGATCGCCTCCACGAAGGCAGGTGGATGTGGCAGGTCGAGCGTGCCACGTGCCGTGCGTAACTGTGATGCTTCCAGATCGAGCTCGACCTCGTCGCCATCTGTCAGTTGCCCGGCCAAATCCGCCTCAAACATCGGAAGGCCCAGGTTCAGGGCGTTCCGGAAAAAGATGCGCGCAAAGCTCGGTGCGATGATGGCAGCGATGCCACAGCGCAGCAGTGCCCGTGGCGCGTACTCACGCGAGGAACCACAGCCAAAGTTCCTGCCGGCCACGATAACGTCGCCGGGCTTGACGTTGGGGGCAAAGTCGGGACGATGCTCGATAAAGGCATAGTGGGCCAGCTCTTCCTCCGAAGTCATGTAAGGGGAGTAGCGACCTGGGATGATCTGATCCGTGTCAATGTCCTCGCCAAAGAGCCATACCTTGCTCATATCACCTCCGTGTGCGGCGCGACGGCTATCCTGAGAGATCAAAGTGTAATGTCTCGGGGATCGGTGATCCGGCCCCGCAGCGCAGTAGCTGCCGCTGTCTGCGGCGAGCCCAAGTAGATCTCTGCTTGCGGCGAGCCCATACGCCCGGAAAAGTTGCGGTTGCTGGTAGAGAAGCAGACTTCGCCCGCGCCCAGCACGCCAAGGTGCCTGCCGATACAGGGCCCACAGCCGGCCGGGCCTATCGTGGCGCCAGCGTCGAGGAGAGTGGCAAGCGTACCGTCGGCCACAGCGCCTTGCAGTGCGGCGCGTGAGGCCGGGACCACGAGAAGGCGGACTCTCTTTGCGATTTGCCTGCCGCGCAGAATGTTTGCTGCTGCCTGCATATCTTGCAGGCGCCCATTTGTGCACGTGCCCAGGAAAACCTGATCGACTTGGACGTCGGCTAGGGCTCCTGCGGGGACGACGTCGTCCACGCGCGGTGGACAGGCGACCACGGGTTCTACACTGCCGAGGTCCACCGTGAGGCGGTCGAGATAGGTAGCGCCCTCCTGCACAGCCAGCCAGTCCGGGACGGAAGCAAAGGCACGGGTCCTGGCATCAGGTACAGAGATGCCGACTTTGGCGCCCATCTCTGTGGTCATGCTGCTAAGCGTCATGCGCGAGGCGATCGACAGGGTCGACACACCGTAAAACTCGACGGCACGGTAGGTAAAGCCATCGGCACGAACCTCCCGCAGCAGGTTCAGGGCGAGGTCCTTGGTGTCAACCCCCTCGGGCAACTGGCCTACCAGGTCGACGCGCACCGTCTCGGGAACGCGCATCCACGTACGCCCGGTAGCAAAAGCGAGGGCAATGTCTGTGGTGCCCATCCCGGTTCCAAAGGCAGCA
>Ga0307445_10001059_pt1 | contig 15364 bp, 10 predicted proteins | sample SalMarSW160330MG_FD_202147 | JGI IMG/M metagenome (GOLD analysis project Ga0307445, IMG submission 202147) | Salt marsh sediment microbial communities from the Plum Island Ecosystem LTER, Massachusetts, United States - SW1603-30 | ecosystem: Environmental > Aquatic > Marine > Intertidal zone >...
TCATAAAGTGGTTCGAAAGGATTTTTATGCTGCTTCTTCCTGATCTTATTGACAACATAAATATCTCTTTCCTGCAGGTGAGCAGAATCCCTCAACATTATCTGGCAAAGGTCAACTGTTGCTGCCGTTGTATATATTGGTCCGTTGAAACCGTTCTTAACCATCCCGGGAACTTTTCCAGAGTGATCAATGTGAGCATGCGAAAGAAGAAGAACGTCAATTTCCGAAGGAGAATATTTGAATGTACGGTTTATTTCGAAAGCTTCTTTCCGTTTTCCCTGGTATAGTCCGCAATCCAAAAGAATTTTTTTTCCGTTTATATAAAGAAGATGCTGTGAGCCGGTTACTGTCTGTGCCGCACCGATGAAATGAATTTCCAATTTGATTTCCTTTGTTAGACGCCTTTGAAAAGTTGTGTTAGATTTAAGCTTTTTACTTTTTGTTTACTTGCAAGAGAAACATAAGCTACTGCAAGTGACTCTTTGCCGGTTCCGAGAATGGTACTAATTAAACCTAAAGACTCTGCTAATTCTGTCGAATCACTTTCCTTAATTATTTTCTTCCATAGTGTTTCTTCAAGAACGTTGTAAGCAGTGTGAACTTCGTGCAAGTCAAATCCTGATTCGTACCGCTCTTTGGCAACTTTTTCGGAGTAAGTTACCATTTCTATAAGGTTTTTAGTCTTAATACTACTTAAGGTAAGATCAAATAATTTTGCTAGTCTTTGCCAGTTCTCATCTGCACGGGAAGAATTATAATGTTTTAAATGAGATCTTTCCAAAGCAGTGAATGCTTCGTTAATAATTTCAGTTTGATTGTTCAATAAGATTTCATTGATTTTCATAATTAGCTTTCTTTTATTCCCTCAAAAATAATAAAGATTTCAGCAAGAAGGTGTAATGTAAAACAAAGGTTTATACTAAAATTATTTAGAAAAAGCTTAATTGATCTGACTCAACGATAGAATTAAAAGATTCACCAAGTAAAATTAATACAGAATCTGCTATTGGTTTTATTTGTTTATCAATATAATGATCGTAATCAATATCGGTATGCTTCAGCTCAACCGGAATTGGACCTCGTTTAGTGATTACGTAGTAAACTGTTCCAGTTGTTTCAGGTAGCATACGAGCTGCTTTAACATGCTGCGGAATATTTTTTATGTATTCATCAACATCTTTCCTTAATCTTTTTCTGTACACAAGCTTATCATCATATTCGCCTGATTTAACTTTTTTAACAATTTCTCTAAGCCAGTTTTCAATTTCTTCGTTATTGAAAATTCTATTGTAAAGTTCAACCTGAAATTCTTTTGCAAGTCGTGTCCAGTCAGATCGAACAAACTCCATTCCAACGAACTCAAGCTTTTCTTCACCATTCTCTATAAGCAATCCCGCATAACGTTTCTTGGCACCCGTTTCGCTTCCTCTTGCAGGAGTAAGAATAAATTTACGGTAATATTTTTCGAACTCTATTTCTAAATATGATTTCAAACCATATTCGTTTGAAATTTTTTCTGCCCAATAATGATTTAAATCATTTGCTATCCGTTTTCCGTTCTTTTCGGCATTTTCTCCTTCGCCCTCTTTTAGTTTGATGAACAGCGAATCTGTATCGCCATAAATTACCTCATATCCTTTTTCACTCTGGTATTCTTTACTGCCCAGTAAAAGTTTGTGACCTGTTCCGGTGATTGCGGTTGGTAAGTTGGGGTGATAAAATCTACATCCGAATGAACCCATTACTCCATAAAAACTATTCATTAAGATTTTTATTGCCTGGGATAGCTGCTTGTCTTTTTTCTTTCTTGCAAGGTTTCTCTGTTCAATTAGTTGATCAATGAATTCAGGAAGAAAATGTTGAGTAGAGGAAAATTTATACCCGTTAAGTGTTTCGATTGTATCTGTTTCAAATTTTAAATTTGAATAAGGATCTATCTTAAAAGTTTGAATTATTGATGGGTACAGACTTTTAAAGTCAAGCACAACAACATCATCATAAATTCCAGGAACAGGATCCATTACGTATCCACCCGCTGCGTGCTCGGAAGTATCTAGATCCTTAACATTCCCGACAACGTATCCTGCACGATGAAGCTTCGGTAAAAAGAAATGATCAAAAGCAGCTGTCATCATTCCAAGTTCATCCATTAGCAAACCTGAAAGCTGAGAGCGACGAACAGATAGGTCAACCAGTCCGGCTTTTTTAAAAATATCAGTGACCAGTTCAGCGTCTTTAAGATTGTATTCTGCAAGGCTCGCTTTATCTTCTTTAAACAATCTTTCAATCTCTTCCACTTTATCCTGATCTGGCGTTATAGTTTTTCCTTCAGCCAGTAATTCCTGAGCAACGGTTTCAAGACGATAATCTTCAAAAGTAAAAAATGAAGAACGCAATGACACCGGTCCATCAATTATTACTCTACCAGTCACAAATGCGTAGTAACCTCTTGGTTTCCTTTGCCTTAATGAGACTCTGCCATTTGCACGAGCAATCTTAAATGGAATCATGAGTTCCCGACATTTGTTTTCCAGAAACATTAAATCAAAACCAATTACATGCCAACCGATGATAATATCGGGATCTTTTTCCTGAAACCACCTGATGAAATTCTGCAGGAGTTCTTTTTCATCCTCGTAACTTAAAATATAATTTGGGGTTTCAATTTTTTCGTTCGATACTATAAAAACTTTCTTCTCTTCTGTCTTACCGGAAAGATGGACTGCAACAGAATAGAGCTTAGTGTTTTGAGTTCCGGTTTCTATATCAATAGATGCAACTAATAACTTTGGTGTGACCTCACAAGGTTCTATTTTTGGATTGTTGAACGAATGAAGATTTCCCCCTTTTTCTGATATGCCTTCAACTTGCACTTGTGCATTAATAAACCTTTCCATTAGGAATCTTCTTGCTGGGTCAACATCTGACTCATAGGTTTTTATACCCATACTTTCAATTTCTTCTATCGATGTTCTTAAATCTCTCTGGGAGTTGAAATAAAGTGCATCAACTTTTTTCTCATCAAAATTTTTAAGATCAACTTCCTTTCTATTGAAAGGAACAGAGAGTTTTTCAATAACAGATTTATGTTCTACAAAAAAGACAGGGTTATTTGAAAAAATTAATTCAACCGTTCCCAGCTCATTTGAAGTCCCAATAAACTTTAAAGTATTTCTGCCCCTTATATCTTGCCATTCACCGGTAAGTATAAATACTTTTACACTTATTTGTTCAGGCTTGTCCATTAATAATGATCCTCAGTCACTTTTTTAAATACTAACTGCAAAGCTTTTGTAATCTTGCCCGGTTCACCATTATTAATTTGCCAATAGTCTATCATAGTTACTGGTGTGACTTCTTTAGTTGTACTAGTAATAAAAAACTCCGTGAAGTTTTTGAGATCATCTTTATCAATAAATTTTTCTTTAAAATCTATTTTGAATTTTTCGCAGAATTCCAGAACTACTTTTCTGGTTATGCCGTCAAGAATTAATCTTGACTTTGGAGCGGTAAATACGGTTTCCTCTTTAACAGCAAAAATGTTAGTATGAGTTCCTTCCGTAATCATTCCATCCCGAACAAGAATCGCTTCCTCAGCACCTTCTTCCGATGCTTTTTGGTTTGCGAGCACAACAGGAAGCAAAGATGTAGATTTAATATCACACCTTAACCAACGTACATCTTCCTGTAAAATTACTTTTACGCCTTTTGATTGCTCCTCATTATCTTCTTTGAATTCCTTCACGGAAATAAAAAGAGTAGGTGTAGTTTTTTCCACGGGGAAACTGTGAGTTCTTGGAAAAGCTGTGCCACGAGTTATTTGGAGGTATATAAGGGCTTCCTTCTCAATATTATTTTTTTTGATGAGGTCGTAAATGATATTTTTAATTGAATTGAAATTATCAAAATCTATCCTGGTTTCTTTAAGACTCCTTTTAAGTCTTTCAAGATGGTCTTCATACCTGAACAATTTTCTATTGTATGTACGAATTGATTCGTAAACTCCGTCTGCAAATAGAAAACCACGGTCGAAGGGAGAAATATGAGAATCAGCAAGTGGGATTATTGCATTATTTAAATAAACAAACATATTATATTTCATAAAGATTTATGAATAAAAATAGCCAATTCTAAAGCTAATATCGACTTACCTTGTTTAGGTTCATCTCGGAGAAGGATTTCCGTTTTTAAGATTAAAAAATATCTTAAATTAAAGAATAATTTTTTGAGAATCTATTGAATATTGAACAAATCCGCGAATACTCTTTAAAGAAAAAAGGTGTCACTGAAGAGTTTCCTTTTGACGAGGGAACACTTGTCTTTAAAGTAATGGGCAAGATTTTTATTCTGGCATCGTTGGATAGTATCCCGTTGCAAGTCAATCTTAAATGCGACCCGGAGAAGGCAATTGAATTAAGAGAAGAATATGAGGCTGTGCAACCGGGATATCATATGAACAAAAGGCATTGGAATACTGTTATTATAGATGGTTCGATCCCGAATAAAAAAATTTTAGAATGGATTGACCATTCTTATAATTTAGTTGTAGCAGGCTTAAAAAGGGCAGACCAGGATAAGCTTAATAAATTAACAAATAAGTAACAGAACGAATATTTTTTAAATAGCAGAATATTTATATTTAATAAGGTTAATTGTAAGAATTAATTTACTAATCACTCATATTAATAATAAAAAATCGGAGGCCCTATGAAAAAGCTCTTATTAACCCTTGGCTTATTCTTTATGGTTTCTGCAGTTGCTTTAAGCCAGACTCAGGTTCTCAGCGGCTCTTGGTATGGCAACTCAGAGACAAAGTATTATACACTTCACGAAAACACAGGCGAACGAGCATTTACAATTGAAGTGAATTTCTTAAAACCGTTTGAAAATAAACCGGATGTAGTTGTTGGTCTTTCTAATATAGATGCAGCACCAGGAAATCTTAGATATAGTGTAAAAGCTAAATCGGTATCAAGAGATGGCTTTACTGTTGAAGTGAAGACCTGGGGCGACACCAAAATTATGAGTATTGGTGGTTTCTGGGTAGCTCACGCAGAGGCTTCAACTGGTTCTGATTATTAATATTAGCATTTAATAAATGAAGCCGTTATTCTGAAAGGGATAACGGCTTTTTTATTTTAAAAACTATTTTATTATGGGTAGGGTGGAAAATTATTTCTTTATTAATTCAGCATTAATGAATAATTTGCCCCCGGCATTAATTGAAAAATAGTATATAAGAAATTTTTTATTAAGAAAACAGAAATAGTGATGAAGCAACTTTCTTTTCTTGCAGTTATTACAATGTTAATGTTCGGATGTAAAACAAATCCCCCGACCGAATCAGCACCTCCAGTACAAAATGTTGGAAAAGTTTTTGTTGATGCAAATGTACCCGATTCAAAAATTTATCTGAATGATACTTTTACAGGGAAATATACACCGGATACTTTAACTTTAAATCAAGGTGATTATTCGATTAAAGTAGTAAAAGAAGATGTCCAAAAATTAGTCCTGATAGAAGACTTTGCTAATGTTAGTTGTATCCCTTGTGTTCAGTCTAATAAAATTATCGAATCGTTATCTAACATAAAATTTGGTAGGACTAAATTAGTAGTAATAAAATTTCCGACATATTTTCCTTCTCCTAATGATCCTTTTTATCTGGCAAATAAAATCGATTGTGATTCCCGAATTGCTTACTACAACATATTTTTTGCACCAAGCACGATAACAGATGGTATTGAGAGACCAATTTCAACCGATTCGTTAGATGTTATATCTAAGGTTGAAGGGAGGCTGGACAGTCTGCCACGGTTTGATGTTTCAGTTACGGCAGAAGTTACAGGTGGGAATTACATGATCACAGTTAATATTAAAGTTATAGATAAGTATTTTCCGTTAAGTCAGAATTTAAATATCAATGCGGGAGATACAAAGACATTAAACTTCGATTTGCAGTTAGATACAACTCCAATCAATTACTCGGATTTAGTTCTTCATACAGTTGTAACTGAAACCGATATTGAATTTTCTAGTCCTCCTGGTTCTAATGGTGAAACGAAATTTTTTGATGTCATGCGTAAGATGCTACCTTCAAATGAAGGACAGGATTTAAGCACATTACAACAAACCGGAGAGGAGACTTATCAGTTTCAACTTGCTCTTGATCCGGGATGGGACGTAACTAATCTTAATGTTGTCACATATGTTCAGGATAAAGTTACAAGCGAAGTTTTTCAAACAGGCTCAACATTTAATTAGTTTTTGAAGTTAAGTATTAAATGAAAATCAGTATCTATTTATAATTATTAATAATTTTTGTTGACAGTTTCATACCTGATTAGTAGTTTATACCCCCAGCGGGGTAAAATTATTAATTAGTGCCCCCCTTAAAAGGTAACAAACAGAATAAATATCTAATGGATACCTCCAAATACCTCAAATCTTTCATGGAAATAGGACTTACCGAAAGAGAAGCTAAAGTATATATTACATTGTTAAGCGGAAGGATGTTTACTGTATTAGAACTTCAGGAAGCAGTAAATATTCCCCGCACAAAAATATATGAAGTGTTAAACAAGCTGGTAAACAGAAATATATGTATTGAGAAAAAACTTGGCAGGAATAAACTTTATGAAGCTGTTGAACCCAAACTTGCTTTGGAAAGGGTCCTCGAATCATACAAAAAAGATCTTGAAAGAAAAGAAGAATTAATTAAACAGGTCTCAGAGGTATTTACTCCTATTTTCCAAAATAGCAAATCGATTGTCAATCCTTTGGAATTTATTGATGTGATGAAAGAGAAAGGACAAATCCATAAAAGATATACTGCTTGTGTCCATAGTACAAGAAGAGAAATGTTAACCTTTAATAAGGGACCGTATGCTTGCGATACTTCTGACAGGTTAGGTGAACAGGAGGATGAGGAATATAAATTACTGAAAAGGGGAGGTTTATGTAAGGACATTTATGAGTTAAAAGAATTGAAGGAAGTTGATTGGCTCCTTAATTCTGTAAAGAAGTCTTTAAAGCTTGGTCAGCAGGCAAGAGTTGTGGAAAGACTTCCTATTAAAATGCTGGTCTTCGATCAGGAGAAAGTAATGTTTGCGCTTGAACAACCAGTGTTGGTTCCAAACGAGCTGACTATGATTTATATTGAACATAAACAGCTTGCTGAAGCCTGCAGTATGCTCTTTTATCACCTATGGGACCAGGGACAGGATATTTCCGAGATAGGAAAAGATATTGTTGGTGAAGTAGAATCATATTCTTTTGTATCGAACTAGTGCTCTTTGAATAAAAAATTTTTTCTTTGGTAGAATAAAAATTTTAGGCTCTGTATATCCCAATTAATTGGGTTAATCATTTAATAACTATAAATCATTAAACCTTTGGAGCTCTTATGAAAAAACTAATACTATTTTTTAGTGTAATAGCTTTTCTTTCATCCTCAATTTTTGCTCAGGATGAGGTCGTATTACAATTTACAACTATCTCTGGTTACAGCAATAACCTATATATTGATAACATTAGTGCTGGTAATCAATATGATGTAGATGTTGCAGTTACTTCGATCAATAATATTGATGCGGATACCAGCTATGCAATTGGGTCTTCCAGTTTTACTGTTGCCCCCGAAGTATCAGTAACAAATCTTGGTAAAACAGAAATTACTTCACCATTTGATGTTGTGATGACTGTGGAACCCGGAGGATATTCAAGTACTCAAACGGTATCTTCTTTAACCAGCGGGCAGTCTGTTTCAGTTGTATTCGATGACCTTACTATTTATCCATCCACGGAAATGGATATTGTAGTTACATCACAATTAACAGGCGATGAAAATCCAGCCAATGATGTATTGAGTCAGTACTCGGTGGTACTCCCCGGTGTGCAAAGAGAAAATGTTCTTCTCGAGGAATGGACCAATGCTTCGTGTGCACCGTGCGCAGCAAATAATCCTACCATTGATGCCTTTGTCGCAGCTAACTTCAATACCATTGTTCCTGTTAAGTATCACGTTTGGTGGCCAGGCAATACTGATCCTATGTACTTACACAATATTCCTGAAAATACTGCGCGAACAAATTATTATGGAGTTAGTGGGGTTCCAAATGTTATAATGGGTGGTGTAACTAACCCGGTTTACCCCTACACTACTCCAGGTAGTCTTCAGGATGCATACGATATTCAAATGTCTAAAGCAACACCGCTGGAAGTTTCTGTAACTGACACTCATTTTGGTAGCGATAGTATCCGCACTGATATCGTACTTACGGTACACGCCCCGCTACTTTATGGTCAATATTATTTGAGGGTAATGGCGGTGGAAAGATGGATTCATTATGCTTCTCCTCCAGGCAATAATGGCGAAACAGATTTTTATGATGTTTTCAGAAAAGCCTATCCTGATATAACGGGAAGCCCTTTACCTTTAACTCCCGGAACATATAATTTTAGCTTTACATACCCGATTGATCCAGTGTGGGTCGATTCAATGATGTATTCAATTGCTTTTGTGCAGGATGATGCAACTAAAAAAGTTTGGTGCTCTGGTAAAGGCAGAGAAATGCCTATGCAAATTAATCTTACTCAGACACCTGAAAATGTTGAGAAGCCAATTAGCAGAACAAATATGATCGGGACAGAACAACAAACTATTTATAACAGTTTGGATAATCCTCTTGGTGGTTTTAATATAGAATTATTTGAAGGAATTTTCCCACCGGCAGGTTGGCAGGTTATCAATCCGGATGGTAGTATTACGTTCGAACAATACGACGGGGCAAATGGTCCTTCACTAGGTGGTTCAAAGTCTGTTAAAATGGATTTTTATTCATATTCAACTGTGGGTGCTTCTGATACAATGTATTCAAGAATATTTTATGGACTTCAAACTATTGATTCTGTTAAATTTGATTATGCACATGCTGAATATCCCGGTTTTGGACCTGATAGATTAATTGTGAAAGTATCAATAGATGGAGGACTGACTTTTCCGTTTACAATTTTTGATAAAGCAGGAGATGAGTTAGCTACTGTCCCTGCAACCACTGGTAGCTTTGTTCCTGCTTCCAGCAGTGATTGGGCAACTTTTTCGTATCCACTTGAAAATATAGTTACTTTTTCAAGCGTTTCTGTTCAATCTCCCAATGGTGGAGAGGTATGGGTAGCAGGTGAAACAGAGGATGTAACATGGTCAGGTGTTAATGTTAATAATGTAAAAATAGAACTAAGTACTAATAATGGAACAGACTGGTCAACGATTGTAGAATCAACTCCAAATACCGGTACTTATGCGTGGGTTGTGACCGCACAGGATTCATCAGATCAGTGTCTTATAAGGATAACTAATGTTGAAAATGGTTTTGTGTATGATGTGAGTGATGGTGTATTTACCATAGATGTAGTCTCAAGTTTTGGTGAAGAACTCGAAAGTAATCCAACTGAGTTTAATTTGGATCAAAACTATCCAAATCCGTTCAACCCATCGACAACAATTAGGTATGCTGTTCCTAAAACAAGTCAAGTAAGTATTAAATTATATGATTTAACCGGTCAGGAAGTTGCTTCACTGGTTAATGAAGATAAAGAAGTTGGAACATATGAAGTAAAATTTGATGCACGAAATCTCGCATCAGGAGTATATTTGTACAAAATGATTGCTGGTGATTTCTCTTCTGTTAAAAAGCTGAATGTTCTTAAGTAATTAAGCATCAAATTTTGGATGAGGCGTGTTTCGGTGCACGCCTTATCTCTTATTATAATGGCGAATTCTGGTTTTTGGTATTTATTTGTAATAAAATAAAACCTTTGGATTTTTTTAAGTTTAAAAGATGATTATCTTAAAAAGAAGTAGTATTAGAATATTATCATTTTAAGTAAAAGTGATTGCTATTTCTGGTTTTAATTAAGACTGTTGAAAAGCGCATATTATTTTTTAAAATATCCTTGTTATAATTTTTTAGTTGAACATCAAAATTTTTTCAAAATGGATTCTAATAGATAATATTTATCTGAGGTAATAATGAAAAGAATAATACGATTAATTTCAGTCACTGTTTTTATTATCAGTTTAGTAATAATATATTCAGGAAACTTAAGAGCACAGACACAAAGAAATCCGGTGCTTGAGGAATTCACGGGGACCTGGTGTCCATGGTGCCCCTGCGGTCACGTTATAATGGAACAGATTCTTGCCGGTATGCCTAATGCAATTATGATTGGGTATCATGGCGGTGGCGGAGGAGATCCATTTCAGTATTTTCCGGGCAACCAGGTAGTATCTCTGCTCAGTCCACCTTATTGGCCGAGCGGTACTGTTGATAGGACCGGGGCTCCAAATGATCGGTCAACCTGGTCAAGCTGGATGAATCAAAGATATAATGTTCCTGCAACTGTCAGCATAGATATAGATCATACATTCAATCCGCTCAACAAAGAAATTAATGCAACTGTTGATGTAACTGCACTTCAGAATCTCACAGGATCTTATAATGTGACACTTATTCTGCTTGAAAATGGTTTAGTTTTTTCGCAAGCAGGGAATACGAGTTGCCAAGGCGGAACTAACTATATTCATAAACATGTTGTTAGAGCTATGTTAAACGGTGCCACGGGTGAAGACCTTAATAATGGCAATCCCTGGAACCAGGGGCAGACTATAACAAAGAATATTCAAGCATATATTCCAGAAGAAGCTAACCCGGATAGTTGTGAGCTTGTAGTAATAGTTAACAAAGTCCAATCTCCACTTTATAATGCTGAAATTCAACAAGCTATAAAAAAGGAATTTATGGATCCGAATTATAAAGCTACAATTTCAGTTGTTGATCAGTATTATTTTGGTGAATCTTCTGAAACTGCGGAGTACCAGGTTTATGTTAAGAACGTAGGAACACTTCCTGATCTGTATAACATCAGTCTCAGTTTTGAAGGTCCTGCTGGCTGGTCACAAACTTTCACGACAATGCACGGAACTTTTAATATCGGTGATTTGGATACTATGACTATTAATCCGGGAGATTCAGCTTCTGTTCAAGTCACTGTGAATGCAAATTCGGTAAATGGCTATGGCAAATCTAAAATACAATTCTATTCCAATCATGGTACTTCTGGTATTGCCGAATTAATGTTCACAACATTTGGATTGGACATCCTTGTTGTTGATGACGATGGAGGCGAAAATTATGAGGAATATATTCAAAATGAATTGGTGAACATCGGCTCCGAATATGGGATTATTACAAGCGATTTTATTCCTGCCAATGCAGACAGTTTAAATACCTACAATATTATTATTTGGAATACCGGTGTTACCGAACCAGGAATCTCAACGGATGAAATGAATGCTCTGGCTGCATTTCTTGATAACGGCGGCAGATTGTATTTAAATGGAGTTGATATTGCATACCAGATGGCGGATCCTTCCAGTCCTTATTATTCAACAGAGACGATGAACTTTTTCACAAACTATTTGCATTCAAGCTATATTTTGAGAGAGCATTCTGCGACTATAACTACTGGCATAGATGGAGATCCTATTACAGATGGTTTGGGAAATCTGACACTTGTTGGTGGAACCGGCGCAAATACAATAGATCATTCTGCAGGTCATTATCCAAATCAGATAGCTGCTGAAGGGATGTATAGTGCAGATATCCTTTACTTCTGGTTAAAGCCGGATGAACATCCGGGAATAAGAGCGAATCATGGAGCATCGGGCAAGGTAGTATTTACAACTTTTGGTTTTGAGACAATATCTCAGGAAGAAAAAAGAACACTATTTGCCGAGGGAATTGTTGAGTGGTTAAGTAATCCGGTGGGCGTAGAAGATGATCAATCGGGGTTGTCACCTGCTTCATTTAAATTATATCAAAACTTCCCGAATCCATTTAATCCTGTTACGACTATTAAATATCAAGTATCGAATACTTCGCCTGTCTTAATAAAAGTATACGATATAATCGGCAGGGAAGTTTCAGTTCTCGTAAATGAAGTAAAAGAGCCCGGAACATATCAAGTATCTTTTGACTCAAAAAATCTGGCATCGGGAATATATTTTTACAAAATGGTTGCCGGCGATTTTACATCTGTCAAAAAGATGAATTTATTGAAGTAACAAGCATTGAATAAGTTGCGTATTTTTACGCATCTTATTCATTTTTAATAAAGCGATCATTTTTTAAGGAGAGTAAGTAAAATGAAAAAGTTGTTACCAATTTTAATATTAAGCGGTTTTATATTTTTAACTAATGCTTACGACAAGCTCTCGCTAGTTGAAAGATTTACAAATTGTTCATGTGGCCCCTGTGCTACTTTAAACAACTCCTGGTATAATGCGACTACTGCAGATCTGATTAACACCGGTCAAATTACACATATAGTTTACAATGTTTACTGGCCGTCTCCCGGTGAATGCGATCCAATGCACTTGCTGAATAAAATCGATAACGATTTTCGTACAAATTATTATGGATGTAATTCAGTTCCGTGGATAGAAATCAATGGGGCTAATGTTGCAACTACTCAAGCAGCATTTATGAATGCAGTAAACAACGGCAATGCAGAATATTCTCCTTTTAAAATAGTCCTTACACCTGAAAGATTACAAAATGATGTAATAGATGTGCATGTTAAAATCATTCGCGATCCTGGTGATATTACAACTTTCGATGACGTGCGTTTAAGAATTGCTCTAACTGAAAGAGAAGTATATTCTGTTAGTCCATCCTGCTGCACAAACGGAGAACAATATTTTTTCAGTGTATGCAGGAAGATGCTTCCTGATGGATATGGAAGTTCATTTGTTGTACCATCTCCGGGTGATTCAGTTGAAATGAGTTTTCAATACATACCCACAACTGAATTTATGCAGGAAGTTAATCTGGACAGCATTAGAGTTGTTGCCTTTATCCAGGACCATCTTACTCAGGAAATGTTTCAATCGGTGATGGAAAATATTGTTTCTGTTGACCGTGTTAATGCAGCATTCAATGCAGATGAGACATTAGGTGCATCACCATTTACTGTTAATTTTTCCGATTACTCTACCGCAGCTTCCGGAAATAATATTGTATCGTGGGAATGGGATTTTGATAAGGATGGGACAATCGATTCTTATGATGAGAACCCAAGCTGGACTTACACAGATGAGCAATCTTATTCGGTTTCATTAACCGTTAGTGATGGGACAACACAGCACACTCGTGTTGTGAATGACTACATAACTGTATTAGGAAAAAGCTCCGACATTCTTGTTGTAAATGGTATTGCTTATGCTCCGTATACAACACAGTTGGAAGATCTTTATAACAGTTCTGCCTGTTTTGGTAATCACCAGGTAGACGTATGGGATTTGTTTGGTAAATCTCAGAATGTTAATTATGGTGCTAATCCAAATATTCAACAAGTAGTTTTACTTGATAGGAAGATTCCAAATTCAATACTAAAACTCTACCATAAAGTAATCTGGATGGGAAACAGCTATGGCGGAGATGAAATATTTTTTGACCCCCAACAGGTTTTAAATTACATAACTCAAGGGGGCAATATCTTGCTTGCAACCAGGGAAGGGGTTGATTTCTTCGACGCTGATTTAAATAACTATTGTGGTATTACATCATTTTCCGGGTTGTCCTCACTTTCTCAATTAATAGCTCTTGATGATAGTTTGGTGAATATTAGTGCTGTTGGAACCAATGATAGAAATCAATTCGTAGTGCTCGATGCAGGGTCGGAAGCTGTTCCGATATTTGATGATAATGCTGGAACAAATTACGTGGCTGGTTTTAGGATTCAAAAAGCTGATCAGGGAGGCTTTATATATATCGCAGGTCGTCCTTATCGTTTTAATAACACAGCTATGTATCAGGATTATAATTATATGATAGATAACTGGCTGAACTTTTCAAGTGTAACTGTACAATCTCCTAACGGCGGTGAAGTATGGATAGTTGGAGAAACTGAAGATATAACCTGGGCAGCTGTTAATGTTAATAATGTAAACATAGAATTAAGTACAGATAATGGTGTAAACTGGTCAACAATTGCTGCATCAACTCCAAACACAGGAACTTACTCCTGGAATGTAACTGCACAGGATTCTTCGGACGAATGTATGATAAGAATTACTAATGTTGACGATGGAACCGTTTATGATGTTAGCGATGATGTGTTTACAATAGATATATTATCGAGCCTGGAGGAAAAACTTCCCGGCATTCCATCCGAATTTAGTTTAACTCAGAACTACCCAAACCCATTTAATCCTGTTACATTTATTAAGTACGAGGTACCCAAAACTTCACCGGTATTAATAAAAATATATGATATAACCGGCAGAGAAGTAGCAGTTCTTGTAAATGAAGTAAGGGAACCGGGAATATATCAGGTATCTTTTGACTCAAAAAATCTGGCGTCGGGTGTATATTTTTGCAAAATGGTTGCCGGAGATTTTACATCTGTTAAAAAGATGAATTTGTTGAAGTAACAAAAATTTAATTTTCTAAAGGAAGCAACTAATAAATTAATTAATTAATCACTAAAAGATGAGGTAATTATGAAAAACAAACTACGCTACTTTGTTGCAGTATTCATTGCGATGGTTTCTTTACTTACTTTTTCTCAGGACTTGTTTGCTCAAACACAGAGAAATCCTGTGTTGGAAGAATTCACAGGTACTTGGTGCCCTTGGTGTCCTTGTGGTCATACAATTATGGAACAAATTCTTGCCAGCATGCCTAATGCTATCCTGATAGGTTATCATGGTCCGGCTAATGGAAGTGATCCATTTTCTTATTTTTCTGGTAATTCGGTTTTAGGATTGTTCGCAGTACCTTATTGGCCTAGTGGAACGGTTGATCGAACAGGTCCTCCTAATGATCGCGGTACCTGGCAAAGCTTGATGAATACAAGGTATAGTGTTCCAGCAACTGTATCTATAGATGTAGAGCGAAGCTTTAATAAAACGACAAGAGAATTTGACGCAACCATCGATTTTAAAGCTCTGACTGATTTAAATGGACAATATAATTTCACTGTTATTCTTTTAGAAAGTGGTATTGTCTGGGCTCAGTCTGGAAATGGTTCTTGCCCAGGAGCTACGAATTATGTACACAAACATGTTGTCAGGGATATGATGAACGGAACTACCGGTCAGGAAATTATTAATGGTAGCTGGAATACGAATCAAGTTATTACTAAAACCCTGACTCATACGGTGCCTTTACCTGGGGGATCGGGTCCCGATATGGTTTGGGACAGCTGCGATGTAGTTGTGATTGTAAGTGAGGTTAGCTCTGCAATTTATAACTCGGAAATTCAACAAGCAGTTGAATTGGAATTGGTGTCACCCGATTAC
>Ga0307445_10001060_pt1 | contig 15350 bp, 13 predicted proteins | sample SalMarSW160330MG_FD_202147 | JGI IMG/M metagenome (GOLD analysis project Ga0307445, IMG submission 202147) | Salt marsh sediment microbial communities from the Plum Island Ecosystem LTER, Massachusetts, United States - SW1603-30 | ecosystem: Environmental > Aquatic > Marine > Intertidal zone >...
TGTACTCCAGAATCCATTACAGGAAGCGGAACGCATTGCGCGGTTCCTGAGTGGAGATGTCGACGCGGAGAGAATGGCTCGAGCTGTGGATGAAGGCCTGTACCGGCAGCGAGCCAGATGAGCGATTGTCTCTCTTGAGCGAAAACGGGGACAGGCTGGTTTTCGAACCACCTACAATTGCTCCCAGTATCTTACGGTGCTTGATTCGGCATAAGAGGGGCCTCGGAAAAGTAGCCTATCCCCGTTTTCTTTTGGGCGAGATTCATTGCGATCCACTCACGATATGGCCTAGAATCTCGGTAGCACAGCGCGCCACAAGCGTGCAGAAAAGAGGGGAAATAATGGCTCTTACCTGTGGTCTTGTCGGGCTTCCCAGTTGCGGAAAGACGACGATCTATAACGCGATTACAGCTGCGGGGGCGGGTAGCTATGACGGTTCGGAGATGAACCGGGCTACGATAAACGTTCCGGATCCGCGCATCCAACCGCTTGTCGACATGTATTGTGCACCCAAGGCCGTCTCTGCGACGTTGGAAGTGGTAGACATCCCCGGATTGAAGGAAGGGTCCACCGCCGGCGAAGGGAGGGGAACGCGGCTGTTGGCGCATATCAAGGACGTTGACGCGGTCTTGCACGTCGTGCGGTGCTTTGAGGACCCCAGCGTGCCGTTCGAGTACGAAACGATCGATCCGGCGCGAGACGTTGAGGCGATCGATCTCGAATTGATGGTCGCCGATAGCCAGACGCTTCAGAACAAGATCGATCGTCTCGCTAAGCTCGTACGTGTCGGGAACAAGGACGCTGCCGGTGAAGTAGCCGATTGCGAGAAGGTAAAACAAGCACTGGACAACACGGTTCCGGCGCGCAAGCAAGGGTTGACGGAACACGAGCTGGAGAGTGTGTACGACTGCAACCTCGTCTCCCTGAAGCCGGTGCTGTACGTTGCGAATATCCAGTCGGTCGAAGACTCTGAAAACAAGCATGTGCGTTCGCTTGCCAAGGTTGCCGCTTCCGAGGGTGCGGAGATGATCACCGTCTGCGGACGCGATGAAGCTGACATCAGCCAGCTCCCGGCGGAGGACCAACAGGAGTTCCTCACTGAACTCGGACTGGAGGAGTCTTCGATGGAGCGGTTGATTCGCGCCGCCTACCGCATGCTCGGCCTCGTCAATTTCCTCACCGCAGGGGAGAAAGAAGTGCACGTTTGGACGTGTCGCAGCGGCGACAAGGCGCCCACCGCCGCTGGAAAGATCCACACCGACATGGAGAAGGGGTTCATCCGCATGGAAGTGATCCGCTACGAAGACCTGATCGAGCTTGGCAGTGAGGCTGCCGTTGCGAAGGCCGGGAAACAGAGGATCGAAGGCAAAGACTACGAGGTACAGGACGGTGACATTGTCGTCATCCGGTTCAGCCCGCCAAGGAAGTAGACACGATCACTCACACCAAAGCGAATGCGAAAACGGGTATCCCTATTTGGGCGCGTGCGCCTCGTCAGTCCACGACCAAGCACAGGTGCCAGCGATCGAACACATCGTAGTACCAATACCATCCGCTTGCCGGTATCCCCTGGTACCAAGTGCCGTCAACGTCATACCACGCAGTTGCGGGCTGGCCAGAAACCGGCGGAAGCGGAGGCGGTGCAGGCAAGGATAACGCCTCAGTACTGGCTGATTCTCCAGTCTCATCGCCCACAATCTGGATGGCGTGCCACCCCATCCCCCAGTTGGGAGTTTCGTCGAACGAAGCGAATAGCGCGACCAGTTGATTGACCGCCCCGGCGGCGTCGGGCGCGTAGATAGGGAATGGCTCGCTCGTTGTACCGATGGGAAGTGGAAGCGGAACATCGGTGGCGAAGACGAGGAACTCCTCAGTTCCGGCGGGCGGGGTGGCGAGGAGCTGATACGCCCCGTCGGGGAGATCGAGCGAAGACAAGAAGAGGTAGTTCTGTTGTGAGAAGGCGTTAGGAAAGATGAGACGGACGATGCCGTCCGGCTGCAGATCGAACAGGTAGACGAACGCCGGTCGCGAGACCCGCAGATGGATCGTCACCGGCTCTCCCACGGAGACAACGGACTCGTCGGTCCAAACGTAAGCTTCTATCGACCCTTCGCCCGCTGGAGGGGAAGGAAGGAGCCCGAGCGGGAAGCCTTGAGCGTAAAGCGAGACGCTTCCTCCCAACAGGATCACGGCTATCATGACCAGGCGGAATGTGGCTTTCACGTGAATCACCTCGACATACATACTCCGATTGTCGCGATGATGTTTCACACATAGCTTGGTATGGTGCAAAAGCATGACCGCATCCTGTCATCAGGTAGTTCTTGCACCATTCAGGCCTGCGACACGTGGGCCCGCGCTACGCAGGTGCGTTTTCGGAATTGATGAGCGCTTCAACCTGTGCACGCGTCGGGAGGGAAGGTTGTGCGCCCTTGCGGGTTGTTGCGAGCGCCCCGGCGGCCCCCGCCCATACGATTGACTCGGCGAGTGCCTGCTTGGTGAGCGATCGCTTGACGCCCGCCGCTGCTGCCAGCGGCTCTGTCACTAGTGACTTTGTCACTGGTGACCTTGTCGCCAATGCCCATGCAAGTGCACCGTTGAATGCGTCCCCGGCAGCGGTGGCATCAACCGGCGCAACCCGATAAGGCTTCTGCAGCTTCTTCTCGTTGCCGGCAAACCAGACGCTTCCCCTGCTTCCCAACGTGCAAATGATGTTCTTCGCTCCCCGCGCCAGGAGCTCTCGTGCACCCGCCTCGACATCACTTGTGTCCGTAAGGGATCGGAGCTCACACTCGTTGGGGGTGAGAATGTCAACTCGGGATATAGCATGTTCAGAAAGTGCCTGCGCTGGAGCGGGATCGAGAATGATCACAGGTCGATTCGGCGGCAGACGCCTCAGCAGGTACTCGATCGTCTCCAATGGGATCTCGAGTTGCAGTAGCAGGATATCGGCGTGCGCAATCTCCTGGAGGTGTCTATCAACATAATCGCAGTCCACGAGCGCATTCGCGCCGGCGTCCACGACGATCGCATTCTCACCGGCACGATCAACCATGATCATGGCAAGTCCGGAAGATGATCTTGATCCACGTTCCACATGAGTTGCATTGACGCCATTCTCTCGCAAGTCACGATAGAGACTATCGCCGGACGAGTCGGTCCCGAGCTTGCCGAAGAAGGCAACATCGGCGCCCAATCGCGCGGCGGCGACGGCCTGGTTTGCCCCCTTGCCGCCCGGATAGCGCGATACGCCCTCTGCGGCGATCGTCTCCCCCGGATGGGGCATGCGTGCGACCTCGACGACTAGGTCCATGTTGATGCTGCCGACGACGGCAATCATGGTCGTCCAACGATCACTGACGCACCGCGCTGCACAGGATTTCGAGGAATCGCTTGCGAGATGCTTCCAGCACTACGATCGCGTTCGGTTCCTGTCCGGTGATTCCAAGATGATCGACAACGGTCGCTCCGCGGGTGAGCACACTGTGCGTCTCGATGTCCACATGAAGATGCCGGCTGTGGGTGGCCACTTGCGGATCGAGCGCAACGGCCATTGCGATCGGATCGGGGAGATCGAATCCGTCGAGCCCGAGTTTCTCCACTCCGAATCTGCGCAGATACTGCTGAATGTCAACGCAGAACCGGCCGAGCGGCGATATTCCACCGAGTTTCTCTGCTGCTACATCGTCGAACGTCGCATGCTTCTGCGACACGTCCCATCCGACCATTGTTATCGGCAATCCTGATTGGAATACGATCTGCGCCGCCTCAGGATCCACCCAAATGTTGTACTCCGCCGCCGGAACGACGTTCCCGTGGCCGAGGCCGATACCTCCCATGATCACGCATCTCTCTACAATTCCTGCGATCGAGGGATCGCGGTGCAGCGCGAGTGCGATATTGGTGAGCGGTCCCAGAGTGACGAGCGTGAGTTTGCCGCCGAGACGATGAATGGTGTCTATGATCACGTCAACGGCGTGCCCAGAAGCAGGGCTGCGTCCGTATAGCGGCAATCCGATCTCGCCCATTCCATCCTGCCCGTGAACGAACTGAGCCGTCTCCAATGGGCGAAGAAGCGGACGCACCACGCCCGCATATACGGGTATCCGCTTTTCGCACTGCTCTACCGTGTACAGTGCGTTCTGGATTCCCATTTCAAGCGGGACATTCCCCGCAACAATCGTTATCGCGTCGACTTCCACATCCGGATAATTGAGCGCCATCACCAACGCCACTGCGTCGTCTGAAGCGGTGTCGGTATCGATTAGAAAGTGTCGCACAAAGACCCCTCCTTGGCGAGCGTGCCAAACCACGCGCGTCGGTGGCATGTACACAATGATAGTCAAGGGATTGACGAGCCGCCAGGATGCCGACCAAGTCTGCGGCTATGCAAGATAGCGATACCAACGCGTCTGTCGACTGGGAGACTTGAAAAGTCCGACCGCAGAGAGTAGATTTTGATTCATAACCATATCACCCGGAGGTGAGCGCAATGACAAACAAGAACCGATTGAGCCAAATCGCAGGTGGTTGCGTTTGTTGTCCGTTCACCCAACAGCAGTTCCGCGTACGCTAGAAACTCGTACCCACTCACAAACTCTCTCTTGAAACAACTCGCTGGCGGAAGTATCTCGTCTCTGCCTCGCGTCCGCTTGTCTCGTAAGGAGCAACGATGAATATATCGAATACAATATTAGATTTGATTGGAAATACGCCGATGGTGCGGATAAACAGACTCGCCGCCGGAATGAAGGCCGAAGTTATCGCCAAGCTCGAAGCGTTCAACCCGATGGGCAGCGTGAAAGACCGAATCGCATGGGCGATGGTGAGGGACGCTGAAGAGCGTGGCCTCCTTCGTCCGGGTGGGGTTGTGGTCGAGGCAACGTCGGGAAACACCGGCATCGGGCTGGCGTTGGTGTGCGCGGTGCGCGGCTATCGGCTGATAATTACGATGCCGGATACGATGAGCAAGGAACGCCGTCGTATTCTTGCAGCGCTCGGAGCCGAGATTGCCCTTACTCCCGGGCACTTGGGGATGAAAGGAGCGGTCGCCGAGGCGGAGCGGATCGTCGCAGAGACGGCGGGCGCGTTAATGCCCGGTCAATTCAACAATCCGGTAAATCCACGTGTACACGAGCAGACGACGGCGCGCGAGATTTGGGACGATACGAACGGTGAAATCGATATCTTCGTCGCCGGCATAGGCACCGGGGGCACAGTCACCGGAGTCGGCACCTTTCTCAAATCGCGTAGCGAGAGCATCGTGATTGTCGGGGTGGAGCCCGCGGCATCACCGGTACTAACTGCTGGGACGGCCGGTAGACACGGGATTCAGGGGATTGGAGCCGGATTCGTGCCGGCGGTGTTGCAGCGCGGGCTGCTTGACGAAGTGATCACAGTAACCGATCGGGATGCGCGTGAAGTGACCCGCTTGTTGGCGAGGGAGGAGGGAATCTTTGCTGGTATCTCATCCGGGGCCGCGATGTGGGCGGCGCTGGCGCTCGCAGAGCGTGCGGAGAACGATGGCAAGAAGATTGTCGTCATCCTCCCCGACACCGGGGAGCGCTACCTTTCTGAATCTCTATGGGAGGTGGACGATGCTTCGCTCGATGCGTGAAGACATTGCCGCGGTTCTGGCCCGCGATCCGGCGTCTCGTAACTGGATGGAAGTTGTCCTCTGCTATCCCGGCATGCACGCGTTATGGACGCACCACATCAGTCACTTCATGTGGACGCATCGCGCAAAGCTCCTTGCCCGTCTGTTGTCGCATATCGCGCGACGGCGAACAGGCGTGGAGATCCATCCGGGAGCAAAGATCGGCAGACGGGTGGTGATCGATCATGGGATGGGTGTTGTCATCGGCGAGACCGCGATAATCGGCAACGATGTGCAGATCTATTCAGGGGTGGTGATCGGCTCCACATCCAGACGGCACGTGAAGCGACACCCGACGATTGACAACAACGTGTTGATCGGCGCAAACGCAGTGCTACTTGGCGCCATTCGCGTTGGTGACAGCGCCAAGATCGGTGCGGGCGCGGTCGTGCGCAGAGATATCGCCCCGCGCGAAGTGGTGCTTGCCGCCGCCGCTGATGCCTGGCCAAGAAACGAAGAAGTCGCTTCCCTTGTTGGTATCACGGCTGCCGGAGGAGGCCGGTAGCCGCCCTGGAATTGACGGCCGGCGACCCGTGGCATAGGATTGGCGCGGAAGCCAGCGATAGGTCGGGTGGTTCCACCTTATGTGGCTGCTTCCTTGCTCCCAAGGGGGTGCGCCGATGGATGAAGTGCCGGTGAAAGCGCATGGCTATCGCTGGGTGATGCTGGTGGTGTTCATGCTGGTGGTGGCCGCCAACCAGTTGTTGTGGATATCGTTTGCGCCGATCACCGGTACTGCAGCCTCATTCTACGGGGTTTCCGATCTGGCGATCGGTCTCTTGTCGATGATCTTCATGATTGTGTTCATCATTGCCTCCATCCCGGCGTCGTGGGTGATCGACACGTACGGAATTCGCATTGGTGTTGGTATCGGCGCTGTTCTCACCGGCGTGTTCGGCCTCCTTCGCGGCGCCTTTGCCGCGGATTACACCGGCGTTCTCATCGCGCAGATCGGAATCGCCATCGGCCAACCGTTCGTGCTCAATGCCGTTGCCAAGATTGCCGGCCGCTGGTTTCCGATCGGCGAGCGAGCGACGGCGGCAGGCCTGGGATCTCTTGCGATCTATGCCGGGATCTTCACCGGCCTGATACTGACACCGTTCATTGTCACCCGATCTGATATCTCAACGATGCTGTGGGCCTACGGGGCCGGTGCCGCGGCGATCGGCGTTCTATTCCTTGCGCTGGCGCGCGAGCGACCGCCGTCCCCGGTCGGCCCGGAAGGGCGCTCGCTGGTTCTCGACGGGCTGAAACGTTTGTTCCGACAGCGCGAGTTCATCTATCTCCTCATTCTCTTCTTCATCGGTCTTGGCGTATTCAACGCGGTCACTACGTGGATCGAGGAAATCGTGCGTCCGCGTGGGTTCTCCATCGGTCAGGCCGGCGTTGTTGGTGGGCTGATGGTGCTGGGGGGGATTGTTGGTGCGATCGTGATTCCGCCGATCTCCGATCGGATGCGACGGCGAGTACCGTTTATCGTACTCGCACTTGCGGGCGCGATTCCCGGCCTCATCGGGGTGACATTTGCCGCCGCATATCCGCTTCTGCTCGCGTCGGCGTTTGTCCTTGGGGCCTTTCTCTTGAGCTCGGGGCCGCTCGGATTCCAATACGCTGCTGAGATCACTTATCCGGTGCCGGAAGGGACATCGAATGGAATGCTTCTTCTTGCCGGCCAGATCTCGGGAATCGTTTTCATTATCGGTATGGACGCCCTCAAGTCGTCGGCGAGCGGCTCGATGACGACATCGCTCCTAATCCTCACTTTCCTGATGGCAGCCTGCCTCGTCCTTGCAACGCGCTTGCGCGAGTCATCCCTAATCACGGAAGAAGACGCTTCGAGTCGAAAGGATGGGTAGAGAGCTTGAAGAATGCGTCTCTCGCATAGGCGTGAGACGGTAATAGGTAATGAGTGAAGGGCAACGAGACGGGGCAAGAGCAGTGTCTCGCCAAGAAAGACAGCACAAACACAGCAATCGTGGTAACTGATGGAGCCAGAGCTGGGGCAGAGGGACTGGGAGTGAAATCAGTTTCTGCCCTGCAGGCTCTAGACTCTTGACCGAAGACTTCTTAGCGACCTTTGCGGCTTGAGCGAGCGTAGCGAGTGGGCGAGAGAAACGCTTATGCATCTCGCAGAGGCCACAAGAAATGGGGTGACTGCCGATACTACACGGGCTTCACCCGGAAACGCAACTACCCGCTGCAGGTCTCCCAGTGAACCCTGGTCTCTTCGTACTGAGTGCGCGACGGCTGTTCCTCGGCGGGGATACCGATCGGAATGAGGGCGAACCCAAATACGTCATCCGGAAGCCCGGCTACTGAATGCACACTCGCCTCGCGGTCGCCGACCAAGCCGCACCAAGTTGCGCCGAGTCCGAGACTACTCACGGCGAGAAGCAGATTCTCCGTTGCGGCGGCCATGTCTTGATCGAACCACTTGTACCCCTCTTTCTTGCCGAACGGGATGATCACCGCGCCGGCGTCGACGCCGAACTTGGCGTACGGATGGGCGCGACATATCGCTGCGACGCGCTCTTTCTCCGTAACGACGAGGAACTGCCACGGACGAGCGTTGCTCGCCGACGGTGCGGCCATCGCCGCCTTGAGGATTGTGACAAGCGCCTCGCGTGCAACAGGTTCGCCAGTAAAATTGCGAATGGATCTTCTCTTGGTGATGAACTCGAGCGTCTTATCGTTCATGCGTATGCCTCCAGTTTCTATGTTCTTGTACCTTACACGTGGTAGCAGGTTCGCGAAATACGTGTATGCAGAACCTTGAGGGGAGTATGTCAGATAATGCCACCCTCACAAGGCACATAGACACTGTAACAAATGCCGATCGGAAAGGCGAGCGTTGCCGTGAGGCGGCGGTTCACTTGTGATCGAAGGCAAGATGAGTAACCTCTTGACACTCGATAGAATCGACAAACGGGTGCTCCGGCTGATAGAAGTCCGTTCATCGAGGCTGATTGTGGAGTTGTTCGTAAGGGAGTGATTGTGATTGAACAAGACGCTCATTTTGGCAGTGGCGACGATGATGGCGCTCTTCTTTGCGGCGCAGATTGCCGAACGTCATCAAGCGGTGGAAAGCTGCGCATGCGATCAAGCGATCACGAAGATTAGCGCCATTCAGGGAAGCGGAGAAAAGAGCCCGCTTGTGGGAAAGACTGTGACCGTATCGGCGGTGGTCACCGGCGATTACCAAGCGGTGGGTGAATTGGATGGTTTCTTCGTTCAAGAAGAAGATCACGATGCCGACTCGGACCCGAATACATCTGAGGGTATCTTCGTCTATGACAACGCGGTCGATCACGATGTCAGAGTCGGTGACTTGGTATGCGTCACCGGAGCTGTTGCCGAGTACAAGGGCTTGACGGAGATCAAGAACGTTTCTCAGGTTGCGGTCTGCAAGACCGCCGCGCTTCCGCGAGCGGTCGCTGTCTCTCTCCCAATGAGCGATACGAGCGACTTCGAAAGCGTGGAAGGGATGCGCGTCGTGTTCACACAGACGCTGACGGTGAGCGACACCTACGGCCTTGGCCGTTATGGCGAGGTCACCTTGTCCAACGGGCGCCTTTTCTCGCCGACCGAGGGTGCCGCACCGGGCGCGCCGGCGCAGGCGGCAATGCGTGCGAACGTCCTAAACAGGATACTGCTTGACGATGGGAGTTCCGGTCAGAATCCCGATCATATAATCTATCCCACTCCCGGGCTCTCGGCAGTCAATCCACTGCGGTGCGGTGACACGGTGCATGACCTGCGAGGGATCATGACCTATTCCTACGATTCCTATTGTATTGAGCCGTGCCTTGGCACGTCGTCGCCCGAATTCATCCGCACAAATCCCCGGCCCACATCTCCGCCCACAGTGGGAGGGAGCCTGCGGGTGGCGACCATCAACGCAGACAACTACTTCAACGGCGACGGTTGTGGAGGCGGCTTCCCCACAACGCGGGGCGCGGCAAAGCTTGTCGATTTTGAACGGCAGCGCGACAAGCTGATCAAAGTGCTTGTCGGTCTTGATGCCGATATCATCGGAATAGCTGAGATTGAAAACGACGGCTATGGACCAACGAGCGCCATTCATGATCTCGTATCGGGGATGAATGCGGCCGCGCCCGTGGGCACAAGCTATGCCTACATCGACCCCGTAGTTGCAATGGGTACCGATGAGATCACGGTTGGCCTCGTCTACCGCCTGCAGACCGTCTCCCCGAAAGGGGACGCGGCCGCGTTGCCGATGGGCGAACTTCCCGAGCTCAGTCGGCCTCCGCTTGCGCAGACATTCGTCGATCGGCAGAGTGGCGCGGAGTTGACGGTCGTCGTGGATCACCTCAAGTCGAAGAGCACGTCTTCCGCGCACGGACCGGACCGGGACCAAGGCGACGGTCAGGGCTGCTGGAACCGCAACCGAACCGAGGCGGCGACCGCGCTCATGACTTGGCTTGAAACCGACCCTACCGGCGCGCACTCGGCGAATGTGTTGATCATCGGGGATCTCAATTCATACACCTACGAGGATCCCATTGCCGTGATCGCATCCGACGGATATACCGATCTTATCCCTCACTTTTCGGAGCGGCCCAGCTACACGTACATCTATCAAGGTGAGTCGGGGGCGCTCGATCACGCGCTCGCTTCGTCTGCACTGTTGCCGCATGTTACTGGGGCAGCCGTGTGGCACATCGACGCCGATGAGGCTGCCGCGCTCGGATACACGAGCGCGTACAAATCGAGCGAGCAGGTCGAATCTCTGTATCGAAACGACCCGTATCGAGCCTCTGATCACGATCCGATTGTCATTGGCCTCGATCTTGAGTGATTGGGTGCTTATAGTCTGGGCAATCGTAACGAATGGATGCAGATGGCTGACGGCGGCAAAGATGCGTCGGAGATGAAGCGGGCACATTTGTTGGGCGAACAACATGGGAGATGAGAAGTCGTGAATAGGGTGGTGCTGATTACGGGAGCGTCGTCGGGGATTGGCAAGGCTTGCGCCGAGCGGCTTATTGGTGAAGGAGATCGAGTATACGGGACGAGCCGGCAAACGGAGGCGGAATCGCGCGTGCAAGGCCTGCACATGCTCTCGATGGACGTTGACGATGATGAATCAGTCGCGGCCGGGATCGACCGGATTATCCAGGCTGAGGGGCATCTGGATGTTGTGGTTAACAACGCCGGGTTCGGCATCGCCGGGGCGGTGGAGGATACGTCGATCGAAGAGGCCAAGGCCCTTTTTGAGACGAATCTGTTCGGCATGATGCGCGTCTGTCGCGCTGTACTCCCGCTGATGCGCAAGAATCGGCAAGGTACAATCGTCAATATCTCTTCGCTTGGAGGGCGGATCGGGCTTCCTTATCAGGGTTTGTACAGCGCGACCAAGTTTGCCGTGGAGGGATTGACCGAGGCATTGCGCATGGAGGTGCGATCGTTTGGCATTCGAGTTGTCTTGATCGAGCCGGGTGACTTTCGCACCAGCTTCACCGATAATCGTCAGTATGCAGCGTTATCTCAAGAGCGATCCCCATACCTGGAGAGCTTCAGGCGCACAATCAAGGTAGTGGAATCGGATGAACGGAACGGATCGTCGCCCGAGGAAATCGGAAGACTTCTGGTGCGAATCCTTCGCCACTCCTCACCGCGGATACGATATTCCGTGGGCGGGATCTCGCAGCGAGCCGCGGCTGTGTTGAACGATGTGCTGCCTGGCCGAATCTTCGAGTGGACGCTGATGAAGTACTACAAGGTCCTGTGAGCATCGGGCGCGAAATCTGCCAACGTGGCCGAGAGAGAGGAGAAAGCACTAGTGGATCTGTTTGAAAAGTGTCGCGGATTCTATTCCGATCCCGCGGTAGCTCGCGAGATGGGGTTTCCGCTCAGTCCGCAGGAAGCCAAAACGCTCGGCCTATACCCGTTCTTCATTCCTCTCGATCAAAGCGAAGGGACCGAGGTAACGATCAGCGGCAAGCGGCTAATCATGATTGGGTCAAACAACTACCTGGGATTGACGGCGCATCCGCACGTGCGACAGGCGGCGATCGATGCCGTGTGTGAGTTTGGCCCAAGCTGTACCGGTTCACGATTTCTCAACGGCACACTTTCATTGCACACGAAACTGGAAGAACGACTGGCGCGATTCGTCGGAATGGAGCAGGCGCTTGTCTTCAGCACCGGCTACCAGACCAATCTCGGCACTCTTTCAGCTCTGATCGGTCGCGGAGACGTGATCGTCGGCGACCGGGAGAACCACGCGAGCCTCGTCGACGGTGCGCGGTTGGCTCAAGGGCGACTGCTACGCTTTCGCCACAATGACATGGATGACTTGGAGCATGTCTTGAGTGGAGCACCGGCGAGCGCGGGGAAGCTGGTGGTGGTGGACGGAGTGTTCAGCATGAGTGGTGAGCTCGCGCCGGTGCAGGAGATCGTCCCTCTGTGTCGGAAATACGGAGCACGTCTGATGATCGATGACGCTCATGGTGTAGGAGTTGTCGGGCGGGGTCGCGGCACCGCGGCGCACTTCGGCGTGACCGACAAGGTCGATCTCATCATGGGAACATTCAGCAAGTCGTTTGCTTCCATCGGCGGATTCATCGCCGGAGAGAGGTCGACAATTCACTGGATAAAGCACATGGCCCGCTCGCTCATCTTCAGCGCCAGTCTACCCGCCCCCAACTGTGCGGCGGCACTTGCCGCCCTCGATGTGATGGAACAGGAACCGGAGCGAGTGCATCGCGTCAACGCTATCGCCGAGCGGATGCGTCAGGGCTATCGACGCCTTGGGCTTGACGTTGGCAGAGGCGAAACGCCGATCGTTCCGATACTCATCGGAGACCAGATTGATACGATGAAGTTGTGGAGGGCGTTGTTCGAGGAAGGCGTGTACACGAACGTTGCTGTTCCACCCGCCGTTCCAGCGGGCGAGTCGATGCTGCGGACAAGCTACATGGCGACCCACACAGACGATCAGATGGACGAAGTGCTCCGGATTTTCGCTCGCATAGTGCAAAAGTGAGGTAGCAGGATCGTTCGAGGCAACGGCTGATTGCTTCATAGAATGAGGTTGCACTCGAGAGACGATCGGGCGTAGCAGCGCACGGGTCAGTTCCTGCACTGGAGCCACCAGTGTTGCGATGATCCAATCCCGGTCGATTTCGATCTGGAAGAGATAACTAGTAAGGAGGATGAATATGGCTACCGTATATTTCACCGATCTCACCACGAAGCCCGGAATGGGGCTGATGGGAAAGCTCAAGCTGCTCCTGGAGCGACTCGAGTTGGGCAAGCTTGCGGGGAACGGTGATCTCGTCGCAATCAAGATCCATTTTGGCGAGTACGGGAACCTTGCGTTTATCCGGCCGAACTACGTGCGAGTTGTTGTTGATGAGATCGCAAAGGGCGGTGGAAAACCGTTTCTCACCGATGCAAACACACTGTACAAGGGAAGCCGTGCAAATGCGATCGATCATCTGCGTACGGCCACGCTGAACGGGTTCGCTCCTGATGTCGTGGGGGCACCGGTTGTGATCGCTGATGGGCTGAGGGGGACAGATGAGATACGGATTGATCCGGACGGTGAATATGTGAAAGAGGCGAAGATCGGAAGCGCGATCGCTTTGGCGAATGCGATAGTCGTCCTTACCCATTTCAAGGGGCACGAACAAACGGGTTTCGGAGGCGCGTTGAAGAACATTGGCATGGGCTCGGCGTCGCGCGCCGGCAAGCTGGAACAGCATTCCACATCGAGCCCGCTCGTGAAGGCGGAGAATTGCGTTGCCTGTCGCATGTGCGAGCGATACTGTCCCACCGGCGCAATTACGGTGAACGTTCACGCTGCGATCGACTACGACAAGTGCATCGGTTGCGGCCAGTGCGTGGCGATGTGCAACTACGGAGCGATCGTCACCCGCTGGGATGCATCAGCCGACCTGCTGAGCCGGAGGATCGTGGAGTACGCCAAGGCGGCGCTCTTGGGCAAGCGAGCAATCTTCATCTCATTCATCACGCAGGTATCCCCCGACTGCGATTGCTGGCCGATGAATCAGCCGCCGGTCGCTCCCGACATCGGCATCGCGGCGAGCACCGATCCCGTCGCGCTCGACCAAGCGTGCATGGATCTCGTGATTCAGGCGGTGGGCGAGGATCCGTTCCGAAAGGCGCATCCTTCCGTTTGTTGGGAAGAGCAACTCGATCATGCTGAAAAGATCGGGCTCGGAACGAGAGAGTACGAACTGGAACGGGTCGCCACCGGCTTGGATACCAATGCCTGATTGCGGGGCTCGCAGCGCAGGCCCCGCCAGTGCCGCTGCAACACACGCTTGGTACTATCTTGGTATCCGTGAATAGAGAGGACACAACGTGCAACAAGAATTGACCCCCACCGGCAACCGGGTGCGCGTTCATTTGGAGAGCCTCGGATGCGCCAAGAATCTCATCGATTCCGAGCGCATCCTCGCGCGTCTTGCCACTGCCGGAGCGATTGTAGGTGCACCGCCTGAAGAAGCGGAAGTCATCATAATAAACACCTGTGGATTCATCGAACCGGCCAAGAAGGAGTCGATCGACGCGATACTCGCTGCCGCCCGCTACAAACACGAGGGGCAATGCCGGCGGTTGATCGTCATGGGCTGCCTGGCGCAGCGCTACGAGGACGAGCTTCGCCGCGGGTTTCCAGAAGTGGACGGCGTGTTCGGTCTCGGGCAGGAGGAGGCGATTGTCTCTTCCTGCGGCCTTGCGAGCACGCGCGACTGTGGCCGCTTCCTCCTCACGCCGCCGCACACGGCGTTTCTGCGGATCTCCGAGGGGTGCGACAATCGCTGCACCTATTGCACAATTCCGTTGATTCGTGGCCCATATCGGAGCCGCCCGGAAGCTGAGATCCTCTCCGAAGCGGAGAGCCTCGTCGACGGCGGGGTGCGCGAGCTCGTTGTCATCGCTCAGGATACAACCGTATACGGCACTGATGTTCCGGGTGGGATGCGAATCCACGATCTCCTTGTCCGCCTGGCCGAGATCAAGAACCTGCGTTGGCTGCGTCTCCTGTACACGCACCCGGCTCACTTCCCGCCTGAACTGATTGACGCCTATGCCGAGATAGACAAACTCTGCGCCTACGTCGACCTTCCGTTACAGCATCTGGATGATGACATCCTGCATCGGATGGGGCGAAATGTGAGTCAGCGGCAGTCGATTGACCTGATCGAGCGGTTGCGCGCGCGTGTGCCGGAGATTGCCCTGCGCACGACATTCATCGTCGGCTTTCCGGGTGAGACGGACGCGCAGTACGAAACGCTGCTGGAGCATGTCAAGCGCCTTCGATTCGACCACGTCGGTGCGTTCCCGTATTCGAGAGAAGAGGATACCGCCGCCGGCCGCATGCCCGACCAGGTGTCGGAGCGGGTCAAGGAAGAGCGCGTGCGCGATTTGATGCTTGCCCAGCAGGAAATTGTGTTTCAGCGCAACAGTTCTCTTGTGGGGGCAATGATGGAAGTCGTGATCGACGAGGCGACCGAGGAAGATGATCTGTGGATCGCCCGTTCTTCCGCCCAGGCCCCGGATGTGGACACCGTTACTTATGTGCGCGGTCACGGCCTTGCGCCCGGTCGGTTCCTGCGCGTCAAAATCACCGATGTCGATGGCTACGATCTCGTCGCCGAGCCGGCGTCAAACGGAGGTTGATGAGGATGGAAGAACAAGCGTA
>Ga0307445_10001062_pt1 | contig 15331 bp, 9 predicted proteins | sample SalMarSW160330MG_FD_202147 | JGI IMG/M metagenome (GOLD analysis project Ga0307445, IMG submission 202147) | Salt marsh sediment microbial communities from the Plum Island Ecosystem LTER, Massachusetts, United States - SW1603-30 | ecosystem: Environmental > Aquatic > Marine > Intertidal zone >...
AGGCATCAACTTTCCACTTCCTCACTCAATAAACTATAATGTATAAGCACATTTCCTTGTTCGCTGATATGCTGATTTTTAACTCTAACAGCCTGCCCACCTGCCTTCACTATGGCGCAGGCTATGGAACTACCGAGCATAGACCCTAGTGGAAGCTGCTCAACTTCTTCGCTCAGAGATTTTATTTTCAAGTTTTTTAAACTAACGAAAACATCAGACTTTTCGATTCTCATTTCCATCTTTTCAGCAATTTCTAATGATTCAACCAGGAGCTTTGGCAGCTTGTCGCGTAAATATTGAAGATCAACTTTTGTGAAGTCTGTTTCGAGAATCTTTTCAAAAAGCTTAGCCAATTCAAATCCTGGAGGTATTAACATAGCTCTGCTTAATTGAGTGTTAGAATCGACTTCTTGTTTTCCAGCCACTCCCAGCGCCGAAAAATCCAAGACCTCTTGTTCTCCCGGAACAAAAGCCCTAATGGTATCAGGATCCGAAAAATACTTAGGAGGTAAATAAATTGCATCACCGTCTAATTTCAACCATCTCAATGCTTGATGTAATAACTCTAGCTGAGAATGCAGTGTTGCGTCGAATAATGCTTTCTTTGTGTATTCCTCTGTCCTGATATAAGGAAATATCACCCCCAAAAAAACCAAGCCTAGACCAATAAAAGCAAGGAATGAAGAAACAAAGACCGCCGAAATAAGAAGAACCGCAGCTCCCGTTGACAGCAAAATCAGATAGGTTAATCTTGCCTGATCCATAATCATGCAATTCCTTAACTACTCATAACGACTAACTAAAGATCCCAGCGTTATCCCCACTCATCAACGACACACCCTTAGATCCAGGTTTTCCACACCAATACAAGCTCATCATTAATGTAAGCTATTTCACTTTTAATTATTCCTACTTTCTCCAATCTCTCAAGTCTCCCCAGCAAATAATCTCTACTCACCTTTTTCGATGCTCCTTTTCGATAAACGTCAACGATAGTGGATAATATCGAACCTGTTCTGTCTTGAGTCTCCTTGACCACTTTCACTATATGCTTATTGGCACTCGAAATTTTTTGATAAACTCTCTCCGCTATTCTTTTCTGTCTTTTGAGCTCTATAAAGTAGAAAACAAGTAGCATAGCCGTTATCAAGAAAGTTACACCTGCAAATTGAGCACCATTTTGATTTATTGCTATGTTAATTGGAGAAGACATCTTCAGCGATTGCCAATAATCAACAATTGGCTTTGCCAATGTCTTCAACTGAGTTTCAACCTCTGGCAGTTCTTCCCAGCTATTAGGATATACAACAAGGCTTATTCCCACGTTTTTCTGCTCTGATGTTGAGTTTGTTGCGAACCTAGCTACGTCATACCAGTACAACACAGCTTGTTTTTGACCTGTGGCTCTATACTGAAAAGCAAAAAAATGACCAGGCGTTACAGGATTTTCCGATATCAAAACAGCTTTCGATTCATACTGGACGACCCTGGGCAACCGATTTTGACTTAAGGGAATAGTAATCAAATCTGTTTCCCATTGATGAAGGCGATAAAGCTCGGAGGCGGCCTCCACAGAAACCCAAATTTTTTTGTTGGATTCTTCTTGTTGGGTGTAAACATAAGCTAGTGCCATATCCACATTGGAAAACTCCTCGAACTCACTGTCCCTATAGGAAAACTGCAAACTGTAACCTAATACTTCCGGCAGAGGTTTGGTTGGTTCTTGCCGACCCATCGGGGAGTTTGCTATTACCACATCAGATGTCTGAGCTACCGCTAAAAACGGTACTTGGACAAACAACAATAACAGCACCATTGCTATCACCACAATCAACTTGAATTTTTCATTTATGGAAGCAACGCTTTCTGCGCCGATTACTTTTCCGCACTGAACACATAAAAATAAATCACCACTTTTAATCGGAGAGCATTGAGAACAAGTGGCTAGTTTGTGAACAGAGACTCTGGGTTTAATGATCTTCTCCAAGCGAAACATAACAAAAAGGAAACCGATTAGCATAAGAATCCAAACACCTGCCAAGACTGCCGAAGGGGGAGGAACCATAAAAAATAGCAAAACCAGAGGAAAAACCAGCAGTCTTAAGGCTTGGGTACCAAATAAAAACAAGACTAAACCTGCCACAAAAGTGGGAAGGGCAACCATATGATACGCGAGCGCCACAGAAGTGTAAGAACCGTGCCAATACAACAACACCCCAGTGAGCAACAGCAGCGCTCCAGCCATTAAAAATATGTACTTAAATCGTCTCAGCTGACTTTCGCCATTAAGACAGAGAACAATCTCCAACATTTTCCGTCTGCGATATATCAGATAAACCAAAGTGAATGGAATAACGATAACGTATATTGATGTCACCTTTTGGAAGGCATCCGAAAAAATTAATGCAAAATCATCGAAAAACAAAGCCAACGAGCCAAAAACAATTGCACAAATCTTCGCAATCACCCACACAATAGGTCCCCCTAAGAAAGACGAACGCCGCAATTCTTTATGGTTTTTCTGCATAATTTTTACCTACCAATCGTCTGGCGAAATCTTTCAAAGAGGTAATGAACATTAGTACAAAGGAAAGATTCGCTTATCTTTTTTACTCCAGCAAAAGTAAAAAACGCGCGCCACCCATTGCAATAAGAAACTCGCTATTTCTTTCTTCTCACAATAAGCGTCGTTATCGAAGTAAAAATGAATATAATTATAATAGCAAAAATTGCCAAAATCTCAATCGGGGAGGAATTGGTTGAATCGATAGTTCCGTCATCCGAATCTTCATTAGAGGGTGGTGCTTTATCTGAGGAGTCGTTGCCTGAACCGTTATCTGACGATGGTTCTTGATTTGGTTCTTCAGGTGAACTTGAAGAGGGGTGTTTAGGAGTATAAGATGTGTTTGGGGAATTGGAAGAAGTGTTGCCAGTAGAGTTGGATGGAGGCGTAGATTGATCCGGAGACACAGTAATCGAGGCAGTGGCATATGTTTGGCCATCACCGTAACTGTCATTGGGGGTCACTCTGCAAATCCAAGTTCCTGTCTCAAGCGTTCCTTCAGCAACTATGGTAGAGTTACTGCTTAACCCCTGTTTTGTTTCAAGGTACCGCTGGAGAACCTGAGACGAGGACAGAGCTCTTGGATAAATCATCACTTCATCTAACGAACCAGCAAACCAACGATAACTAGCCCATGAACCATCGAAACCTATGAAAACCGGCCGCCCATAAATAGAACTTGGACTCTCAGGGCCAATGCTAATGTTTCCCGTCAACGGCGAGTTAACTCTTAATTCACTGTTTATGTAAATGCTTAAGCCTTCACCGCTCTTATATGTGCATACAACGTGGCTCCACACATCCAATGGGATATTAGTCAAGTTATCATCCGAGACCTCATGCCACTGTTCATCAACAGTGCTCATCACTCCAAAGAACAAGGTGTTGCATGAACCAGAAGACTGAAACCCAACCATGTAGGACCCGGCACTCTGTGAGGGTGTTTTCTTAACTATTATACGCGACCCACCACGCAACTCTGACGGGTTCACCCAGAACTCGATACTCAGCTCACTGGAGTTTCCATCACCACACAAGCTTGGGTCATCCGGGACATATATGTAATCGTTAACACCGTCAAAGCTGTAGGCGCCTCCCACCACGCCCTCACTGATCCATGTGGGTCCATGAATAGTGCCCTGATTGGCATGACCAGAATAGTCCATAATACTGAAAGATCTGCAAACGTTGAAATCATCGATCCAAAACTCCTCGTGTTGACCCATAATTCCTCCTGGTGAGAGTCTAACTCTGAAGTCTGTTGTTAGAAATTCAGGATCATAGGTTTGAAGAGCATAATAGTGCCATTTGTCGTCAGGAGTTGACGCTCCTAAATTAACCACATTTCTATATGAAACTCCATCCCACAACTGTAGGTTCATTGTTGAAACCTGATGGTTTCTGTACCAAAACGATATGGTTAAGCTCTCGACATTAGAAGTATCTAAGTTTGACGAGGTCAACGCAGCGTCTCCAACAGAAGCATACGCTGAATAAGAGCCGGAATGTTTTTGAGCCTTGGATAAATTCCAGTTTGCACTGTTATTGCCGTTCCAATTCGTTAGACCTGTCTCAAAACCATCAAAAGACAGCTGCTCCGTTATAAATGGATTCACTGGCGTGCGTGTGTCAAAAGGTAACTGGAGGCTCGCAAAAGGCTCCCCGTCTACGGTCCAAGAGTAAATGTTAGAAACCATGTCCCCATCAATATCCGTTGAGTTGACACTACTGCAGATGACCGTGCCATTTCTTGACATTATTTCAGGAGCCTCTTGAGTGGGGTCGCTCGAGGTTGTGGTAAAAACATATTCTTCGCTAACCGGCGGTTTTCTTCCATCCGAAATCTGTACTCTCCACCGATAAGTGGCACCCTTTTCACCCATGCCTGTGGTATCAACACCATATATTCCCGGCAAAACGTTGCTAAGGAAGCCAATCGGCCGCCAAGAATCAGAAGTATAAATGCTAAAGGTGATGTCTAACGTATCCTGCTGGTAATCTATCGCGTTTATTGACAGCGTTGGATTCAAATCGACATTAATAGCCCCGTTTTTAGGCATCTCAGCGGCTATTACTGGGTCTTTAGGAACAAAAGAAGGAACAGGCTCCCCCGCGCCCCTGTTCATCTGGCTGTAGAATTGAGTGTCCGATCTAACTCTAGAGTCTGCGGCCGCAGAGGTATCGAAACACCAAATTCGACCCCCAGTACTTGTAAGAATAAGCTCGTTTAAACCATCCTCATCCACATCGGCAACCAAACTGAAGTTACGAGCGCCTTCCCAAAAACTGTTCTCGATTTTCTGAAAAATATCGAAATTTCCAGTTGTTGCGTTGTATTCATAAATGTAAACGTGATACCGCTGATTTTCGTAAGGATTAGTACCATCGGGATCAGCAGCAGCAATGATATTCAGGTAGGGCCCTCCTGTCACATTGCCGACTTTGGGAGGTTCTGGAGCAATCAAAGGATTCCCCAACTCATCCGACAAGCCAGGAAGAGCTTCCCAATGGAACAAATCCCAAATCTTCACTTGTGAATAATCGCAGGATATGATCTCGGGAAATCCATCGCCGTTAAGATCAGCCACGGTGGGTTGCGAATGGGAGGACATGTTAGTCCAACCCATACGATATTTACCACCAGTAGTTAAAACTGAACCATCAATGCTGTTTAGAACAACAGTACCGTTAGCTTGCTGATCAGCCGTCACCACATCAATAACGCCGTCCAAATCAACATCGACAAGAACAGGAGCGTGACTATTGGAAAGAGGCCAAGGAAAATTCCATAAAGGCGTAAGAGTAGCAGCATCAAACGCTCTAACACCCAAACCTCCTCCCTGATTAGGTTCATCCCACTCCCCATAGCTTATGGCTCGGTCACCCTGATACAGCTCGTACCTTCCATCACCATTCGTATCTCCCAATGCCAGTCCACCGAAACAGGGATGCCAAGAAAAAGCCTGACGTAGAATGTTGCCGTCATGACCGATCATCGAAATCCAGTCCGAACCTGCATAAGGACCGTTGCCAGAAGAAACAAAAACCTCAGGATAGCCATCTCCATCAACATCCGCGCAAACAGGTAAAAGATCGTCGGAGGCAGCGTTGACGCTCCAAAACAAACTTCCATCCTCACCGTTCAATGCTACTGTTCGATTCCAAGCCGCAATCACAACCTCCAAGTCGCCATCAGCATCTAAATCCACAATTTGAAACGGGTTATGTATTCCCATCCGATAATCGGAAGCACACCACAAAACTTCACCAGTAGCGCCGCTTAGCGCCAAAACGTCTCCCTGAGAAGAAGGATCCTCAGTTATGGAATCAGCTCCTCCGGTGATTATAAGTTGCAAACCGTCACTGCCAGGAATAAGCTTAGCGGCCAAAGCACCATACATTGTATGCGAGTTAACAGGATCTACAGTCCACTTCAGAGTCAACGGCTCGCCAACTGGGTTATTTGCAGACAAGGAAAAAGCAGAAGGCAAAACAAGAAAGGAAGCAATTACAGACTCTAGTAACAGAATTAGAAAAGCAACAACAATCCTTTTAGAAGTCTTTCCATAGTTAAATCTCACCAAACAGTCACTTCCTAAACCTTAAAAACTCGAAGCATTCGGCAACACCTTGAATCAGAAACATCCCTTCAGCAATCAACAAAACCGCATTAATAATTACCGCATTGCTTTAAATAAAGTTTTGGACTTAGCTGAAAGATATTCTTTTAAGGAAAGGTATGCAAACTACGATGGAAGATCCTACAACTTCAGGTTCCGAGCTATATGGTTTTGAAAACCAATGTAAAAATTGATTCAGGATTCAAGAATCCACATCAAACTCTTGGCAACTTACGTTCGCGAGGTAGTCAGGCATCAAAGGAATCCCAGAATGAAAAACGAGCACAATCATCAAACCAACGCTCAAAAAGTAATTTAAACGGACACTCTCTTGAAAAAAGGAAGCTTCCAGATGAAATATGGACTGTTTTAAGATGTCCATACTGCAAAGGCGAACTGAAACGAACGGCTTACGGAGCAGAATGCCTGAAATGTCATGATAAATATCCATCATCATCAAAGGGACAACTTGATCTTCGACTTCGTCGAATAAAAAAATGTTCAATGGTTTTTGATGTGGTCGACAAAACGCCATCGAAATACACCATCATCGAAAACCTTTCACCCAATCCTCAGTTAAGAAATAAGTGTCCAAACAAAGGATCAGGATGCATATCCCCTGAACTACTAAGCTATTTCCCAAAAGGCAAAAATTCCGACAGCTTAATGCTCGATCTCGGCTGTGGCTCCACCCCAAACAAACGCGATGCTGAAAAAGCTGGGTTCAAATACGTTGGCTTAGATTTTGACTCTGGCAAATCAACCATACTCGGCGATGCGCACGCCCTACCATTCGAAGATGAAACCTTTGAATTCGTCTTATCAATAGCGGTACTTGAGCATTTACGCTACCCTTTTATCGCACTATCAGAAGTCCATCGAGTCCTCAAAAAGAAAGCAACTTTCATAGGTTCTGTAGCCTTTCTCGAACCCTTTCATGGCAATAGTTATTATCATTTTACACACCTCGGAATAATAAACTCCCTTGAGTCTGTCAATTTCAAAATAAAACTCATATCTACTGACCAAAAGTGGAATGCACTAACTGCTCAGGCAAGAATGGGATTATTTCCAAGAATGCCTCACGCCTTAATTCAATTAATACTTGCACCCCTGCAAATTGTCCACTCATTTTGGTGGAAAGCCGCCGCAACTCTTTACCCAACTGAAGCCAGAAAAATTAAGAACTCGATAAACCTTGCAGGTTCCTTCATGTTCATCGCCGAAAAAACGTAAAAAAATACAAGTTTAGATTAAAATTGAATGCAACACACTTCATGAAACATAATTGTCTCTTACGATCACAATAGACCCAAAGTTTGTAGAAATATAATTTTACTATTTTGCAAATTATTCTTCGCAAGAAACATTATAAACTAGTTGCGAGAAAACGAGATTTAAAAATTGATCAATCATGATAACCCAAATACAGAGAAAAAGCAGTGAAGGAAACGGACGAAGAATCTTCTCAAAAATCAGCAACCTTGAGAGAAAAATAAAACTTGCAAAGCTCTTTCCCACAATAGCGCTTGGAATCCTAATCATCATAGTTCTTGTAGGCTCAATAGATGTTATAACCATCCCTTCTGCTAGCTCCGTCGAACCCACAATAATGATAAAACGAGCATTCTTCGAAACCGATAACCACGCTGACAGCGTCGTCGTAGAAAAGTCTGATATGTACCTTAGTCATATCCCGGTAAGCTTCAAAATACCCAGCATTGAGTCAATGAAACCTTCTCAGGTCACCCTAGTCTATAGGAACGTCCGCGCAGTGAATAGCTATGATTCGGAGTTTCAGACCTTCCTTAACAACAACTGGATACTTAGAGACGCTCAGGGTAACCTAATCCATACCACGGCAAATCCCTCTCAGTACATTGTAGACAAAGGATCATCGACTTATCAGCAATGGGTGGCAAACTGGATTAACAGTTATGTGTACCTGTATGGCTACGATGGCGTCTTTCTAGATTGCTCCGTATACCCGACGGTAGGGGAAAACCTTTGGGGTACACCTGCATACGGTACTGGGGCAATCAACCTGAGAACGGGACGATTATACACCAATCAGGAACATAAACAAGCAGAGATATCCTTGATAAACAAGATCAAATCCACGTTAGGAAACAAGCTGGTTATCGGAAACGGAATATACGAGGGGCAAAGATTCTTCCAACGAGATTATGACGAAATCATACTTAACTCGCAGATAGACGGTGTAGTAAGTGAAGGCTGGCTTATGACATTCGATAACCCTTACTGGTACTCTGAAAGCAAATGGCTTGCAAACATAAAGTTCGCAGCCTGGCTCGAAACCAATTTTCTATCGCGCGGCAAAATCTTCATCCCTGCAATGCAAAACGTTGAACCTTATGATGGAGGAGGCACACGTCTACCGTTAGGAACTACGGAGGAACAATATGCCCTATACGGTTTTAGTTCCCTACTATTAACGGCAACGAAAAGCGGAAGCACATACATCAATTTCGGAAAATACATGCTCAGAGATTATCCGCAATCCCTCTTCAAAATAGAATTGGGTATGCCGCTTGGAAGCTACTATATGATAACAGAAACCCACGTCTATGCCAGAGATTACACAAAAACCAAAATCCTCGTAAACCCCACATACAACACATATACGGTCTATCTAGACGGGACATATCGAACTTCTGAGGGACAAACAGTAAGCTCAAGTATAACAATGTACCCGCACACTGGAAGAATACTTGAACGCCTAAGTGATGCACCAGCAGGTTCGGAAGAACCACAATCATCTTCACTGCTCTTCTCAGACAGCTTTGAGTCAAACAACTTTGGAAAATGGAATAAGCTAATAACAACCTCAGGTGAAATTGCATACATCTCAAGAGCCTCATGGGGCGCTCCAGTCTTTGAAGGCGCGTACTCTGCAAGATTCAGAACCGATGGACAGTACGCAACCGCGAGAGCCTACGCTTATAAGGAGGTTGAAAGCAAAACAACGTTATATGTCCAAGCCACAATCAACTATGATATTGGTCTCTTACTCAACAAATGGAAGGCTTTATGGACGATCCAATTTGTTGATTCAAGCAACTCGGTAATAGCATCCTATGGAGTCAAGACCGATCAAACTTCAACCAAATGGGCATGCATGTACGGCTCCCAAACCAACTTTGCTTCGTTCGGACCCCAACCAGATAAATGGTACACAGTTGAAGCAATGTTTAAAAAATCAAGTTACGGGGATACTTTAGCACTATACGTAAACGGTGCGCAAGTGGCTTCCCTTTCAATAAACACCAGCGGAGAGAATAGCATAACAGGAGTCAGAATAGGAATAGCCTATAACGACGCAGGTTATACTAGCGCAATTTACGCAGATACAATAAAAATCTGTGACAACTACATATAAACCCTAAGCACAAATCACCAAAATTTTTTATCCAGCACAGATCTCAAAAGAGCGAAATAATTTTTCTAAGTTTACCGTTACGTGCGCGTTTTAGAAAATCTAAAAACTCAAATTCCACTTCCATATCCTGTCCGAACACTCTTTTGATATTTTTCCGTGCGACAGTAAGAATATCTGGATTAATATAATTACGCAACACCAGTTGAATAATAATTTCATTTTCTCTCTTCTGAATAACTCTGAACTGCTTTATTTCTGTGAAATCTTCAAAGGGATACGGAAAAAAAATCGTGGGTGGAATTACCTGTCCACTGGTTGTACGCAGAAAATCGTCTTTTCTACCACCTCTCAGATCCATCATAGGAAGACGTACGCCACAGTCACACTTATTAGCAATAGAAGCTCCGACATCTCCTTGCCTGTATCTTATCAAAGGCATCTCGTAATTAAACAAATTAGTACAAACGATTTCACCTTTTTCACCATGCGCCACATTTTCTCCATTATCATTGACAAATTCTACAATAACATTATCTGCGTTGATATGATAACCTAAATGTTGTTTACATTCCCAAGAAATCAGACCAATTTCAGAACTACCATAATAATCGTAAACCTCGGTCTGGAAAACATTTTTAATCAAATTCTCATCCGCTTCATTCAAAAATTCTCCAAGAGTGAAAATCAATCGGGGTCTTACCTTAGATACACTTTCACGGAAAGAACTCATAATTACAAAGGATGAGGGATAGCCTTGCAAAATATCAGGCTGTTCAAGGGCAAAATATCTTAAAAGTTTTTCAGAATCCTCAAATACAGAGACATAGTTTCTTTTCATTAACCCTATATACTCCAATGCGCTCCGGTATCTGTGAGGATGAGCTGACAAATCCTTTACCACAATCATTTTATCGCGGAGTCGCATGCCGTTTAATAAAGAAGCACGAAGCCACATAGAGCCATCAAAATCATTTGTTCTCTTTCCGGTAATAGTCGACAATGGATATCCAGTGGATCCGCTTGTAAAATTCCTAATGCAGTTAGCTAAACGCACGTTACCAGCAATCAACTGGTTCATGGGAGTTTCCTGAAGTTCTTTTTTTGTTGTAAAAGGTATCTTTCTCAAGTCATCTAGAGTTTTAATATCGTCGGGTCGCAGGTGTGCAGTTTTTAACTTTTTATTAACAAAAGGAACGTAATTATAAGCAAAAAAAACGAGTTTTCTCAATTTCCGTAGTTGCATCTCGTTCAGTTTTCTGTTATCTAAGTATAAGTTAGGATGTGAATGTAGAATATCTGCAATGGTGTTAAGAATCAACATTTACACCTATTATACTATAACTCGGCGAGAAAGAGGTTTAAATTGCTTATCATTTCAATGGGAATATTACGGAAAAAGTTCTATTTTGGGTTTATATTTAAAAAGCAATATGTTTATCTTATCGTAATATTTAATATACATTATTCAGGCGCCGACTATGAAAAAAATAGTGATAACTGCAATAATTTCGATTATATCACTATTGGTATTAACAAGTTTTATAGAAACACCAGTCGTCGTCTCTTATCCGCCAGCAGAATTAGCATCAACGGGAACCATCCAAAACGTAGATTTAGAAATTAAGCGAATGATATTTGACGATTCGGAACATTGGACTATCTCTGAAATAGCTGAGGTCGCTGAAATATATATGAGCCACTATGAGATTGCTTTTAGAGTCCCAAAAATACACACAATTAATCCTGAAATAACCTGCCTTATTTATCGTAACATACGTGCAGTCCATGAAAGTAATCCAGAAGAGTATGAACTGTTTTCTGAAAACGGATGGCTTTTGCGAGACGCAAATGGCACCCTAATTCAAAGCAAAACATACGGCTATACTATAGTTGATGTAGGAAACTCGCGCTATCAAGACTGGGTGGCAAACTGGATAAAAAAATACATTGATGATTATGGCTATGATGGAGTTTTCATAGATAACTGTCTGCCAAGCACCGAGATACTGTGGAGTACATCACCGGCTTCAGCAATAAACCCTAGGACTGGACAACCTTATACAAACTCTGAATTCAAGAATGCAATTATATCATTGGTTAATAAAATAAAAAGCATAATTGGCGATGGAAAAATCATAGGAAACGGAATTTTTAACGGAAAAAGATTCTTTAATAAAAATTATCATCAAGGTTACATTGATCTGTTAAACCAGTCGGAAATAGATGGGGTTGTAAGTGAGGGGTGGCTCATGTCACTTGAAAACTCAAAATGGAATCCAGAAAGCGAGTGGCTGGACGGCTTGAACTTCATAAGATGGCTTCAAAACCACTTTTTAACAAATAATAAGATGTTTCTTCCGGTTTGTTACAATGCCGCACCGTATGATCAAGAGGATCCGGCTCTTCCAACTCAATGCACGAAAGAACAATATGTGCTATATGGCTTTTGCTCACTTCTTCTTGCGGTTGATTTGGACGGAGAGCACTTTATGAACTATGGTTATTATGACTCTGAGTATGTCGACAGTTTATTTGGTTTAAAGCTCGGTATGCCGCTTGGAAGCTACTATATGATAACAGAAACCCACGTCTATGCCAGAGATTACACAAAAACCAAAATCCTCGTAAACCCCACATACAACACATATACCATAAAGCTGCAACAGCCTTACCAGGCATTTAATGGAGAACCAGTGGAAAAATCGATAACGATTAAACCTCATACCGCTGAAATACTAATTAAAAGATAACGCAACGAAATTAAGGGATAAATGTAGATTCATTAGAGCTGGTTAATATATAACAAGACCCTGAGTCATAAATTTTGTTATACAACAGATTGTTCGTTAGGTTGAGTATAGAATAGTTATATGCGTAGAGATTTTTTTCCAAGCCTTCTGTGTAGACAATTGTGTTAAACGATGAAATATATTGGGGGAAATCGGGGCTTAAATCATTACCAAAAGTGATTGAACTAGCCGACAGCGCTTGCAGATAGGTCATCTGACGGTAATGAGCAAGCAATGAATTATGAGCAGTCCAATTGTAGTTTGCAAGCGTAAAATCTAAACAAAATCTGACTTCTTTAGTCTGATAGAATATCTGTGAGTCTATAAAAGACTCACTCATAGGAACAAAGGTAAAAAGAATTAATAAAACTAAGAAACAGACTTTGACAAAATTCTTTAATCTACTTTCAAGGGCATAAATCGCCCCTATACAGATAGGTATTGCGAGGGCAAACCAAGCTCTTGTACCTAAGACGGGCAGAAAAAAGCCAGCGCCTGCGTAGAGTCCTGCAGAGAGAAAAAGAGCAAGATCAATTTTGCGTAACCTTCGCCGTAAGGCTAGGAAAAAGAAACCTAATCCAGTAATAACACCTGTTGAGATTACAACAATTCTAGATAACCATTGCGCGATCACATCGATTGGAGGAGAAAGGGCAATTCTATCCGAGAAGGTTCTCGACAAAGCTGTTTGGTATTCTTCAGACCCCAAACTAATTATTTGCCTAAGAGATGTTTCAAAAAATGTTTTGGTAAAAAAAATAGAAATGACTAACCATACAATAAGCGTTAGCACAAATAAATTCAAATAATCGCTGCGTCGGGTTCTTAAATACATCGCTGCGAGAAAAACGATGTACAAAACGCTTGCAAAAGGATGTATCAAAGAAACGCTAACAAACAGAATTAAAGTACAAACAAATATGCCAAATGTCTTTGTGCTATGGGTTTCAATCATAATAAGAACGAATAAGAGACCCGTAGCTAGGGAAAAAGGTGCGAACTGATAATTCAGAAACCAATACATTATGATAAAAAAAGCAACGATTCCTATCCAAAACGAATTCTTAGAATAACTGGAAAAATAGAGACTTAGAGATAGGACGTAAAGAACACCAAGAATCGCAAAAAAAATGAATTCAAAAGCAATAAGGTCGAGCCCCGTCACCAATGTGCCAACAGTATTGAAAACAAAGAAGGCAGGCCACTGATAATACATGTGATGGGGTTGTAACGAATCAAGATTTCGAAAATCGATAGCATACTCAACAAGTCCTCGGAAGGTGTTAGCGTCCGAGCCGGGAACTGTAGCATAGAAATATCTTAGTGAATAAATAGCAAAAAAAATTAACAAACAAAGTATCAGAATGATAACCCGATTTTTTGTAATCGCGATCGAAATAAAACAAGACCCCAGAAAAATGGCGAGACCTATCCAATAGAGCAAAGAAACGTGATTAAAAATGAAATCAGTTGGCGAGTTTATAGATAGAGGATAACTTTGTAGCCAAGAATATACTAACAAAATCGTTGATAAGCATAATAAAATGAAAACGAGCCGCTTTTTTAGCATAGCGTCATCATCTCAAGCTACCTTAATACGTGTTAAATATGCATCAAAATCTGCCGCTATCTTGTCCCATGAATACGTTTTTTTCACTATTTCCCTTCCAGAAGATCCTAATTCTTGGAGCGCTTCTCTGTTATCATAAGCATATTTAATTCCCTCAGCGATTCCACTTTTATCTGAAGAATTAAGATAAATACCGCACTTACTCTCACCGACAACTTCTCTGTGTGCTGGAATATCGGTTAATAAAACACACTTAGCCATAGAGAGATACTCAAGAAGTTTTAAGGGGCACTGATTTTTCCAATCTGGCAATTCAGGTAAAGGGATTATTGCAATATCACACATGGATATATACTTGGGCACATCAGAATAGCTAACTGGATTATGAATGATAACTTGATCTCCAAGATGCCCTTTTTTGATCACCTCTTGTATAACGGGAAGCGCCTTGCCGCTTCCGAGAAGGAAAAGCACAATATCTGGAAACGCCTTCAACTGTTCCATGCTCTTAACGCAATCATCAAGACCACGCATGATCCCAAAATTCCCATGATAGAACACAACAAATTTTCCATTCAAGCACAGTTTCCTTCGAAGCTCAGCACCCAAAACTAAATTCTCCTCAGGATCAAATAACTCAAGAGAGACTCCGGAAGTCCACACGCCCACACGATCAGAATTAAGTGAAAACCGCTCACTTACCTCTTTCTTCATCGACCCAGTAATAATGGTCAGTCCATCAAAAAACCGTTTAGCAAAACGAACTGAGATTTGAAAAAAGAAATTCTCCAGTAATCCACTCACACCGCTGGTTTCCACTGGTGTACTCCTAATGTCAAGAACAATTTTAAATCGTCTAAAACGATTCAATAAAGGAAGCCAACTGAAACCTAAGATAGAAACACCTGGTTCGGTTACAACGACATCGAAGTTACTCTTAACAAGATGAAAAGGTAAGAAAAGAAAAAGAAAAAGCGCAAATAAAAAAGGAGATAAAACGGGCACATACCTTAAAGGAACCGCTTGCAACTCAATTTCCGGCATATCTGGCTTGAATTTTCTTTGGGATGTTACCCCTAAAAGTTTCGCGTCATATCCTTTTCGAGATAGGTGCTTCAACATTTCAAGACGAGATGTTTTATGAAATAGAATGTCAAAGATTAGAAAAGAAATCCATATTATCCTCTTTTTACTTTTTAACTGTTCGTTTTGTTTAGAAACCAAAGGTCACCAATCCAATTTTTGGGCGCGCATTCCCATGTTTAGTAGTGGGCAGGGAAAAATAACTTTTTCTCACACAACTAATTACTATCAAAGAAAATCCTGTTCATCAACTCAAAATTTATCAAGTCACACAAAAGCTGATTGTTATCGACTCTGTAATTCATG
>Ga0307445_10001065_pt1 | contig 15300 bp, 18 predicted proteins | sample SalMarSW160330MG_FD_202147 | JGI IMG/M metagenome (GOLD analysis project Ga0307445, IMG submission 202147) | Salt marsh sediment microbial communities from the Plum Island Ecosystem LTER, Massachusetts, United States - SW1603-30 | ecosystem: Environmental > Aquatic > Marine > Intertidal zone >...
AGCGCCTCCTTGATATGCGGCCCCTCCGGGACGCCCATCTTCTTGAGGTCTTCGCCGCCCAGGACGGGGTTGACGTGCCGCAGCACGTTCAGGTAAAGCTCGATGTGCTCGGCGGCGGTCGGCGAGCCGGTGGCCAGCCGGGCGGCGGTCAGCGCCGTCAGACCCAGGCCGTGCAGGTAATGGTAGACCCGGCTCGGCGGCAGGCCCGGCTCGGCCAGCTCGACGGTTTTAGCCTTGACGGCCAGCGTATCGCGCAGTACCCGGCTCGCGGCGGCGGGCAGGCGGAGGTAGTTAGTCAGCTTTTCGGTCTCGGTGTCGGCCAGCCGGTAGAAAAATAAGGCCAGGTAGAGTACTGTCGAAGGTGCGGCGGGCAGGCAGACCTCCCGCGCCCGGCCGAAGCTCTCGGCCAGCCACTCGTCGCCGGTCAGGGACGGATTCAATTTTGCCAGTACCCCCAGGTTGCCGGCGCGCGCCAGGGCCTTTTCCGGCGTCTCCTCCGTAAGGTAAAGCTCCAGCTCGCGGCGGGTGCGGCTGCCGCCGACCGTCCTGAGGTGCGCCAAGCCCTTTTTAAGCAGGTCTAGGGTCACTGGCTCGATGCGGAAGTCGAGGCGCTGCTCGTAGCGGACGGCCCGCCAGATACGGGTGGCGTCGTCGCGGAAGCTTCGGTCGTGGAGCACCCGGATGAGCCGCTTTTTCAGGTCTTTTTGCCCCCCGTGCGGGTCGGCCAGCTCGCCGTAATGGCGGGGGTCGAGCGCCACGGCCATGGCGTTGACGGTGAAGTCGCGGCGGGCCAGGTCGTCGTCAATCGTGCCCGGCCTCACCTTCGGCAGCGCGCCGGGGCGGGCGTAGGTCTCGGCGCGGGCGGTGACGATATCGGCGCGGCGGCGGCCCCAGCGGAGGCTGGCCGTGCCGAAACGGGGATGAGCGGTGATATCGGCCTTAAAGAGGGGAGCAATCTCCCCGGCCAGCGCGATGGCGTCCCCCGCGACGACCAGGTCCAGGTCAAGGTTGGCGCGCTCCAGGAGCAGGTCGCGTACCGCCCCGCCCACCAGGTAGAGCGGCTGGCGGCGCTCGCGGGCGATGATGCCGGCCTTCTCGATGAACTCGTTCAGGTCGGTGGGGAGCTGCTCTTCCAGCCGGTCGGCGAGATTAGTTGGTTGAGACATTTTAAATATTATAGCATAAGCCTTGATTGTCATTTCGGGCCAGAACCGCTTATAATGAACCGTATGGGCAAAGTGGTCGCCGTGGTGGGCATGGCCGGCGCCGGCAAGAGCCAGGCCGCCCGATATTTCCGCGAGAAGGGCTACGCCGTCGTCCGTTTCGGGGACATTACCGACGCGGCGGTCAGGGCGGCGGGCCTGCCCCTGAACGAGGCCAGCGAGCGGCCGGTGCGGGAGAAGCTGAGGAAAGAGCACGGCATGGCCGCCTACGCCGAACTGAGCCTGCCCCGCATCGAGGCGGCCCGGAAAAAGGGCAATGTGGTGGTGGACGGGCTTTACTCCTGGGAGGAGTACCGCTTCCTCAAAGACCGCTACGGGGACGATTTTATTGTTCTGGCGGTCTGGGCGTCGCCCCGGACGCGCTACGCCCGGCTGGGCGCCCGCAAGGTAAGGCCGCTGACGCCGCAAGAAGCGGCCAATCGTGATTATGCCGAAATCGAGAACCTCAACAAGGGCGGGCCGATTGCCGTGGCCGATTACACCGTCGCCAACGAGGCTTCGCTGAAAGAGATGCAAGCGCAGGTTGAAAGGATTATTAAGAAGCTGAAATGACGGAGATAAAAACCAGACCGGAAAAAGACGAGTATTTCCTCAAGATTGCCTCGGTGGTGGCCGAGCAGTCCACCTGCCGGCGGCACCACATGGGGGCGGTAGCGGTGCGCGACAAGCACATCCTGGCCACCGGCTATAACGGGGCGCCCTCCGGGGCCAAGGACTGCCTGACGCTGGGCTGCCTCCGCGATGAGTTTGGGATAGAATCGGGGACGCGCCAGGAGCTCTGCCGCGCCATCCACGCCGAGCAGAACGTCATCATCCAGGCAGGGCTGCACGGCGTCAGCTTAGAGGGGAGCACCGTCTACTGCACGCACACGCCCTGCGTGCTCTGCGCCAAGATGCTGGTCAACGCCAAGATTGCCCGTTTCGTCAGCTTCGGGAAATATAACGACGACGAGTTCCTCAACCTGTTCAAAGAGGCGGGCATTGACGTGGAGATGAAGCCGCGGCCTCCGGCGGAGGTAACCTTCCTCGACTAGCCCTTGCGCCCGACGGCCTTACGCACGGCCCCGGCGATATCAGCCGCCGTCAGACCGTATTTCACCAGCAGCTCGTCGGGCTTGCCCGACTGTCCGAAGACGTCATTGACCCCCACGAACTCCATCGGCACGGGGTGGTGCGCCGCGACGACCCGCGCCACGATGCTCCCCAGGCCGCCGTTTAGCTGGTGCTCCTCGGCGGTAACGACGGCGCCGGTCTCTTGAGCCGCTTTAATAATGGCCTTCTCGTCTATCGGCTTGACGGTGGGCATATTGAGGACGCGGCAGTCGATTCCCTCTTTCCCAAGCTCGGCGGCGGCGGCCAGCGCCTGGCTCACCATGACGCCGATGGCGATGATGGCGGCGTCCTGGCCTTCCCGCAGGGTAACGGCCTTACCGATTTTGAACTTATAGCTTTCGTCGTAAATCAGGGGCAGCTTGGGGCGGGGCATGCGGATATAGCAGGGGCCGACGTGCGCCGCGGCGGCCCGCACCGCCCGGTCGGTCTCGATGGCGTCCGCCGGGACGATGATGGTGAAGCCGGGCAAAGTGTTGACCAGGGCGATGTCCTCCAGTGCCTGGTGGGAGGCCCCGTCCTCGCCGACGGTAACGCCGGCGTGGGTGACGGCAATCTTGACGTTGAGCCGGGCCTGCGCCACCGAGACGCGTATCTGGTCGAAGCAGCGCCCCGGCGCGAAGACGGCGAAGGTGGAGGCGAAGGGTATCTTGCCGGCGGCGGCCAGCCCGCTGGCGATGCCAATCATGTTGGCCTCGGCGATGCCCACCTCGAAGAAGCGCTCCGGGAATTCTTTGGCGAAGAACTTGGTCATCGTCGAGGGGGAGAGATCGGCGTCCAGCACCACGATGTCCGGGTTGGTCTTGCCCAGTGCCACCAGGGTCTGGCCGTAGGTCTCGCGCAGGGATACGGCGTCGCTCATCAGGCCAGCTCCTTCAGGGCTTGCTCCAGCTGCTCGGCGTTGGGGGCCTTGCCGTGGAAGTCCACGTTGTTCTCCATAAAGCTGACGCCCTTGCCCTTGACGGTGCGGGCGATGATGACGGCGGGCTGCCCCTTGACCTTTTGGGCCGCGGCCAGCGCATCAAGCACCTGGGAAATATCGTGCCCGTCAATCTCGGCGACGTGCCAGCCGAAGGCCGCCCACTTGTCCTTGAACGGCTCCAGCTTCATGATGTCGCGGTTGAAGCCGCTCAGCTGGATGCCGTTTCTATCGACGATGGCGGTCAGGTTATCCAGCTTGAAATTGGCGGCGGCCATGGCGGCCTCCCAGGTCTGCCCCTCGTCGCACTCGCCGTCGGAGAGCAAAACGTAGACGCGCCAGCCGGCCCCATCCAGCCGCCCGCCCAGCGACAGCCCGGTGGCGAAGGATAGCCCCTGCCCCAGGCTCCCCGAGGACATCTCCACGCCGGGGGTGTGGGTGCGGTCGGCGTGCCCCTGGAGGTGGCTGCCCAGCTGGCGGAGGGTGTTAAGCTCGCTAACGGGGAAATAGCCGCACTCGGCCAGGGCGGCGTAAAGGACGGGGGCGGCGTGCCCCTTGCTCATGACGAAGCGGTCGCGCTCCGGCCAGGCGGGGTCGGCGGGCTTATGGCGTAGAATGCGCCAGTAGAGCGCTGTGATGATTTCCACCGCCGAGAGCGAGCCGCCGGGGTGGCCGCTGCCGGCCCGGGCAATCATGGTGACGATGTGGCGGCGCAGCCTCCTGGCGACGGCGGTTAAGTCCTCGTCCGAATGGAAAACCCCGGCTCTGGCGGGGCCGGCCGGGGTTCGGGAAGATTTCTTATTAACATCGGACGATGCTTCCACAGCGTCTCCATTATACAATACGAAAGGGGTCAGGTCTAGCCGTTTCAGGCCATCTTGGCGCCGATATCGTTGCGTTCGGTCTTTTTGGCAATATCGGTCAGCGCCTTCCGTGCCATCAGGGCGGCGTCCTCGGCCTTTTTGGCGGCCACCTCGGTCTGGCGGGCGGCCTTCTCGACTGCCTGCTCGGCGCGGGCGGCCACGTTAGCCGCTTCCCTGGCGGCCTTGGCGGCCCGTTCCGGGGCCTCGCTGGCCATCTTCAGGGCTTCGGCCGCCGAGTTGACGGCATCGTCGGACTTCTGGTTGGCGTCGGTGGCCCGCCGGATGGCCTCATCGGCCTTGGCAATCATCTCGCTGGCGATGCGGTTGGCCTTTTCCACGGCCCTTTCGCTGGCGGCGACGACCTCCTCGGCCTGTTTGGTGGCGGCTGCCGCCGCCTGGTTGGCCGCCTGGGCGGCTGCTTCGGCGCGGCGGGCGCTCTTCTCGGCCTCGGCGGGGGCCTTCTCGGCGGCGGCGATGGCCTGGCTGGAGGCCGCTTCCGCCTTGCGGATGGATTCCTCCGCCGCCTGCCGGGCGGCAGCCTGTAATTCTTCGGCCAGACCGGTGGTCTTCTCGGCGGCCCGGTTGGCGACCTCCTCGGCCTTACGGATGGCCTCCTCGACCATCTCCTGGGCGGCAAGCTTGACGGCCTCGGCTTTGGCGGCGGCCTTCTCGACGGCCTCGTCGGCCTTGCGGATGGCCTCCTCGGCCGCCTGCCGGGCGGTAGTCTCTACTTCTTTGGCTTTGGCGACGGCCCCCTCGGCGGCCTGGCTGGCCCGACCGGCGATTTCCGTCGCCTTACGGACGGCTTCCTCGGCCACTTGCCGGGCGGTAGTCTCCGCCTCTTCGGCCCGACCGGTGGCCTTCTCGGCGGCGGCGGTGGCCTGGGCGGCGGCCGCTTCCGCCTTGTGGACGGCTTCATCGGCCATCTGCCGGGCGGCCTGGTTGACCTCGTCGGCCCGATTGACGGCCTTCTCGGCGGCGGCGATGGCCCGGGAGGTCGCTTCCTCGGCCCATTTCTCCACGTCCTTGGTGGCCTTCAGCGAGACCGCGGTGGCCTCTCTGGCCTGTTTGACGGCCTCGGCGGTCTTTTTGGCGCTCTCGGCGGCGGCGTCCCGGGAGGCCTTGGCGGAGGCCTCGGCGGCCTCTTTGGCCTGGCGGGCGGCCTCGGTGGCCTTCAACCCGGCCTCGGCGGCGGCATCCCGCGATGCCTTAACGGCGGCCTCGGCCTTGGCGATGGTTTCGGCGATGGAGCGGTTGGTGGTCTCGGCTACCCTGGTGCCGGTATGGTGGGTCTCCTCAGCCTTCTTGGTGGCCTCCACCGAGGCCCGCGTGGCCGCTTCGGCGGCGTCCCGTGCCGCCTTGCCGGCTTCCTCGGCGAAGCGGGCGGCCTCCACAGCCGTCCGGATGCTCTCCTCCATCTCGTCCAGGACCTGGGGCAGCGGTTTGGCGAGCAGTCTCGTCAGGTAATCGGTCTTTTTGCCCGAAGACATTCCCACGCTTTTCTTGGCCATTTTTCCCCTTCCCAAGACGCTGACGTTGCGTCATGCCGGCGGGTTTCCGGGTGGTCTCGTTCCCTAGATTAGTCGTTTTGGAGGGAACTGTCAAGCCAGCTGGTAAAGCTGGCCGGGCGGCCCGCGCCGCGAGCGGTTACGATTGATTTTTCGGCCCGGATATGCTTAAATTGACAGGGTGAAAGGGGAATGAGATGGAAGAACTGAACCTTAAGGCCGCCCGGAGGGAAGTCCTCGGCAAGAAGAACCGCTTCCTCCGGCGGCAGGGAATAACCCCGGCCCACCTTTTCGGGCACGGGATTGACTCGCAGTCGCTGCAGTGCGACACCGCCGAACTGAGGAGCATTCTCTCCCACGCCGGGGAGACGCGCCTGATTAGCCTTAAAATTGAAGGCGACGACGAGGCGAAGAGCGTCTTCGTCCGCGAGGTGCAGACGGACGCCCTGGGCCGCTACCTGCTGCACGTGGACTTTTACCAGGTGAAGAAGGGCGAGAAGATGGCCGTCAACGTGCCCATCGTCATCATCGGCGAGTCCCCGGCGATGAAAGGCAAGAACCGTATGCTGGTCCACGGCATTACCGAGCTGCCCATCGAGTGCCTGCCGGACAAGGTGCCGCCGCAGATAGAAGTTGACATAAGCACGCTGGAGGAGCTGGAGCAGCCGGTTCTGGTTAAAGACATCGTCCTCGACCCGGATATAACCGTCCACGCCGACCCCGAGCAGCTTATCGTTAAGGTCACCGAGGTCATGGTGAGGCCCGAGGAGGAAGAGGCGGTCGTGGCCGAGGGTGGGGAAGAGGCCGAGGAGGGCGCCGAGGGCGAGGCCAAAGCCGAGGAAGGTGGGGAGAAACCGGCCGCGGAGAAGGAAGCCGGGGGCAAGGAGAGGGAATAGCCTCCCCCGCCTCCATCTTGCCGCCGGCCCGGGTTTGACGATGATAATCGATTTCCACACGCACGTGCTGCCGCCGTGCCTCAAGGCCGACCACAGCCGCTGGGTGGAAAAAGATGCTAACTTCGCCGCTATCTACGCCGGCGAAAAAGTCCAAATCGCCACCGCCGACGACCTCATCGCCGCCATGGACGCGGCAGGTATAGACCGCTCCGTGGTCGTCAGCTACGCCTGGAGCACCCCGGAGCTGTGCCGCGAGGCCAACGACTACATCCTGGAAGCGGCGGCGCGTTACCCCGGTCGCCTGCTCGCTTTCTGTACCGCCCCCTCGCTGACCGACGACGCCTCGCTGGCGGAGCTGACGCGCTGCGCCCTTGCCGGCGCCCGCGGCATCGGCGAGATAAGGCCCGACCTGCCGGAGGCGGATTTCATCAATAGCGGGCGGATGGAGCCGCTGGCCGCCTTGCTGCGGGAGTACGGCCTCATCCTGCTGGTGCACGCCTCGGAGCCGGTGGGGCACGTCTATCCGGGCAAGGGGGCGGCCACGCCGGGAGTCCTCTATCCCTTCATCGTAAGCTTCCCCGATATACCCGTCGTCTGCGCCCACTGGGGCGGCGGCCTGCCCTTCTACGCCCTGATGCCGGAGGTGCGGACCGCCCTGGCGAACTGCTATTTTGATACGGCCGCCTCGCCCTTTCTCTACCGGCCGGAGGTCTACCGCCGCGCCATCGACCTCGTTGGCGCCGATAGAATCCTCTTCGGCAGCGACTACCCCGTCATGCCGCCCGCGCGCATCCTCAAGGAGATTGACGAAGCCGAGCTTACCTTCGCCGAGAAGGACGCCATCCTGGCCGGCAACGCCCGCCGGCTGCTGGGGATATAGGCCCCGTTATGGAAGAGATGCGCGCGTTCGTCGCCGTGGCCCTGCCGCCCCCGATAAAGGCGAAGCTGGCCCAGGTTCAGGCGCAACTGCGAGCGGGCGCGGCGGCGCCGGTTAAGTGGGTGGCGCCCGATAGCCTGCACCTGACCTTGCAGTTCCTGGGCAATATCGGCGCCGGCATCACCGGCCGCATCACCGCCGCCATCACGGAGGCCGCCCGCGGCGAGGCCCCCCTGCGCCTGGGGGTTGACGGCCTGGGCGTTTTCCCCGACCCCCGGCGGGTGCGGGTGGTCTGGGTGGGCCTGGGCGGGGATACGGCCCGGCTGGCGGGCCTGCAGAAGCGCATCGAGACGGGATTGGAGCCGCTGGGATTCACCCCGGAGAAGCGCCCCTTCGCGCCGCACCTCACCCTGGGGCGCGTCCGGGACGGGGCCAGCCCGCCGGAGCGGCAGGCGTTGGGAGAGCTGGTTAAGGCGGCCGGCTTTGAGGACGGCGGCGAGTTCACCGTTGACGCCATTTACCTGATGCGGAGCCAGCTTACCCGCGAGGGGCCTATCTACAGTCGCATCGGCTCGGTCAACCTGGGGTAGGGTTTTCCGCCTCGCCCCATCGGAGTTATCTATTCCTACCCGGGCCCCACCTGCGCACAAGGCTTCGGCGGGTAAACGCCCTCGCGGCATCCGCCGCTTAGCCCGTGAGTTTGCCCCGCCGCCCCTCAGGGTATTGCTATAAGGCGAAAATGTTTACCAAATATTTACACGTCTTGTAGCTAAATTGACGTTTTGTTTAGTCACTGTTAACTACAATATGTACCGGAACAACCCAAAAACCCGGAGGCGCCGGATGACAACGAAGGCCGATAAAAAAGAAAGCATCCTGCTGGTTGATGACGAGGAAGCGCTCAGGGGCATCCTCAACAAGGGACTGGAGATGCGCGGCTATACCTGCGCCGAGGCCGGCGACGGCGAGCAGGCCCTGGAGAAGCTCAAGAGCGACCCCACCGACCTGGTCATCATGGATATCAACATGCCGGGACGGCCCGGCAACGAGGTCCTGCCGGAGATGACGGAGAAGTTCCCCGGCACCTCGGTCATTATGGCCAGCGGCGTTAACGACAACCGCGTCATCGCCCAGTGCATCAAGGACGGCGCTCAGGACTACATCCGCAAGCCCTTCCGTTTCGAGCAGGTCTTGCAGAGCATCAACGGCACGCTGGACAAGCGCCGCGTGATTCTGGAGATACAGCACTACTTCCGGAGCGTGCGGCGCCACAGCCGCCGGGCCGGGCCGCGCCAGCTTTTCCTGGGCGCTATCGAGGCCCTCATCAATACGCTGGAGGCGGTGGACAATTACACCTACGGCCATTCCCACCAGGTGATGGAGATGGCCCTGGCCATCGGCCGGCGGCGCCGGCTGGACGAGGACGAGTTGGAAGACCTGCGCTGGGCGGCCCTGCTCCACGACGTGGGCAAGATAGCCGTCGACCCGGACATCCTCAACAAGCCCGGCGAGCTCACCCCCGGCGAGTACCGGCACATCATGACGCACGCCGTCGTCGGCCCCTCGCTGGTCAAGCCCTTCGTCAACGATAACGTGGTGGAGATAATATCGCACCACCACGACCACTACGACGGCGGCGGCTTCAACCAGTCGCTCCGCGGCAGGGACATCCCGGTGGGGGCACGCATCATCGCCGTGGCCGATGCCTACCAGGCGATGATTTCCAACCGGCCTTACCGGCCGGCGATGACCGCGGCCAGCGCCATCGAGGAGCTGCTGGCCTGCAGCGGCTCCCAGTTCGACCCCGTTATCACCGCCATCTTAATCACGCTGGTGCAGCAGAAGGCCAGCTAGCCGACCGGCGCGCCGCCCCTTCATTTAACGGCTCCTCCGACCGGATACCCTTGTCAACCTCTTTCCCTTTGGGGTATACTGAAAGCGGCTCACACCATATTTCGGTTGGGAGGAGGACCCCTATGGAACAGTTCGGTTTCCCCAAGTGTCAAAAGTGCGGCAGCGGTGATTTGGTGCCCCTTTCCGATTTCGGCAGCCAGGGGGCGTCAATCCGTTATAAGGCCTGGGTCTGCACCAATCCGGATTGCGGTTACAACCTGAAAATCCGCAACGGTGACGTTTATATCAACGAGCCCATCATGAGCGGCGCGCTCCACAACTCCCGCAACCGCTAGGGCCGGGGCGTCTTCACAGCTGAAAATACGGGTGGTGAACGTGCATCCTCCGGTTAGAACTCTCAAGAGGATAGCACTCGACCTGCTTTTCCCGCGGTGGTGCATCGGCTGCGGCGGGGAAGGTAATTATATCTGCGCCGCCTGCCGGGAGAAACTGCCGGCTATCCTGCCCCCCGTCTGCCCCCGCTGCGGGCGCCCCGGGGATGGCGGGCCGGTCTGCCCCGGCTGCGCCGACATGGGCGACCAAATCGACGGCATCCGGGCTCCCTTCCTCTTCGAGGGCGTGATACGCCGGGCCGTCCACGAGCTCAAGTACCGCAACCTGCGGGCGCTGGCGCCGCAACTGGCCGGCTTTCTCGACGACTGTCTCCGCCGCTATTCCCTGCCCGCCGACGTCCTGGTAGCGGTGCCGCTGCACCCCCGCCGCCTCCGCGAGCGGGGCTACAACCAGAGCGCCCGGCTGGCCGGGGAGCTGGGCAAACTCAGCGGGCTGCCGGTGGCCGAAAACGCCCTGGTCCGCACCACCTACGCCCCGCCCCAGGTGAGGTCATCGGGGGAGGCGGAGCGCCAGCGCAACGTGGCCGGGGCCTTTGCCTGCCCCCGCCCCGGGACCGTCGCCGGGAAGCGGGTAATATTAATTGACGACGTATCCACCTCCGGGGCCACCCTCAACGCGGCGGCGGGCGCGCTCAAAGATGCCGGGGCCGCCTCGGTGTGGGGGCTGGTGCTGGCCCTGGAGGCGTAGTGTAAAGAAGCAGTAAGTAACGCGCGCTGGAGGAGTGAATCGCTATGGAGCTACAGATTGCCGGGACTAACCTGGAAGTAACCCCGCCGGTGCAGGCGTACATCGAGCGCAAGCTGAGCAAGCTCGACCGGCACCTGCCCGACATCATCGACGTCAAGGTGGAGGTCTCCGAGGAGGGCACCAAGTCGCCGCAGCAGCGCTACCTGGTGCGCGTAACCGTTAATAGCGGCGTGGGCGGCGCCGTCTTTCACGGCGAGGAGCGCGGCGAAGACCTGCTCCGGGCCGTGGACAAAGTGGCCGCCGTGATGACCCGGCAGCTGGAGCGGCGCAAGGGCAAGCTCTACGACCGCGGGCGGGGCAGCCCCCTGGCCCGGGGCAAGTATAGCCAGGCCGAGCCGGAAGCGGACGAGCGGCGGGTGGTCAAGACGAAGCGCTTCCCGGTCGAGCCGATGACCCAGGAAGCCGCCATCGCGCGGATGGAAGAGCTTGGCCACAGCTTCTTCCTCTTCTTCGATGCCGACGCCGGCGAGGTGCGGCTGCTCTACCGCCGCCGCGATGGCAACTACGGCATCATCGAGCCGGAGTTTCGCTAGGGCGTTGTTGACAGCGACACGCCGGAGTGCCATACTGTTCCCGGAAGGGGAAAGCGACCGTGGCGAGAAAGAATTACATCTACCTGGCCCTGACGCTGGTCTGTCTGCTGGGGATTATCCTTATCTTCGTCTTCGACGGGTATATCGGCCTCTACGATAGCCTCGTTATGGATAACGGCCTCTTTGTCCAGCACGTGGATGGCGACCAGTGGGACGATAATAACGAGTTCGGCTATTATATTCCGTCGGCGGCTACCGAGGGCAGTGATATCGAGTTCACCTACACGGTGGCCAACCGCCGCTTCTCGGCCTACGAGGCCCCCGTGGCGGTAACGCTGTGGTACGGGCAGGATAAAATAGCCGACCTGGCGGCGGCGACCCTCTCCGCCGGGGCTTTCGCCGAAGCCGAGCTTACCTGGACGCTGGTGGCCGCCGAAGTGCGCCCCGCCGATTTCCCCGAGGACGAGTACTATAATGCCATCATGGTTATTACCCGCGGCGAGGTAGAGCGCCGCATCCGGGTGAACATCCAGCCCATCATTTATCCCGCCAAAGAGGTAGTCGTCACGCCGTCCGGGTAGCGGCCGGGAGTAACAACATGAAACTGGAATACATTTTATACGGTTTCGGCATCCTCCTCTGCATTGCCGGTGTCGGATATCTGGCGGCGGAGTACGTCAGCTACCTGTCCGAAGTCGGCAAGATAGGGGCGCTGCTGCTCACGGTGGGGCTGTTCGCCTTTCTGGGCAAATTTTTCCAGGGATTGGGGTGGTAGCCTATGGCCGTCGCCGTTGCCATTATAGCCACGCTGGGGTTCATCGCCTGGTTTGTCGCCTGGGCGATTAAGGAAAGGGGCGTCAGGGCGCACTCCGTCAGCTACGGCGTGTCCATCGTGGCCGCCATCATGACCTACGCCTATTTCCTGAGCATGGACCTGCCGCAGCTGGTGAAAATCCTGGTCAGCATCATCCTGGGCATCGTGCTCATTATCGGCGGCGCCCTTTACGCCCGCCACCTGGCGAGCAAGTCCTAGCCTTTTATCCGGGTGCCGTGATGACCGAGGGACTGTATTACACTGTTTTCCCCACCGACGCCGGCTGGGTGGGCCTGCTGGCATCCAGCGCGGGACTGCGCCGCCTGGAGCTGCCCCTCCCTTCGGAACAGGAAGCCCGCCGGCTGCTGGCCGAAGACGCCGCCGAGAACCCCGCCCCCTTCGAGGACTTAATGGGGCGCCTGCGGGCGTATTTCTCCGGCCGCCCGGCGGAATTCCCCGATAAGCTGGACTTGAGCGCGGCCACGCCCTTCCAGCGCCGGGTCTGGCGGGCGGCGCGGGCAATTCCCTACGGCCAGACGCGCACTTACGGCTGGCTGGCCGGGCAAATCGGGCAGCCGGGGGCGGCGCGGGCGGTGGGGCAGGCGATTGGCCGTAACCCCATCGCCGTCATCGTCCCCTGCCACCGCGTGCTGGGAAGTTCCGGGCTGGGCGGTTTCTACGGGGGGCTGGCCTTGAAACGCTACCTGCTGCGGCTGGAGGGTAACCGGCTCTAACCGGCTATTGGCGGGTGCGCCGTCTGGCCTCGGCGGTGCCCCGCAATTTCAGATTCAGGTAGTCCGTATGGTACTCCTCGATGAGCCCTTCTCCGGCGAAGCTGTAATAGCGGTTATCCCCGATGATGATGTGGTCGAGCACCTTGAGCTGCATGACGATGCCGGCGTAGATCAGCTCCCGCGTCAGGGACTTGTCGCTGGCGCTCGGGGCGGGGTTGCCGGAGGGGTGGTTGTGGACGAAAATGAGGGCGACGGCGTTGTGCTTGAGGGCACTCTCGACGACCTCGCGGGGGGAGACGGGGCTGCTGTTGACCGTGCCGGTGGCGATATCGACGGTGTCCAGAATTTTATCCTGGCTGTCGAGGTAGATGACCTTGAAAGTCTCCTTGCGCAAGCCGCGCATGGCGTGGTAGAGGTAGTCGAAGACCGCCTGCGACGACTTGAGGAAGGGCTTTTCTACGGCCCTGGCGCGCAGGAACTCGCGGGCCACCTCCTGCACCAGCTTGATGCCGAAGGAGTTGTGCGCCCCGATGCCGTCGATTTGCTGTAAGTCCTCGGCGGGGGCCTCCAGCACGCCGCGAAGCGTGCCGAAGCGCTTGATGGCCGCCTTGGCGGCGGGCTTGCAGTCTTTGCGCGGGGTGCCCAGGCTGAGCAGCAGCTCCACGATTTCGTAGTCGTGGAAGCCGTCCAGACCGGCCTTCAGAAAGCGTTCCCGCAGCCGGCGGCGGTGTCCCTGCGGCGTATCCGCCGGTGTGCTCTGTTCATTCTCCATCGAACCGTCCCGCTCCTCAGCGATGCGACATCCCCAGCTCCTCGCGGAACTGGAGGTGCCGGATAATATCGGCGCGCGAGAGCAAGCCAACGCAGCGCCCCTGCTGCTGGATGGGCACCTGGTTGATATCGTGCTGCGCCAGCAGCTTTAGAACCGTGTTCAGGTCGTCCTCGGGGGCGGCGGTGTAGAGCGGCTGGCGGGTCATAATCTCGCTTACCGGCGTCGTCGCCCACCGCTCCTGGGGAATGCCGCGGACGTCGGTAATGGTGACGATGCCCGCAAGCATGCCGTCGCGGCAGACGGGCACGGCCCGGCCGTGATGGCGGCGGAAGATGTTAGCGACCATCTCGGCCACGGTCGTCTCCGGGCCAATGGTGGCCGTGTTGAGGTCGACGAAATCCCTGACCTTGACGCCGCTCAGGCTCTGGCGCACGGCGACCTCGCGGCGGCTGGCCGAGGCGGCGCCGCTTAAGAACCAGCCGATAAAGACCGTCCACAGGCCGGAGATGATGCTGATGAAAAAGATGAAATAGATGCCCAGCCCGATGAGCGCCCAGCCCAGTATCTGGCCGATTCGGCCGGCGATGTTGGTGGCCTTGACGAGGTCGCCGGTGGCCCCCCAGATGATGGAGCGCAGCACCCGCCCCCCGTCGAGGGGGAAGCCGGGCAGCAGGTTGAAGACGGCCAGGATGAGGTTAATCAGCGCCAGGTAGTTGAGCATGGCCGCCAGCGGGCTGGTCTCGTTGGCCGGTATCAGCGAAAACAGCCAGAAGATAAGCGCCAGCACCAGCGACATGCCCGGCCCGACGATGGCCATGGTGAACTCGGCCATGGGTTTCTTGGGCTCTTCCTCCAGGTTACTGACGCCGCCGAAGAAGAAGAGGGTGATGGAGTTGACCGGGATGCCGCGGCGCTTGGCCACCAGCGAGTGGGCCAGCTCGTGCAGCAGCACCGAGACGAAGAGCATCAGCGCGGCGATGACGCCGGTTATCCAGTAGGTGAGGGTGTCCCAGCCGGGGTAGGCCGTCGGGAAGAACCCCATCGCCAGCGACCAGGAGATGAAGGCGAAGATGAAAATCCAGGTATAGTGCACGCCGATATCGATACCGGCGACGCGGAATAGCTTGAAAGAGCTTTTCATCGCTAGCCTCCTCCCGAATAATATGAGTATAGCCTAAAACTGCTCCGTACGGAAGCCGTCCTCACCCACCAGAGCGGCCAGTCGCTCCCGCAGGGGCGGGCCGAAGGCGGTCTGCAGGTTGGGCAGCTTGAGGGCGACGGCCCCCTCGCCGTTGACCACGTTGAGGCGCACCTCGTCATGGCCGGGGTAGTCCTTGAGAACGGCCAGCACCCGGTTGAGTCGGTCGATGTCGCTGCTCTGGTCGGCGGTCTGCTTGAGGTTGATAATCAGGCGGCGCCTTTCCGGGGCGGGGGCGGGCTTTGGCTGGGGCGGTTCGGTGGTCGCCGGGGCAGCCCTTTCCGGCGCGACACCCTCCGGCGGCGGCTCGTAGAAGCTGACGCTGTCGCAGACGACCGAGACCTCGTCGTCGCGGGCGCGCACCTTGCCCTGCACCACCAGCTCGTTGCCCTCCTGCCAGAACTCCTCCGTCTGGGCGTAGACGTGGGGCCAGGCGATGACCTCCACCTGGCCGCTGACGTCCTCTAGGACGCAGATGGCGAAGGACTCGTTCTTCTTGGTGAAGGAGTAGCGGGCGTTGACGACCCGCCCGGCGATAACGACGACCTTCCGGTCGAGCTCGGCCTCGATGTTGCCGCAGAAGAAGGCGCTGGCGTTATCGGAGCTGAAGACGGGGCTGAACGGCTTTTCCGAGAAGCTCACCCCCATCAGCTCTTTCTCCCAGATAGCCTTCTCCCGGTCGGAGGTATCGGTGGGCGCAAGCTCCAGGTCGGGCAGGGGCACCGCCGCCTGCTCGCCCCAGAGGTCGAACATGGTGGTCTGCCCCGTCTCGCGCAGGCGATGCTCCCGCTGCGCCAGCGACAGGATGCGCCCCACGCTGGCCAGCAGGGTGCCGCGCTTCTCCAGCTCGTCCAGCGCC
>Ga0307445_10001066_pt1 | contig 15294 bp, 10 predicted proteins | sample SalMarSW160330MG_FD_202147 | JGI IMG/M metagenome (GOLD analysis project Ga0307445, IMG submission 202147) | Salt marsh sediment microbial communities from the Plum Island Ecosystem LTER, Massachusetts, United States - SW1603-30 | ecosystem: Environmental > Aquatic > Marine > Intertidal zone >...
ATCGATATACTGTTGGACTCTCACTTTTTGTTCGTGCCCTTCTATTTGCTGTTGCTATCATATATATACAAAACATCAAAGGAATCGAAGTCATTATAGCTGGCATATATACTAGTATGGGAGTAGGTCCCCACACTCCTGGCCAATTTGGTGGTGCATCTGGTATAGATTCTGCAATAAAATTCGAAATAAGAAAACCAATTACCATCACAATTATTGCTGCAATCGTAGCACAAACATCTGATTTTGTATATTTGTAACCAGTCTCTTCGTTCACTCGAAACTCTCCACAAGTTGAATCATAATTGAACGAACTTAAACTCTTTTCGTTAAATTGGATTCTTCAAATAATTCCAAATGATTTTTCAGAAACAAATACTACTGTAGCAGATGGTGAAGAAATGAGTATTGAAGACAAGTTCAAGGAAGAGATGAAAGATATCTGTGAGGAGTATCACAATCTCCTGAAACAGAAGAACCTCATTGAAGAACAGCTGGAAACATTGCATGACTATTTGGAGGTCACTATGCGTAAGTATGAGAAAGACGAATATGATGATCCTGCAGTTCCTGTAAAAGTTGACAAGATTATCTATACTAGTGAACGGATGAAGAAAGGGGCAAAGGACAAACTTCGAGATATACTCACAACAAAGCAATGGTCTGAGATCTACAAGGAAAAAGAGGTCATTTCCTACCGAGTATCGATTCGAGATGAATAATTCAATTATGCGAAGCTTTTTGTAGTGTTAAGTTACTAAACACTTATGTCTCAGGATAGAGAACTCGTTGCAAAGATACTAGATAGTATCGCTACACTCGTTTCCTTAGACAAGAAGAGGGTTGTCACTCACCAAGGGGAAAAATTGCATCCCTCTGAATTACAGCTATTGATGTTTCTATATCACGTTCAAGACACGAACATCACTGCGATTGCTAAGGAAATGGGGTTGACCAAGGGGGCAATCTCGCAGACTCTCTCTCGATTGCAGAAGAAGGGTATCATTAGTAAGGAGATGTTTCCAGAGAAGAAGAACGAATTACGTGTTCAATTCACAGATTCTGGTGAGCAGTTAATGATTCAGCTCAATAAGAATAAGAAATCCATAGAGGGAAAGTACCGACGATATATTCAGACTCTTTCAGCAAAGGAAAAACAAGCTATCTCCAATTTTCTAGATAAAATGGTCTCGATCATGAGCCGTAGTTAGCCTAGGTATCTAATTCTTCATCTATAGTAGTGTATAGGTACTAAACACTTTAATGTTTGTATGTGTTTAGATACTAAACAACATCGGTAGAATTAGCTTCGTCTAACTTATATAGGCAAAGTGAGGAGAACATTTGAGGTTTGTCCATGGGATTGCTTGAGAATATCTTACTTCACGGTTCATTAGCAGGTCTACTTCTCATTCTTTACCTTCTACCAATAATGAGGTTTCTCAGTCCACGAATATGGGCGTTTAGTGACTATCCAAAAGTGATCACGGAAGCTGTTGAACCACAGACGGAAAAAGAACGAAGAATCGCTTTAGTTACTGGCCTTCCATTCATTTTTCTGATGCTTGTCTACCCACTAGTATCTACTCTAATTTTTGAAAGCGTTTCGGGGGGAGCAATTTCATTGCTGGATGCATTTCTGAATTCTTTCGGAGTTTTGATGATTGGTAATCTTGCAGATTACCTTCTTCTGGACATGATTATTGTTGGAACTTGGACTCCCGATTGGGTTATCATTCCAGGAACTGAGAGTATGAAAGAAACCGCTTACAAAGACTTTCGAATAGAACATACAAAGGGACATGTGTATGGGACTATTGGTATGGCGATTCTATCTCTAGTGATTGCAGTTGTCGTGGTTATGCTCTGATTTGATTTATTCCACTTTTCCTCTTTCGAATCTAGATCGTCTAATCGTTTTTGGCCTGTTCTTTATGATTTTGTGAAGGACTACAACTGATACACTAACGGTAACTGCAACTAGACCAATAATAAGAACAATGGAAAGTGTGTTGTACTATGTGTTTAGATACTATACTCTTTAAGATTAAATATCTTGACTTAACATTGTTAAGAAAATAGTCACATTAGGTGACCTCTTGATGTGTCCCTTTCTAGTGGCTCCCCATTATATAGGAAATATGCTTCCTTCGTTTCAGTTATTCAAGGGAGATGACCACACGATGAGCAGAACTTCCGGCTTCATGGGCTTCACAGAAGCAGATGATAAAGCAATTCACCTCGGAAAAGTCTTGATGCTTCTTCTACCCTCGGCAAGTATCATCTTCACCTTGAGTTCAACCTTCTACACTATATTCGTTGCTGAGGCACTTGGTGGTGCAGGCGGTTTCATTGAAGGCCTAGGTTTCTTAGGAATTCTACTCACTGTACAAATGGTCACTCAAACACTATTGGACTATCCCAGTGGAGCATTAGGTGATGCTATCGGTCAAAGATGGGTCATTGCTATCGGTAACATGCTCTATGGTGTCACCTTCTTTATGGTGTCACTGGTGACCTCCAGTACTCCTTTCCTCTTCCTTGTTGTAATTTATGCACTTCAAGGTGTTGCGCAGTCACAAATTTCCGGAGCTTGGAGTGCATGGTTCGATAATAATTACAAGGTCGCGATGCCACAAGACAAGAAACGTAAGCAATACGGCGTTTTCTGGGGAAGAATGGGAATGATCTCCCAGATTGCTGCAACAGCCGCGTTGATTCCTGGAAGTATTCTAGCAGCACTGTTTCAGAGACCCTTTGTCTTTCAGATTGAAGCAGTTGGAGCATTCATCTTTGCGGTGTTAGTACTGAGATATATCCGGGACTTTCCAGAGGTTGAAGCATTACGTGAAGAACGACCTTCAATGAGTGAGTACACTAATCTTCTCAAAGAAGGAGTGTCATACCTATGGAAGACTCCATTCGTGAAATACATGGTAATTGGCTCTATGCTTGCAGCGAGCGCAATCAACGTTTGGGGTTCACTGATCTTGTTCCCTCTCTATTACAGCTATCTGATCACTGACGTCGCAGTTGCATCGTATCGAACAATTGCATTCATACCCGGAGTTGCAGCGAATGAACGTTCAGGAATTTGGTCACAGAAGTTTGAACCCAAGAAGTGGATACCACGATTCAGATTATTGCAAGCCTGTGGATTTGTCTTCTTCATAATTATGTCCCTTGTCATGGCTGTATTCCCACCAATCCCCAATGCTACAGAGATGGTAACTCTCCTGTTGCCATTTACCAATGTAGTTCTAATTGAGCTCCCAATTCAACATGTAATTCCAATTATAGTGATGTTCTCACTCTTTACAGTGAGCATGTTCTTTGGTGGCTTTGCAGAGATTCTTACCCAGCGTGAATTATTAGATGCTATTCCAAGCAGGAACAGAAATTCACTCTACTCACTACAGCCAACAATCCTGCTAATATTGGCAACTCCACAGATCGCCATCCTTGGATGGCTCATTCCAATCATCGGATTTCCCGCAACTCTTCTCATCTGTTCGGGGGTTTCTCTCTCCGGAGTACTAATCATTCGATATGCTCTCTCTCTCGAGAAACCCGTGGTTGAGATGGAGGAATCCGAAGATACACTTGAGATGGTTTCGGAAGAAGAAGCTGAACTCAGAGTTGACTTAAGCTCGGAGTCTCTACTGGATGATGTAGAGTCTGTTGTTAGATCCGTACCGGAGTGATGGCCAGCCACCATCACTCCACCCTTTTTTTTCTGAAAATCAAAGGCAATATATGGGGAGATGTGAAATCAAACTCACGCGCTGGTGAGGAAAGATGACTTCCATTTTTATTAAGAATGCATTAATTGTAACTCCAAAACAAGATCAGATAAAGATCTATGAACCTGGATACATCGAGATTGATGGTGATAAAATATCATCCATTGGTTCAGGCTCTGCTTCTATGAGTGCTGAGGTGACTATTGATGCCAAAGGAGGTTTAGTCCTTCCTGGTTTCATTGACTCCCACATTCATACACCTGAGAGTCTATTGAGAGGTCTTGCACAAGATGTCCCAGAGAATGATTGGATGCATAAGACGCTAGGACCAATTATTCGCAATATGACTCTGGAGGATCAGATTATTGGAGCTAAGCTTTGCGTTCTGGAAGCTATAAAGTCTGGGACCACAACATTCTGTGACTATGCCTATAACATGAACAAGATCATAGAAGAGGTTCACAAACCAAGTGGGGTACGTGCAAACGTGTGCACTACGATTAACGAATTTGGACAGGCAAAGAGAACTTCTGAGGAACTGTACGAGTTTGATTCTGGTGCAGGAGAGAAGAAGTTCAAGGATGGGGTCAAACTTGTCAAAGACTGGCATGGGAAACTTGACGGACGAATCACCTGTCTCTACGGACCGCAGGCTGCGGATATGATGAGTTCAGAGCTCCTGCTCAAGGTGAAAGAGAAAGCAGTTGATGATGGTGTGGCTATTCATATGCACATAGCACAGGGTGAACGGGAGCGTAAGCAGATGACGGGGCGTCATGGTAAATCAACAATTGAATACCTGAAGAGTATCGATTTCATAGATTCCAACCTCATTGCAGTTCACTGTCACGATGCTTCTGAGGAGGAACTCCAAACCCTTGCCCAAAATGGAGGAAGAATGGTTGGGTGTCCCGGTTCAATCGGTTTGATTGATGGTGTTGCCCCACCTTTGCACTCCTTTATTCAAGCTGGAGGAATAGCAGCATTAGGATCAGACCAAGGTCCACCCGATGGAAGCAACATGTTCGTTCAGATGAGGTATGCTGCGATTCTAAACAAGGTCAAGCATAGAGACCCCACAGTGTTGCCTGCTGAACAAGTATTCAGGATGGTTACTATCGATGCAGCTCGTTGTCATGGTCTCGACAAGACTATTGGTTCCCTAGAGGTGGGAAAGAAGGCGGACCTCATAATTTTGAAACCTGATGTTCCCAATCTTGTACCAGTTCTATCAGGTACAACGAAGAATATCGTTCCTAATCTTGTATACAATGCTACAGGGAATGAAGTGCGTGATGTCATAATCAACGGTCAGATTGTCATACTTGATGGTGTTATGAAGACAATGGATGAAGCCCAGATTGTTGTTGAAGCTCAGAAAGCTGCAGAACAACTAGTAGCCAATTCCTACATGGATCTCAAGGAAGCCAACTCTCCGTTTCTCGATTTATAAGGTGATTTATCAAAATGAATTTTCAGAACAAAAGACCCCTATATACGACTGTAGGATGTGGAGAACCTCATCCTAAGCATGTAGACTTTCATGAACTAGATCTAGAAAGTTTTCCCCTCATCCCGGATTTTAAGGTTGAAGTAGGTGGAAGAAATGAACAATTTGCTTGGGTGGATTATGTCAGTGATTCATTGGGACTACTTTCAAGACTGATGAACTGGGATAATGCAGATGAAAGATTCTCCACTATGAGTATGGAAGAAGTACCTCTTGGAAGCCTGGACAAACCTTGGAATGATATTGAACAAGGATTTGAGCTAGACATTTGGGAAAAGGATGGATTCGTATATGTGATTCTAGGAGATGAACCCTGTACAAACAAATTCGAGGTGTGGTATCGGGTTAAGAAAGAAGACTATGTGAAAGCATGGGAGGAAATTCTTGCTCGTTACAAGTGAAATTCTATTCCCATCTAGTAACAATTTGTGACTTCAACAAGTGACCCTCACAAGTGGCTGTGCTATATATACTAAGTATGCGTAGTAGTTCTTGTGAAATATCATGACACTAGATACACTCCATCAAAAGTCTTCTAGACAGGTGGCTTGGGTTGTGAAGGAACCCGACGATCTCGAGATAGTGTCACTTTTCACAAGAGGTCAGTTTGCTCATTTTCAGTGATGAGAATTGAGCAACTTACCTCAATGTGATTCACCAAAATCTTGAGGGACGAAGCGCTGACCTCGCCTTTTCAGCCCAAAAATGATTCCCCTCAAGAATTATATACTTTCGAATTGAAATTCTCTGGGAGCTGGTCCGCGTGAAACCTAGGAGAAATCAATTACTAGCCTTAATTCTGATTATATCATTTCTAATCAATCCAATACTTGCCACCGCCAATGCTGGGAATACCCCTAACCTGAGTGGTGACTTGTTTACTGCAGAAATGGAATCAAAGACAAGAAAAGTCGAATACAAAATCAACGTGCTATACGATTCGAGCGATAGCACGTGTAGTAAAGCCGCAGCCAATCTTAAACAGGAATTATCCTCATCTGGACTATCACTAAACATGGTTCCTGTTGAGAACAAAGATACGTTATTCAAATACAATAAAGGTTCTGAGATGAATATCTATATCTTCCATGGAACTGAGAGAGGTATGCTAATCGACTCCCAGCTTGTCTACTGGCAAACATTGAATCGAATGCTGACTGAATCAAAAATAGACAATCACATTTTCCAGGTCTGTCACTCAGACATCCTAGAGATACTCAACGGAGGAAAGAGTGTCCATGGACTACAGGGCTCGACTGATAGGGAGATTGCTATATTTGGAGCACTAAGTTCAATCTATGAAACTTTGAATGCTTCTACGAATCCACTGCATAAACCAATTGCTGAAACCATGTTTGACACAACCTCGATGTACTTACTAACCAACTTGAACACAATCCTGCAAAGGGGCCTTGAACCAAGAGAGACCCTTGATGGATTCTACATCGATACTGGTACAAAGGAAACTGATTCTCGTGGACCTTGGGGATGGATCATTGATGTTATAATGGACCTCCTTTTAATCACTGGATTCACGTCTAACGACTGGTTCACCAATACAAATTCAACGCACATCGAGTTCGATGATACTGCAATTAAAGGAGGCGCCACAGATAGAGGGTCTCTTGAAATGGAGGATATGGGAAAAGGAAATTCTGAAACTGGTGAATTCCCCTTTGACATTCCTCTTGATTTTGATGTTACACCGCGAATCGGTACTGGTCCGTGGTATATGCCTGATTATGTCGACCTCACCTTCACAGTTAAAGCAAAGGATGGAAAATTAGATCTTGCTAAAGTAACAGGTCTAGAGGCCGTAATGAAAGCTGCAGGGTATGATGTTAAACTAGAATTGACTCCCAAATTAAGTGCAACACTTCGCATTGGAAACTTCATAGACCAACTAGCTAATGCCAATCCTGCAATTTCTGGAAACCCATTCAAATTCATGGGCGGCTCACTTTCCATAGAGTTGGGATTCGAACTAGGTATACCCCTTGCCACATTCCTAGATTATCTTATTCCAGGAACTGGCAAAACTGTCAAGACAATCATGGATACTCTCAACATGAAGGTGAACTTGGTCAACTACCTCTCTCTTGCTCTGGGAATGAATTACAACTCAACTACAGAAGCTTCTGCTCAAGATATTACCCTGAAGGTAGGATTTGGTCTAGACATTTCGCTTAAACTTCCCTCTCCAGCTTCATACATCAAGAAGGCTATTGGTGTAAGTCTACCCTTGGATTTCATCAAGTTGGGAATGGTACTCAAAGCCAAGACTGGAATCATCGCAAAGGCATCCTTCGGTCACAAGGGTGATTCATTCAAGGTTGGTCTGTTCTACAATCTGTTCTTCAAATTCTATGCGTCCCTATTCTGGATATTCAAGTTCGACGTTACCAAAGAATGGAAGGACACAATCTGGTTCCTTGAGATAGCAGGAGAAACTGGGAGTCCTGCTCCTACGAACGACCATGCAAATCTGGATCTCGACGACGACGGGCTCTGGGATGATTTAGAAGTAATTCTGGGATTGGATCCCACTGTGGCAGATACAGACGGAGATCATTTGTCCGATGGTAATGAATTTCTCAACTACTTCACAGATCCATTAAACAATGATACTGATAGTGATGGTCTACTAGATGACAAGGAACTTGCCCTCTTCTATGCGGCTGGCTTAGACCCGCTTGCTGATTATGATAATGATGGGAAACCCTGTATCATGGATTATGACTCAGATAATGATGGTATTAATGACAAGGATGAGCTGATTGGAAGAAACAGCGCTTACTGGTCGGAAACAAATCTCAAGACGAATCCATCGCTACCAGATACTGATTTTGATGGGTTTACGGATCTTGAGGAGTGGTCATTTGCAGGACCTGCACTTGAATTACCTCACCCAGACCCTCGCAACAAAGATTCAGATTCAGATGGACTTTGGGATTGGTTTGAGTACAACTGGTTCGAATTCCAATACGGAATTTCAGACCCTGCTACACGTGTGTTATTGATCTTGAATCCTGATAGTGATGGTGAAGGTCTTCTCGACGGCGAGGAGTTCAACTATCACACTTCAGCTCTCGACATAGACACAGATGGAGACTATGACCTGAACGATGATAACATCATCACTATCACTGAGCATGACGCTGTCATCAATAATGGGAACTATGGAGATTTCACTGACTATGGTGAGATTCATGGGAATACATGGCTAGCTTGGCCTTTTGGCATGGACGACTGTATACCACCTAATCCTACCATTACAAGCGCTTTGCGTGCTGATACGGATTATGATGGAATTTCTGATGCAGATGAGTACACTGCAGATTCGCTTCCAGTTGTCTATGACAATGATGCTGATGGAATTGAAAATTCAGCGGACCTCTATGATTTCCATGCAAACTGCACTAACCCAGATGCTGACGCAGACGGAATCCCAGACGGAATCGAAGTCAATTACTTCAACTTGACTCGGGGCATCTCAAACTTGACTATTCAAACACTCCAATACCTGAACGACTCTGACGTTGACGATGATGGCGTCTTAGATGGGCACGAATTAAGAATTGGTTGTGACCCATTAAATAACGACACTGATTTCGACGGACTTTTGGATGGTGAAGAATTGGAGGTCGGCAGTAATCCTCTTGTAGAAGATTCTGACGGTGATGGTTTGCTTGATGGATTTGAAGTGCATGTCCTGCATACGAGTCCATTGCGGAAAGATACTGATAATGATGGATTACCCGATTCATTCGAAGCTGAAGAACAAACACTCTATATCTTGTATCAGGGGAATGTTACATACTTCACAGATCCGAACGATCCAGATTCTGATGATGATGGCATAACCGACGGAGAAGAGTACTACGGCTGGAATTGGGCATTAGACCGACGAGTTGCTCCTGCAGCTCTAGTGATAGATGAGCCTATTATACACGAGGGCGACGAAGATGTTCTCATACAGTTGTACAACGCACCTGACCCTTACCGTGCTCGCTTCCAAACCAACCCGATGAATCCGGACACCGATTTTGATGGACTTCCGGATGGGCTTGAAAAAGACATAGTTCTGTCACCGCTAACGAATGATACTGATGCGGATGGTTGGCTTGATATAGATGAAATCGCTGAAATGGAAACACGCTTTTCTGACACATGGGATAATGTGCCTGATATCTGGCATTATCTCGATTACGATCAGGATGGTGTGAGTGACTTCGTTGAGATGCAGAGAGGAACAAACATGCTCATGCCGGATACAGACATGGATGGTCTCGATGATTGGACCGAGTTGTTCGTAGCTGCTTCAATTGCAACTCAGGACTACTCTGCCTTGAACGACGCGACTTGGATGACGATCGAAACCAATACGACCCTCCCTGCAAACAAGAGGTACACTGATCCAACTGAGCCGGATACGGATTTTGATGGCTTAAACGACTACTGGGAGATACAGAATGGTACTGATCCAACTCATGCCGATTCTGACCTAGACGGATTATCTGACTATGAAGAAATTGTGGTTTACCATGCCTATGAAGGTTTGACTCCACACAGAGTATCACTGGACCCGTTAAACAACGATACAGACTCGGATGGACTTTCTGATCTAGATGAGGTTATCATATGCCAAGATAGGATGGCGGCGAGTGGTAATCCTGAACATGGGCCTCTAGGAGATTTTGATAACGATGGAGTTGTCAATATCCTGGACTATGATTCCGATGATGATGGAATCTACGATAGTTTCGAGGTTAACGATTATGATGACCCAAGTCTAAGTTGGTATCCAATCGGTACGGACATGTTCGATGCTAACCAAGGAATCTACATGTATCCAGATGGGTTCTATACGGACTATGATGGCGATGGACTTTCTGACTATCTTGAACTATCTATGATTATCCCTGGCTATACATACGGAGGTCTCGAAAATGAGAACACCACTGCGAGGGGTTACTTCCATCTATTGAACCACACCTTGGTTACCTTGGAGGATACAGACTCGGACGGGTACAACGACGGATACGAAATCAACTTTGGGTCGGACCCAATAAATTCAGATAGTGTTCCTGTTACATTGGCATGGACCATCCCTGAGTTAGGGTTCGTACTGGACTTCTGGTCTTCATCGCAGATAGAGGATTTGATGTTTGACGCAGAGGACGGAGCAATCGAGTTCGACGTGGTGGGCCCAGACCACACCTATGGGTTCTGTAATATCTCCATCCCACAAGAGCTTCTCTACTCCCCCACCACTGAGTGGGAAGTGTTCTTGGATGATGTCCCACTAGATTTCACTGCGTATGGCAATGACACTGTCACGTTGCTTCATTTCGAGTACATGCATAGTACGCATCATGTTGTCATCAGCGGACTAGAGATGACTGGTCCAAGTGGATTTGACCCAATGATGCTGATACTCATAGGGTCTCTAGTAGGAGTAGTGTTCATCATCATACTGGTGTTTGCCCTGAAGAAGAAAAAGACATAGAAACGATCGAGGAACTGACGCGCTTAATGTCAGTTCCCCTTTCTTTTTTCCTAATAGTATCAGTATTTATAAAAGAGAAATATATGACAGTAACAAATCGTACCCCTCTACAACCCTAAATCAACGAGAATGATTCCATGCCCATTGAGAGAGAACTCCAAGAAGCCAATGAAAAGATTGCACGTATTGAATACGAGAGCCAGAAGCTTCTAGATGCTGCAGCTGTTGTCTTAAAATCAGATGATTTTTTCTCTGCGGCTCGAGCAGTATTCGATATTGCAAAGGATCTCACTGGGGCTGCATCAGGATATGTGGCACTGCTCTCAGATGATGGGAGTGAGAATGAAGTCCTCTTTCTTGATGCTGGAGGTCTCCCCTGTACTGTTGATGAGAGTTTACCAATGCCTATTCGAGGTCTCCGTGAAGTTGCATATCGAGAGAATCGGCCCGCCTATGATAACACCTTCATGTCTTCGCAATGGGTAGATTTTATGCCAGAGGGTCATGTGGTCATGAACAATGTCTTGTTTGGTCCGCTGGTCATCGCAGGCAGAGCTGAGGGATTGATTGGACTAGCAAACAAACCGACTGAGTTTACTGAAAATGATGCAAGACTTGTCATGGCACTCGCAAACCTTGTTGCAATTGGATTGAACAGGACAAAGGTTGAAACTGAGTTAAGGGAGAGTCAGAAGAAACTCTCGGACACAATTATTGAACTTCAACTCTATGCGTCTCTCCTTCGACATGATCTTGCGAATGACCTCCAACTGATTATCGGAGAGATTGAGCTAGCACAGATGAATGCAACCAAAGATGCCAGACTCACAGGTTATCTAACCTCTATAGAATCTGCGTCTTCTCGTATGTTGAGGCTATTACAAGTTTTTCAAGAATCTGATATTGTTGATGAAGATAATCTCAAGAATATTATCCTCCATCTCGTACATGAAACAAAATCCAGCTATCCCCATATTGTCATCCAGTTACATGTAGAACCTACAAAAGAAAAAGTGAGTATCAAAGGAAAATCACTGATACCATTTGTCTTTGACAATCTTATCAGGAATGCTGTTCAACATGTAGGTCCGAATGTTGAGGTTGACATTCATATGGCTGCAGAGGAAGAAAAAGTAGTAATTGATTTCATAGATAATGGACCCGGTATAGACAAAGAATTAGTAGGAGTCCTCTTTCAGAAAATAATTTCCAAGACTGGTGGCGGGTTTGGATTATATCTCTGTAAAAAGATAATCGAAACTTATGGTGGAACCATCAATCTTCTTTCCAATAAAATCTATAAGAAAGGAACTGCCATTCGTATTGAACTTCCGCGCATTCAGGAAGAAGAGAAGACAAGAGGTCATACAGGGTACTAATCCTGGTTCTATTCATATTCCCTTACTTTTCATAGAAGAATTTCCCTTTGCTGTAGATAACATCATCCCCAGCTAGGACTTCCCCTTCCTTCATTGATTTGATGATATCAACATGAACCGCACTTTGGTTTGTACCATTACAGTCTTCGTAAGCACGACCTAGGGCACAATGGATTGTATCACCCAGCTTCTCGTCGAAGAGCATATTGAGAGTGTACTTTTTGATACCCCGATTTGTTCCAATTGCCATCTCACCAAGACGCTTCGAACCTTCATCAGTTTCTATTACTTTCTTTAGAGTTTCCTCAGACTTCTCCGCAGAGAAATCGATTACTTCTCCTTTCTCGAACGTGAGTCGGACACCGTCTACAACTTTTCCATATTGCATAAATGGAATATCGAAGTAGATCTTTCCTTCAACAGTATCTTCTACAGGGGCTGTGAAGACCTCACCTGAAGGCATGTTGTGTTTACCATCACTGGCAATCCAGATTCTTCCCTCAGTTGAAGCATAGAGGTCGGTCTCTGGTCCGATATATCGAATGCTACTTTGTTTCTCAAGCTTATCTTTGATTTTGTACATGAGCTTACTCTCTTCTTTCCAATCTATAAGCATAGCATGATATGCAAAGTCTTGGTATTCCTCAAAACTCATGTTACCTTGCTGTGCAAGACTATGGCAAGGATGAATGGTTCCGACCCATCTCTTACTCAGATATGCTCCCATGATGGGTTGCATTATTTTTGCATTCAGCACTTGCTTTGCTGGGTCTACTCCCGCCAGAGCTTTCGTATTTTCAGGAGCGTTGATTGCAATAACAACATCGACATTCTCGACCATGGCAAGAAGATGTTTTGGAAATAGCTCTACAGTTTCATCATCTGCTCCATCATAGAACGCTCGATGTAACTCGTCTGTCCACATAGCAGTAAAAGGACGTCCTCCTGCTTTAGCTACTTGTTTTACTACTGCTTGGACCAACTCATAACCTTGGGGTGAAGCAAGAATAGCAACCATATCACCCCGTTTAACTTCTGTACTCCATTCAACGAGTATCTTTGCGTGTTCTTCAATTCTGGGATCCAATCATGTCATCTCCTGAGCTACTTCATTTCATAGAAGTACTTACCTTTGCTATAGATTAATTCATCACCAGCATAGATCTCACCATCAATCATGGTCTTGATCATGTCAACATGAACTGCTGACTCATTGGTACCGTTGTTGTCCTTGTATGCTCGACCAAGGGCACAGTGAATCGTATCCCCTATTTTTTCATCGAAGAGCATGTTGAGTGTATGTTGCTTGATTCCTCGATTCGTTCCAATTGCCATTTCACCAAGGCGGCGAGATCCTTCATCAATCTCGATGATTTGCTTGAGAGTTGCTTCTTCTTTCTCTGCAGAGTAATCAACTACTTCACCCTTCTCAAAAATAAGTCGAACACCTTCAATCACCTTACCTTGTTGGAGGAATGGAATATCAAAGTAGATTTTTCCTTCAACAGAATCTTCCACTGGTGCGGTGAATACTTCTCCAGATGGTAAGTTGTGTTTACCGTCACTTGCTATCCAAATTCTTCCTTTCGTGGAACCAATTATATCAGTTTCAGGTCCAATGAATCGAACATCTTCGTGACGTTCCAAGTGCTCCTTCATTACATACATCATCTTACTCTCTTCAGCCCAATCGATAAGAGTAGCGTTGTATACAAATTCTCTGTATTCCTCCAAACTCATGTTCGCTTGCTGTGCAAGGCTTGGAACAGGGTGAACAGTAAGACACCAGCGTTTACCTAATCGAATGCCTTGAATCTCTTGTTGGGTCTTATTGTTGATCATGATACGTTTTGGATCAATATTAGCCATTGCCTTCGTGTTGACTGGCGAACGAAGTGCAATGTAAACATCACATTTCTCTGTAAGCGCCTTCAGGTGTTCGGGAACGATTTCTAGAGTTTCGTTAGAAACTCCATCATAGTAAGCCTTGACTGCTTCTTCACTAGTCATTAGTGTGACTACTCTTCCACCTGCCTTTCCTATGGTCTTGTACAATGCTACAACAAGTTCATGGGAATCTGGGCTAGCGTTGATTACCACCATATCACCTGGTTTGACACCAGTACTCCATTCAGTGATTATCTTAGCATGTTCTTCTACTCGAGGGTCCATTGTATCTTCCTCGAGATTCCCAGACTGGTCCTTAATCATAAAGCTTCTGGACAATGCCGCAGCTATACTGCCCCTCTCTTTTTGTAGAATATCACTCCTACTATGGCTACGATTCCAATTCCCGCACCAGCAATGATAATGGTGGTAAGTGCACCTGAATCAGTGTTACCTAGATTGGTCGGAAGCGTGTAATCACCAATTTCAAAACATTGAGTCCAGATATCAGTTCCCTGCGGAAAAGTACAATATAGTAGTCCCGTTTCTGCAACTTCGATCATCACGCGTCCACTACTTGATTTAGGCCATGCAATATCTCCAATAGTCCACGTTTGGATATGAGTACCACTTAAATCGTATTTTACAAGAAAGAATCCATCATCATGTCTCCACCCTTGAGCTAGAATCAGAAGCTCATTTTCAGGTGTAATTATGATGTCGTGAGGGTCTAATGCTTCATCCCACCCTGGTTCATATTCAATCCCAAAACGAGTACTCCATGTGGTATTTCCAGAAGCTGAGATTTTAGATATTTCAATTTCTTGATATGTAAAGGATACTCTATAGATATTGCCGTCATCATCTAGAATTGCTGCGCTGCTTTCTTCTTCCCATTGTACATTCCCATCCAAATCAAAACTCATTATGAAACCTAATGATGTGGTGTAACCTGGCATTGAGAACAAAATTTGAGATTGGTCAACATATAGTTCACAAGGAAGGTCCCCTAGACGACCCGGTAATGTATGCGTCTTATTCCATAGACTGTTACCTGATTCATCAAACTTCATCAATACCAGTTCATTATAATCATCTGATTCCTCTGGACCCCTTACATTGGAATCACTTACAACAACGAAAATCGAATCATTTCCTTGAACCGCAATAGCAATGCCGACTTGATCATGTAAAGCCTCTTGTTCTATCTCCCAGATCTTTTGTCCATCAAGAGTCCACTTTGTTACAATTAAATCACGGTACTCT
>Ga0307445_10001068_pt1 | contig 15279 bp, 15 predicted proteins | sample SalMarSW160330MG_FD_202147 | JGI IMG/M metagenome (GOLD analysis project Ga0307445, IMG submission 202147) | Salt marsh sediment microbial communities from the Plum Island Ecosystem LTER, Massachusetts, United States - SW1603-30 | ecosystem: Environmental > Aquatic > Marine > Intertidal zone >...
ACAAAAATTAGCAATATTTTTGATGAATACGATACTTGGAAGGATGTCGAAACAAAAATATTTTAAAAATGGGCTAATTTAAGAATTCAGTAGTAAGCATATCTTTAAGAGCATTTCTTTCTTCCGGAGGAAGATCATTTACATCTTTTCCACTACTGCAATAATGATCTGGACCGTGACTGTCCGAAAATAAATTTACTAATAAGATTAGACAATTCTTTAGGTTTAACTCATCCGTTCGACTTTCGTTAAAACTAGTCATCAGTTTAATAAGGAGTTTACTGAGCCAAATTTTGTTCATATCAACTGGATTAACATCCTCACCAGTAATATTCCTATTATAAAAATCTAATATCTGATCTATGCAATCCATTATGCTATAAACCCATAACCCGTTTCGGAATTCATCTATTTAATGTAAAAATTCGAACATTTTTAAATGTATTCCTACTATACATGAGACTTCTAATATAAAAACATTTTTGATTTATTTTCACAAGAAGTGAGGGAAAATCATCATTTTTGATTTAATCATCAATCAAACGTAAAAAATGTGACTATGAGATACATAAAAAATATCTTCAAAGAAGTGAATTCAAGATGATATTGATAAAAAATAAGCTTTAAAGCTCTACTTCAATATTTTCTATGAAATGATCAATAGTTTGCTCAAGATCAATTAAACTATCAATATCCGTAATTTCAGAGCTCGCAACTTTATTAAGAAATTCTTTAAGTAGCTTTTCTTTTCGTTTATCTTGGGGAAAAATTAAGCTACTTTTGTAATGCTCCCAATCCAAAATTCCCGTAAAAATAATAAAGAGCGTTTCAATGTGGCTGAAATCCACGATGCCTTGTAATTTTTCCTTAGAAATAAGAGTCTTTGTATGATCTTTGTAAAATCCAGAAAGGTCGTCATAATAATTGGTAATTCGAGCAATATTATCTAATTGAGTTCGAAGGGCTGCTTGATTAATGGGACTATCTTCATCCCGGTACATTATTTCAAAGTAACTATTAATGAAATCTTTCAATTTCTGGAGTTTTTGCTGGAACACTCTAGTTTTCACAATTCTTTCAAACATAGGAGATTCTTTACTAGTATAGAACTTTAACTCGAACTTCATTATAGCTAAAATATCAAGAAATAACTCCTTTATTTCAAAATCATCGCTTGCCATGATTAATTCCTCAGAATTATATCTAATTCGATCTAATTTTTAATAATTTAAGAAATTAACGATAAGGAATTTAGTATTAAATTGAAATATCTAAAATATTAAATTGGATCAAAATCTTAGCAGATTTAATAATCATTGATAATTATAATTCTAAGATCTTTTCAATAATGTTGATTTCCTCGGTTTAAAATTGTAAGGGAAAAGAGAACTTGGAGGTTGTAGTATTTGGGGGTTTTGATGGAATCCGAATTTCTTTTCTTTTAATTGTTTTTCTATATACAATTGCTTTTCCATGTATTTTAAGGATTCTAATTGGACATCGCATCATAAACCTGAAATTATTCAGAGGAGAACCTCTTAGTGCCAAAAATTCATTGTAATATTTACGAGCTTTCTCCTGTTTCTTGGTTTTTTCAAAAGACACAAATCGATCTATAACTTGAGGAAGTGACCCTGTATCACCAAAACAATAAAAATTAGAAGCTTTTAATGACCATTTTATCGCTTCTAATTGATATTTCATACCATTCAAGGCACGAAGAGGTCCAATTAAAATAGAAAAGAAAGAGATAAAGAGATTCATCGCCATACTTCTAAACATTTCGCGTATAGAAGTATGAATGTTTGGTTTAATGATACCCCTGAGATCATCTCCATATAAAATTGTACTATTTTGAATTACATTACCAAGAACTATGTTCTTAGGAGCAAATATTGCTGAAAAGACTCGATTTACTCGGAATATCTTATGAAAAATCATTTCATTCCAAAATCGTTCTTTTGTAAGGAAATGACTTAGAAACATCCCCGTTGTGTTTTGAAGTACGCTAAGCGTGTAATGAAGAATATCAGATCGAGCGTCTCTAAAGTTATGTTTAATTTCTAAAGCAATAAAATATTTTTCAATATCTCGAATATGTGAATTAGAGACCCTGTTTTTAAAGATGAATAATAAATCACAATCCGAAATAGAAGTATTTTCTTGATTTGGTCCTTGACTTCCAAACAAGACAATAGAAACAATTTTGTTAATTCCAATTTCTTTATTAATTAAGTTAACTATGTCCTTAATATATTTTTTAGATTGTAGGTTTATTCCTTCCAAGTTAGAAGAAATCTTTTTCTTTATAGTCTCATCCGTTTCTGTTTCAGTAGTATTCGAATCTTGCAAGATATTTCAAGTAAATTTTTCAATATTTAATTTTTTATGAACAACTTTTAGACACCAAGAGAGAATTTCATTTTATCTATAATATGAATCTGCACTTTTATCGTCCTCAATGGATCTCATAAAGTGTTCTGCTTGTTTTTTATATTTATCAACTACATCTTCCATTTCTTCAATTTTCTTATTTAATTCATCAAAATTCATATCAATTTTAAAGTAATCTTTGAGTAAAGTTACTAAGGCTTTGGATGAACGTGGGTCTATTGTCATCATTGGCAATGGGAGCGTTTCAGCAAGCACACATATCCCTGGTGCAAAATTATTATGCCCCGCCCACGCAGGTAAGATTCCATTTGCTCCTGCAATAACACCTGTTTCCATCAATTTTGTATTATCATATTTAAGGAAAGAATCAACAATATTTGAATCTGTTCCACACACGTATACTGTGGGGATATCTCTAACTTTATCTGAAACCATTGCCCCAGTACTTAAATACATTTTAATTTTTCCCTTAGTTATTTTGTCCATTTCTTCACAAATTCTTTGAGAAAACTCAAAAACACCATATGACGTTTGAGGTTGATAATTTGCTGTTAAAATGAAAAAATCGTTGATGGTCTTCTCAGATTTGGGTTTATAATAAATCTTCGCGCTAGGAATTTCTAACATCCCATTTTCTACGTTAGATTTTGGAGGAAAATCATAACATGTGATATCTAAAAATTCTTCTGCTTTGATAGAATCTTTTATAGAAGTGATAGCAAGTTTAGCTACAAGGGCAATTCCGGGCCAGCCAACTAAAACCACAGGATCATGTAATTCTTCAGCATTAATTTCAAATTTCTGGTCTATTCTTATTTCCATCAATATTTCTCCTTTAATTTGTTAAAAATTCTATTGATTCTCCACAGGATGGACAATATTTCAACTTAAAGTCCATGTGTTGTCCGCAGAATGGACAATATATTCCACTCTCAACGTACTCAGGTTGAGTTGGAGATATATAAACCCTTTGATAATTATCTGTTCTCTGATCATATCCTAATCTTTTTCGGCTTTTCATTTGAATGAAAAGTGGCGTTAATAAACAAACAAATAGTGGCTCTAATAATATGAGTACAACGTCGTTCATTAAATTATAAATAAATACCAAATCAAATCGCCGACTTGAGGGATTATACCATGAAACTAAAGTGGAATAATTCACAGGGAATGCTATTTCAATAATTAATTGATAAAATGTGTTTATGGTCAATATAATTAAATAAGAAACAATGAAAGTACCAATAATTTTCCAAAAAGCTCCCTTTGATAATATTTTTGCTTCTTTTATTGATCTTTCAGTATTATCTAATTGATATGTGTAAATTGAGAATATATAAAATCCAAATATAACTATAGCAGGTATTACAAACATTAAGTTTCCAAGAGGAATGAATACACCTAATATTAACAATACTATAATCATTTTTCGATTAAAAGCACCTTTCATTGATCCAATTAGGGATATTTTTTCACCAAAATAATTCTTATATAGATACATAGCAACAGAACACAGTCCTAATGTCGTAAATAGAGCACTAATGATATAATTCAATGTATCTATCCCCCAGGTAGTAAAAACATAAGTTAATATTGCATTTAATTGCGATTGAGTAAGCGTTGTTGGATCTGCACTAAAAAGGGGGGTCACTGCAGCCTCCATTAAAATCAAGTCCCAATTTGCGTCTGTGAGTAATATTGTCCTTATTAATAAGGAAATAACGTAAAAAAAACTGATCGGTATAATAATCTTTAGCCAATTTTTTCCAAATAACTTAAATCCCGCCTTCAGTAACTCACTGAAGCCTTTGTTTGTTATTCTGGTTAACTCCTCTGGATCTTCAAACATAAACTTTAAAATTTTTCTAACCATATAAATTTTTTAAATAAAAGTTATAATTATAATGTTTCATTAGATATTCTTGAGGTATCTTGCAGTTAATGATTTAAAAAAATCTAAATAAACACCCCACTTTAAGATGTACTCTCAAAAGCAACCAAGCCGAGAAATTCCTGGAATAATTTCTTATATGGATTTCTTTTCAACTAAGAAATTAGCATATTCATTATTTTTTAGCGTACCCGTATTGATTGGAATAGTATCATTGATTTTGAACGCAATAAATGCAGGAATATGGAATTTTATTTACTTTTTTATAAACATTTCTATATTTTTTACGATCTCTGGTTCTGGAGCTATTTTATCGATATCTTATTATGCTAAGAAAGCACCAATTTTAGGACCTCCTAATAAAGGAGGGTGGGGGCTTCAAATGAATTCTTTCTTTACTGGTATTATTGGAATTTCATTAATTATTGGTCAAGTTTTGGTCATTTTTCTCAGAAATAACACTTTTCAAGATGCGCTTTTCATGTTGGGTACAGTTGTAGTTTATATCATCGCCTATGTCATCTATTTTTCATTCACGACCGCGGGAACATATGGTAATTTCGTTTTATCATTAGTTCAACCCATTATTGGAATCACCCTTTATGGAATACTAACAGCTCAAATTTCAATAATCTTTTTTATTCGAGCTATTATATTTTTTTGTTTATGTGCTTTCATCTTTGCAGTTCCTTATGCTAGAAGCATGGTTCGAGTGAGTAATATCTATAGGGAACTCACTGGAATAGGGGGATATCCTTTTATCCGCGCATTCGTTTTATCAATGATGACAGATGGAAATGACGATCTCGTTGAAAGTTTTTTTGAGAACATAGGAATAGAATCAAACGTAAAAATCCAATATCTTTTTATTAGAGCTAGTAAATCAGAGAAATTAAAGGGATTGTTTGTCATTCCTCACGTTCATTTTGGTCCGTTTAAGACATGTGGTTCTTCAGATTTACCCGCAAAAATATATAAGCAATTTTCAAATATCCTTGGTATTACAGTATATCACACAACGAATGATCATACTCAAAACTTAACATCGCAAAAAGAAGTTGATAAAATTATCTCACGTATTAAAGAAGATGTGAAGAAAATTGAGAAGATTGGAAGTGACAAATGGATAAATGAGATTGAGGACGTTTCACGTAAGATGTCAAATTCTGCTAAACTGATTGGAATTGAAATAAGTGAAATTCCTATCATTTTTTTAACCAGACATCCCTTACCTTCGGATGATATGCATGCTTCAATAGGGGAGCAGATTAGAAGTTATGCAAAATCAGAAGGATTCAGGGAAATAATCATTATAGATTCTCATAATGCGATTATTGACGATGAGAACTTAATTAAGTTTGGATCAATTGAATCGAATGACCTGATTCGTGTTTCTCGAAATTTTATGAAGAGCATTAAAAACCAAAATGAAAAAAGTAGAAGTGTTGTACAATATGGTATTGCCAAAGATCCATTAAAAGAATTTACAGAAAAAGATGGAATTGGGCCTGGAGGGTTAGTAGTCCATCTTTTTAAAAATGCTACTACAAACCAAAAAACTGCTTTAATTCATTTTGATGCTAATAATGCATATCTTGAGATCCGATCCTATATCTTAAATATGTTACAAAATAGAGGAATTGAATTCGGGGAAGTAACTACATCCGATTCCCATATAGTTGCTCGAAAGTTTACACGCAGAGGCTATTCCCCTATAGGGGAAAAAATCAAGCTTGATAATATCTTACCAAAATTAGATGAATTGATCAAAAAAGCTGAGAAGAATATGGAAGAAGTTGAATTCTATTACTATGATTCCATTGAGGAAAACGTGAAAATTTGGGGCGATCCCAAGTACTTTGATGTAATTATGAGAACTCTTCAAGAATGTATTAGGATGTCTCAGAGATTATTAACTCTGAGCTTGATAGCACCGACCTTGATCTCATTAATATTATTAATTTTCTTCTTTAATGTAGATCTTCCCTCTTTTTTCAATCTTTTTTAAATAGATGAATAGGAGAAGAATTGAGTCTGAGTAATTAAATAATATCTTGATAATACGTCGATATTATCGAGATTCATATTTTCAAATCGTTCTATTTCTTTTAATAAATTCTTTTCAATATAGTATTATTAATGCTCAGATCAGAGATTCGTTCATTGAGGAAATTATCTATAATAGGCTATCCAGCTGTAGGTAAGACGACAATACTGAAGTTATTATCCCAAAATACGATTGATCGAATGTATCTGCCTACTCATGGTTTAGATTTAAAAACTGTTCAGATAGGTGATTATAGAATACGAGTGTGGGATTTTGGAGGACAAGGTAATTATTTTAAGTGTTCAAGAGATCACTTGTTAGGTTCCGATTTAATATTAGTTATTACGGATTCATCTCCTAAAAATGTATTACGATCTCAAGAATTAATAGCGTTTGCAACACATTTTGTTGAAAAAGATTGCCCTATCATCGCTATTGCAAACAAACAAGATTTGAACAAAATGAATGGAAGGATGACGCCAGAAAGGGTTGAGGAAATACTAAATGTAAGAACTTTTGGCTTGACAGCAATCAATACAGGGGAAAGAGAACTATTAGAAAACTTGATCCGAAAAGAATTGAACAAAACTTCTATTAGGAGGCGATTTAAAGAAATTGAACTTTAATGAAAATGAAATATTTGGTGCTGCACTCATAGGGTTCGATATGATTGACGGACCATTCTTGAAATGGAAAAAGGCTTATCAAGATACACAGACTATAATTGATCTCAACGATTTTGCTATGAATTTTTACCTTGCATTTCGAGGAGGTAATTCTGGTAAAAAGCCAAGGGCAATATTGTATGATGAATTTTATATCGTAGCATTTCCAAATGACTTAGAGTTATGCTGTCTCTTTATGAAACCACAAGATGTGGATAATAATATCAAGCAATTAAACAAGATTGCTTCTCGTATTATTCACGAGATGGAACCCGATAATGTCGATCAAGAGGATCTTTCAGATTCAACTGAAGATGAAATTGACGAGATAGCGCGACTAATAATCAATCTGCTAAATAACACAGAAATGTCTACACCTGAGTTGAGGAGATATTTTAAACTTAGCAACGCTCAGATCTGGAAATTAATGTCTGAGTTGGAAACAAATAAGTTAATCAAACGTACAGATAAAAAAGGTCGTGCTGTGTATTGGACAGCAAATTAATTTGTTTATTTATTTATTCTATTTTTTAACGTGTTCTATGTGCCCAATTTTTTTGTTTAGTGTAATATCTTGAAAACATAATTCTGCATATATCGGGTAAATCCTGATCTTCATTACGAAATGTAATAAATCGGAGTATATGATTAATCAAAAAGATTCCTAAAAATTCAGCATGATAACTATCTAAATTTTTTAATAAATTATCACCTGAAAAAGCAATATCTAACCCTGTATTGACATCCCATATGATTTCAACAAATATTTTCGGAAATACTTCTTTTTTTACCTTCCATCCAGAGGACATTTTCCATATTCTTGCCCCTACAAATTCCGATAGTGCTTGCTTATCATCATCATGTAAAAATTTGAATGGTTCAACTCTTTGGAGTAATATTTTCTTCATCAAATCGGTTTTAGAATCAAAATTCTTTTCAAAGGGATCTTTGTTTATCAATTTTCTTTCTAAGAAATCCATAACGATATCGATATAAGTAGCACTATCTTCTCCAGGCACCCAAAAAACGCGTTCACCTGAGAAATAATACTTGAACTCAGCCTCAACTTGATCTCCAAATTCATCACCATAATACGTGAACGCTAGATGTATATTTACTTGAGGAAACATCTCCAATGAAATAGTCCAATCTTCATTAAACCCTAAATTCTCTATTTTCCCACCTATTTCATCTTTGACAATAGATCTAAGTCTATCCATATCGATATTGATAAATAGGGGATAATTCGCATTACTGATATTGCGTAATTCCACTTCGTGAGGTCCTCGAACCCCCGTGGCATCAATCTCGCCAATAGTCCAAAATTTCTTATTATGATTCATTTAATTTTTTTTATGTATAAATAGATATTATTTTAAATTATGCAGCTTTTTTTTTGAATTTTCCTATGAAAAATCCTTGAGAGTGGTGAACCGCGGGAAATAATCGTCCAGTTCCTCTTAAATAACTACCGTTAGTCTTATAACTTTTAGAAAACCAATCTGGAAGACTCATTGGAACTAAATAATCAACATATCTTGTCAACTGCAACTCTCCTTCCTCTGGATATAAACTACATGTAGCATATACTAATATGCCATCTGGTTTGAGGTAATTTATTGCTGTTGCAAGTAACTTTTCTTGAAGAATAGTCGTCGTCTTGAGAAAGTATTTTGATTGTTTCCATTTTAACTCTGGATTATTTCGAAAGCTCCCACTTCCAGAACAGGGAGCATCTATGAGGATCTTATCGAAAAAATTATTAAACCGAAAAGGAGGTAGGATGCTGTCCATCTGGCATAAATTTACATTATTAACGTTATATTTGATCATTAAATTTCGAGATTGATATAATCGATTTATGTCAAAATCCCCACCAATCATCTTAATATTATCTTCAGAAGCTTTTAAAATCACAATACTCTTTAATCCCGGTGCTGCACACGTATCCCAATAAAAATCTGATTGATCTAAGGATAATATATCAGCAACTCCTGCTGAAGATTTATCTTGGAAAATGATTTTTCCGTCACGGTACCAATTACTTGATAGGATATTCTTTTTATATTTATTTTGTGAAAGATAAAGACGCGGTATGTGAGGATCTGGACGTACCGGTATGTTTTTAGACTTCAAATCTTTAATAATATTACCTTGTTCCTTAGATGATAAGATCTGAAACGTGAAATCGTCGTTTTCATCAATATTATTCATAAATTCTATATTTTTAAGGATTTCTTCAATTTTCATGACATTTAATAATCTTTCGATAAAAAAGGATGGAATTGCTTTCTCTATACTCAATCTTTCAATTTTAGATTTACCTTTCAATGCAACATTCCAAGAAAACGATTTTATCCTGTTCAATAGGAAAATTTTTTCTTTCTTTAGATCGAGTTCATTCAACACTTGATCTGGTAGAGCTTGTTCATACTTTATGCGATATGCGGCATATAATAAATAGGAAGAATCTATATCAAGACCATCATTTCCTCCCTCAAAAGTTCTTAATGTTTTACTAAGTATAAAATTAAGCTGGTTCCAATATCGTATAATATTGGAATAATAATGGACAATTTGAGGATTGCTACGATAAATCCCAGAAAGAGTATTTGGTTTTCTCTCAACAAATTCGGATAATAATTTCACTAATTCATTTAATATCTGTTGATTAATGTCTAACACACTCTAATATTGGAATAATACATGCTGCTTTTTTGTTCATTATTGTTTAAACTATAAAGAAATAAAGAAATAAATAAATTAGCATTTAGATATTATTGAAAAGGTAAGTAATGGAGAAATTTAATTTAAGAACTAATTTCTCCTTTTTTTCTATCTATTTTATCATTTATATTTAATGCCCTTTTGATATTTTCAAATATTATAATCCCAAGAGTAGTTAAAATAACTTCAGGAATTAGAACTTGGATAAACATGAGCATTATCGGTAAAGACAAAACAAAATTCAAAATAAATGCAACATAAAGAGAAATTATTAGAGCATACAAAATTCCTCCAAGATATTTTAAAGCTCCTTTATCCTTGAAATAGATTATACAATAAAGAGCAGGCACATTTACAATACAGCTAATAAGATCAATTGGACCTAACGGAGAAGATAAATTAACAAAAAAAACACCAATAACATTGCCAACTAAACCTTCAAATGGGAAAATGATACACATTCCAACAATTAATTCTGCAACTCTAAATTGTAAACCTAAAAAACTAATCGCTTGAAAGATATAACCTAAAGCAATATATAATGCTGCTGTAATAGCAGTTAAAGCTATTTTTAAGGAAAGATTATCTACGTAATTACCTTTAAATCTTTTTTCAGTTGTACCATTTTCAATACTCATTATTTTTCACCTCTAACAATTCCACATTCAAATAATTCTATATTTATAATTTTCAAATTATTCTAATAATAATCTAGTGTTATGTTAGTTAAAAATTTTTCAAATCAAATTTTAATGAACTTGAAAATCGTTGACCGCTGACCTTATTTCAAATAAAAGGCAAAATAAATCTGCTAAGAAATCTATTTGCTATAAAAAAACAAGAAACGTTAGAATAAAAATAAAAAAAAAATTAAGAATTTAATTTTTAAATTTCTTTCTTCTGATAATATAAACTATTGCGATGATGCTAGCACCTGCCAATATTGAGATTTCAAACCCGGGGATGCCTGGAATTGTCAATTCAATAGAAAATTCGTAGATCGTATTCGACTCATTGTCAAGAATTTTATAACCAATCCAAGCACCGTATGTTGCATCATAACTCCAAATTTCTGTACAATTTTCTAAATATTGAGTCATTGTACCAAAAATATAACTACCATTTAAAGCAGTATGCTTAATGGTATTTGCATAGTTTTCCCAGTTAGGTTCCCATACAATTGCTCCTAAATATTGGGAAACTGGAGTGGGTAACTGAGCTAAATAGGCTCCAGCAGTTTGGGTTGAGACATTATAAGCTGTAGCAGACCAGAACGTATAAAATGCATTGACTGCTGCTGTTAAATTTGTTGGATCATAGAATGAATAAACCATATCACCTATAGAATCAGGAGTTGCATTGAATGAACCTGTAGTCCAATCCCAATTACTTGTATTATAAGAAACACCATCTAACAATCCTAATCCATAAAACGAATAATCAATCTTATAAGTAAAATTTACTGCAGTGACAAGAGATTTCTTCTCGGCTCCTACAACTAAGCATCCAGTGCCAAAAAAGCCTTCTAAAATGCTTGCATAATTTACTCCAAAAAGATCTTCGAGACTAGAATTATTTGCCGTTCTCACTTTTAAAATTTTCTCATTACCAACTGCACCGTGAAAAGTATAGGTTCCTATTTGGGGAGTCGCTACCGGCATGATAGAAAATACCATCGCTAATAAAATAACTAACGAAAGAATATATTTTATATATTTCATGTTAAAACCTTTATATCTTTTGTAATTTTAAGAAATTTGATTTATTAATTATTTATCTCTTAGATATTTAAATATTTCTAGGGTTCTCTATGATTCCATATCAAATGTTATAAGGTAAAAAATTGATAATATCATATTGGTTTAAATTTTAAATTAAAAGGAAAAAAGGTTATCATGGAATATTTTTCTCTGGAAAAAGATTTTGATATTGCATATGAAGTGAGTGGGAATAACAATGGTCCCAAAATGGTCTTAATTCACGGGCTTTTTATGAATTCAGATTGCTGGAAATTCCAATTAGAAGAATTCGAAAAAGATTTTCACATTCTTCGATTCGATCTTAGAGGACACGGAAGAACTACCAAACCAAAAAAAAGATTCACAATAAGAAACTATGTAGATGATATGAGCGGTTTAATTAATCATTTAGGGTGGACTAATGACTTATATTTAATTGGACATTCATTAGGAGGCATGATTGCATTAGTATATAGCCTTGAGAATCCTTCACATGTGAAAAAGCTGGTCGTAGCAGATAGTTTTTGCTTTATAAGTCAAGAAGCAATTACTGATGTATTGGGCAGAGTAAATAACGCTAAGTTAGATAAATTTGCTCTCGGTATTAGTGTTAGGGGACTTATTCCTTATGACGAAGAGATAGCTCAATTCGTGGCTAAATTGGTCACTGATCACATGACTAAAAAGGATTGTTTAATTGCTACAGCAGCATCAGCGGGTTTTAACATGTGTGAGAACTTGAAGAACTTGGAAAAACCAACTTTAGTACTGGTAGGTAAAAAAGATATTACGACCCCAGTATGGGCAAGTGAAATGATACACGAGTGGTTACCTCAATCCGAATTGATAATTCTTCCTGATGCAGGTCATTTAACTATATTAGATCATCCCGCGGATTTCAATGATTTAGTTTTAAAATTTTGGAAAAAATAAAAATTATTTACCCCATTTAATTACACCTGCATTCCAGGCACAACCAATGCCAGCTGCAGCTAAAACTACGATATCGCCATTTTGAATTTTACCACTTTTAATCCCATATTCTAATGAGATAATTCCGTCATTTTGACCATTATGCCCTATTTCTTCCAAGTAGGTCGTCTGTGTATTTGGATCTACACCAACAGCTTTCGCAACATATTCAAAAGCGCTTCTTTTCATGTGCAAGAGAGCTAAATAGTCAATATCATTTCGAGAATACCCTGATTTTTCTAAAGCATCATCAATTACTTTAACAAAGGAATCCATCGAATAGGCATCTAATCGTTGCTTTAACCCCTCCGCATCTGGCACGTCTAGATAGATTTGATCTCTATCTATTGCTTCATGGGAAATTGGCATGATTGTCCCACCAGCAGGTACATATACATCATCAGCAAATCTTCCATCAGATATAGACGATATTCCTAATATCTCGTTAACCTTACTATCCGCTTTAATTACTGCAGCTACACCACTTGCAGCTAAAGATATCATGAATCTAGATCTTTCATTTTTGTAATTAATTAAATCAGAATTTCGATATCCACTTGCCACTAACACGCGCTTCACATTAGGTTGAATTTGAATTAATGCTTTTGCAATTAGCATTCCAATCAAGAAAGTTCCACAACGTTGATTAACATCAAAAGCCCAAGCAGAGCGTGGATTTCCTAAGATTTTTTGTAGTTTGATACCATATGTCATCATTGGTCTTTCCGCATAAACTTCTCCTGCCCAAATTATGATATCAATATCTTCTGCTGTAATATTTGCCCTTTCAAGAGCTTGAAAACTTGCAAATGCTCCCATTGCTACTGTATGATCTTTTGGTCCGGGGACTGTTTTGCTCTTTAAACCAAATTTTTCCTCGATGATATTCTTCGGAATACCCGTTTCTTTTGCAATATGTTCACTTGAATGTTTTTCATCGGGAATATAAACACCCCATGACTCTAGACCAACGTTACGATAATTCATGATTTTTACTCCAAGTCTCTTTTAAGAATCTTTCCGGTTGCACTCGTGGGTAAAGAATCTCTAATTTCATAATATTTAGGGACTTTATATCTCCCTAAACGATCCGACAAATAATTACGTAGGTCTTCAATGTTTAATTGTTTACCTGGCTTTAAGGTGATGAAAGCTTTTCCTACTTCGCCCCATTTTTCATCAGGAACTCCAATAACAGCAGCTAAATCTATTGCAGGATGTTTGAATAATATCTCCTCAATTTCAACGGGATAAACATTTTCTCCCCCACTAATATACATTTCTTTTCTCCGCCCTACTATATAATAGAATCCTTCGTCATCTTGCATTACTAAATCCCCAGTATGAACCCATCCATCTAATTCAATGGTCTTTTTGGTTTCTTCAGGCTCATCCCAATATCCACTAAAAATATGGGGTCCTTTTAGTAATAATTCTCCTACTTCGCCTTGTTTAACGATTTTATTTGACTCCGTGTTGATAATTTTTGTATCGCAATGAAAAACGGGCAAACCAACTGAAGTTGGTTTTTTTTGGATATAACTTTCGGGAAGATAGAAATTGTTAGGACCCACTTCTGTGAGACCATATCCCATCTTGAAGTACTTACCTTTCTCCCAATACGGTTCCATTATGGCAACTGGACAAGGTGCCCCTCCAGAAATAAAAACTCTTACCGATTCAAATTTTGAAGTCTTGAATTGAGGAGTATTCATCATTATGTGAAACATGGTAGGGACTCCGATCACAATAGAACATTTTTCCTCATCGATGATTTTTATAGTCTCTACAGGGTCAAAGTCTCCCATTAGTATCGATTTAGCACCCAAATGATAAAAAGGCACTATTAAAACATTCCAACCCCCTGTATGGAATAGAGGAAACATGAGTGGTTGTACATCTCCACTATTAAGACCCCATGAAATGATGGTATTGATAGAATTCCAAAGTATTAGCCTGTGAGGTAATAGTGCTCCTTTTGGAAGTCCAGTTGTCCCTCCAGTAAATAAGATTAAATGAGGATCCTCTAAATTTAGGTTAGGTCTTTCTACATTAGATATTGAAACTTTTTTCATTAGATTTGCTGCAGGTGGATCTTCATTGGGAGATTTTTCTCCCATCACCATATTTTTAGTGACTAATTGTAAATCTTTTATTTCAGTAACTTTTTCTAACAACTTTTCTTCATAGAAAAAAATTGATGGTGATGTCTTTTTAATGAGATAGTCCAATTCCTTCAACGATAATCTAATATTAAATGGAACGAGGATTGCACCTAACTTACCCGTTGCTAAAAATAGATCTAGACAATCAATTCGATTGGTTGAAAACATAGCAACTCTGTCCCCTTTGGAAATACCTTCATTCATTAAAACTCGAGCGAGTTGATTTGCTCTGTGATTTAAATCGTCATAAGTGTATCGTTTACCCGATGTATTATCGAAGATCGCTTCTTTTTTGGGAGTGAGCATTGCTCTTCTACCAGCCCAATCACCGATCCATGAGAAATCTTGGTCAAGTAAAGAATCTCCAGTTCTAAAATTTATCAGTCATCACCTCAGATCGCTTTGTAAATTGGCCATTTTCTCCAGACATACGCAAATAAAATTTCGATCCATAAAAACCAAAGCAAAAACGGGGTGGGATTCATCTCCCAATAATTAGTTGTATCACCGAATAATATGGGTGAAAAGAGATAATATGCTAGGAAACTCAAGGTCCCAATAATTATGACGATGATGAATCTAAATAGGAAATTCTTCCATTGGGCATATTTTTTTGGCCAGTTATCAAAAAATAACGAAACCAATACAACAGCACATGTCAGAAAGATTGCGTAAGTAA
>Ga0307445_10001071_pt1 | contig 15271 bp, 15 predicted proteins | sample SalMarSW160330MG_FD_202147 | JGI IMG/M metagenome (GOLD analysis project Ga0307445, IMG submission 202147) | Salt marsh sediment microbial communities from the Plum Island Ecosystem LTER, Massachusetts, United States - SW1603-30 | ecosystem: Environmental > Aquatic > Marine > Intertidal zone >...
GGAAAAGGCGGCCTCCATCGCCTATACCTGCCTCACCTGCGGGCGCTGCCGCCAGCGCTGCCCGATGAAGATAGACGTGCCGGAGATGATTATCGAGCTCCGCAAGCTCCTCGCGGAAGGCAGCTAGGCCATGCGCGATATTAAGGCCAGCGCCGTTACCGGGGCCGTATCCAGCCTCTTCCAGCAGGCCGGCTACCAGCTTGGCGACGACGTCCTGGCCGCCCTGCAAAAGGCTCGCCAGGACGAGACCTCACCCCTCGGCCGGGAAACCCTGGACGCTATTTTAGAGAACGCCTCAATTGCCGCCGCCGGGGAAACGCCCCTCTGCCAGGACTGCGGGCTGGCGGTGGTCTTTCTGGAGATAGGGCAGGAAGCGCACATCACCGGCGGCGACCTGAACGAGGCCGTCAACGCGGGCGTCCGCCGTGCCTATAACGACGGCTACCTGCGCCAGAGCGCCGTGGCCCGTCCCTTCGGCGAGCGCGTCAACACCGGCGACAACACCCCGGCGGTGATTCATACCGCCATCGTCCCCGGCGATAAGCTCAGGATAGCCGTCATGCCCAAGGGCGGCGGCGCCGAGAACATGGCCAAACTCGGGATGCTGCTGCCGGCGGCGGGCCGGGAGGGCGTCATCGATTTCGTCGTCGCGGCGGTGGAGGAGGCCGGCGGCAAGCCCTGCCCGCCGATTATCGTCGGCGTGGGCATCGGCGGGACGGCGGAGCGGGCGATGCTCCTGGCCAAGCACTCGCTGCTGCGCCCGGTCGGCCAGCCCTCGCCGGACGAAGAGACCGCCGCCCTGGAAAAGGAAATCCTCGCCGGAGTGAATAACCTGGGCATCGGGCCGATGGGCTACGGGGGGCGCGTCACCGCCCTGGCCGTCCACGCCGAGTCCTGCCCGGCCCATATCACCGCTCTGCCGGTGGCGGTGAATATCCAGTGCCACAGCGCCCGGCATAGGGAGATTGTCTTATAAGATACTGGTAAGGGAGGGGGATAAAGGGGGTGGGTTGAAAAACAACCACGGTGGCAGCGTGAGAAAAATAGGGCTCCCCTTAACCGAAGAAATCATTAAAAACCTCAAGGCCGGCGACCAAGTCCTGCTATCCGGCCGGCTCTACGTCGCCCGCGACGCCGCCCACCAAAGAATGGTCGCGGCGCTGGCCAGGGGAGAGGCTCTCCCCTTCGATATCCGCGGCCAGGTCATCTATTACATGGGCCCCTCGCCCGCCCGTCCGGGCCGGGTCATCGGGGCGGCCGGGCCGACCACCAGCGCCCGCCTGGACGGCTACACCCCGCCGCTCCTGGCCGCCGGTCTCAAGGGTACGATTGGCAAGGGGGTACGCTCCGCCGCCGTCAGGGAGGCCCTGCGTCAGTATAAAACCGTTTATCTTGCCGCCGTGGGCGGCGCCGGGGCGCTGCTGGCGCGCCACATCGTCAAATCGGAGGTGGTCGCCTACGCCGACCTCGGCCCGGAGGCGGTGCTGCGGCTGGAGGTCAGGGACTTCCCCGTCACCGTGGCCGACGACATCTACGGCGGCGACATTTACGAGGCGGGCCGGGCCGCCTACCGGCGCTAGCATCCTCGTCTCCCCGCTTGAACCCCCTCTCCGGACACGGTAAAGTATTAGTAGGGGAATTTATGCTCAGCTCAAGCGTCATCAAAAGCCTGCAAAAGATAGTCGGTAAGGAAAACGTCCTCACCGCGCCGGAGGAGCTGGCGACCTACGCCTACGACGCCACCGCCATGTGGCGGCACCGCCCCGACGTGGTCGTCCTGCCGCACGACGCCGCCCAGGTCTCCGGGGTGCTCAAGCTGGCGAGCCGGCATGGCATCCCGGTAACGCCGCGGGGCGGCGGCACCAACGTCAGCGGCGGCTCGGTGCCCATCCGGGGCGGCATCGTCCTGGGCACCACCCGCATGAACCGAATCATCGAGATAAACAAGACCAACCTCAACGCCACCGTCGAGCCGGGCGTCGTCCTGCAGGACTTTCAGGAGGCCCTGGCCAGAGAGGGCCTCTTCTTCCCCCCCGACCCCCAGAGCTTCTCCGGCTGCACCATGGGCGGGGTCGTCGCCGAGAACTCCGGCGGGCCTTCCTGCCTCAAGTACGGCGTCGCCAAGCAGTACGTGCTGGGGCTGGAGGTGGTCCTGGCCGACGGGCGCATCGTCAAGCTGGGCGGCCTGACGCCCAAGAACCGCACCGGCTACGAGCTGGTGATGCTCTTCACCGGCTCCGAGGGCACGCTGGGGGTCATCACGCGTATCACGCTGCGGCTGCTGCCGGTGCCGCCGGCCAGCCAGACCATCGTGGCCGTCTTCGGCGACGTGGCCACCGCCGGCGAGACCGTCACCGACATCATCGCCCGCGGCGTCCTGCCCGCCAAGGTGGAGTTCGTCGATAGCTGGACGTTCGGTAAGTTCCGGGGGCTGCTGCCGGATAAAGTCCTCGACGAGTCCGAGGTCATCCTGCTCATCCAGGTGGACGGCCTGCCGGAGACGGTCAAGGCCGAGGCCGAGCGGGTGGCGGCGCTCTGCCGCGCCACCGCCGGGGACGTGCGCGTGGCCGCCGATGCCGCCGAGGCCGAGCGGTACTGGCAGGTGCGCAGCGCCCACTTCTCGGACATCTCCTCGCGGGCGCGCACCATCATCAACGAGGACGTCTCCGTGCCGCGCGATAAAATCGCCGACTTCATCCGCCTCGGCCAGGAAAGCGCCCGCCGCCACGACGTGCCCCTTTCCTTCGCCGGGCATATCGGCGACGGCAACTTTCACCCGGTGGTGCTCACCGATAAGGACGATAAGGAGCACTTCGCCCGCGCCCTGGCCTGCATCGACGAGATTATCGAGATAGCTATCGCCCTGGGGGGCGTGCTCTCCGGCGAGCACGGCATCGGGCTGGAGAAACAGCGCTTTCTGAAGAAGGCCATGGACCCTGCGGCCATTGATATTATGAAGCAGATTAAGGCGGTTTTAGACCCCAAGCACATTCTTAATCCCGGTAAAATCTGGGAAGAAACGCCTGATGAAAAATAATCCCGCCCTCGAACCCTTAAAACAGTTCGAGGCCGACCTGGACAAGTGCACCCGCTGCGGCTTCTGCATGTCGGCCTGCCCCGTTTACCGCGAGGAGAAGGTCGAGTCGGCGGTGGCGCGCGGCAAGCTCAGTCTCGTCCGCGCTCTCCTCGACGGGGAGCTTACGCTAAATGCCGGCCTGGCCGACAAGCTCAACATGTGCACCCTCTGCGGCACCTGCGCCGAGAACTGCCCGGCGGGGACGGAAGTCCCGGCGGTGCTCACCGCCGCCCGCGCCGCCAAGGTCAGGCAGCGGGGCGTGCCCTTCCCCTACAACCTCATCTACCGCTGGCTGCTGCCGCGGCGGCGGCTCTTCGGCGGGGTGGTGCGCTTCGCCTCCTGGTTCCAGGGCATCTTTATGCCCAAGACGCAGGGGACGATACGCCACCTCTCCATGTTCCTTTCGGCCCTGGGCAAGGGCCGGCACATCCCCCGGATAGCCCCCAAATTCCTGCGCCAGCAGGTGCCCGAGCTGAACCTGCCCCCGGCGGGCGTAGCGACGCAGTACACCGTGGGCTATTTCACCGGCTGCATGACCGATTTCGTCTTCCCGGAGGTGGGCCGGAAGATAATCGGCTTCCTCACCCGTAACGGCGTAGAGGTGCGCGTGCCGCGGGGGCAGGGGTGCTGCGGGGCGCCGGTCTTTCTGGGGGCGGGCGACTTCGCCACCGGCCGCCGGCTTGCCGACGCCAACGTCGCGGCCTTCCGGGACGTGGACTACGTGATTACCGACTGTGCCACCTGCGCCTCGGCCATCAAGGACTACGTGAAATTCCTGGCCGATAGCGACGCCCGCAAGCGCGACTACGCCGCCCTGGGCGACAAGATAAAGGACATCACCGAGTTCCTGGTGGACGTCCTCAAGTTGCCGGCCTCGGCCTACCGCGTCGCCGCGGAGTTCCGCGGCCGGACGGTTACCTGGCACCAGCCCTGCCACCTGGGGCGTCACCTGGGGGTGAAGGAACAACCGCGTCAAATCCTTAAGTCGCTCAAGGGTATCAAGTACGTGGAGATGCCCGGCGCCGATACCTGCTGCGGCATGGCCGGCACTTTCAGTATTTATTATTACGACCTCTCCCGCCGCATTGCCGATAAAAAAATGGACGCCATTGACGCCACCGGCGCCGATGTCGTCGTCACGGACTGCCCCGGCTGCCAGATACAGCTTACCGACGGCACCCTGCGGCGCGGCGCCCCCCGGCAGGTGCGCCACGTCATGGAGCTTTTCGAGTAACCGGCCGTAACGATGCGCATATCCATGAAATACGGAGAAAATCAGAGCAATCGCCAATTTGTCACCTTGCAGGCATTATAGCTGACCGATATTCGCCACTTGACAATGTGTAAATGAGTGGATAGACTATTAACCTGTTAATGTTCCGGCGGGATTTACCGGGAGAGGGGCGATGACCGAGAAAAAGCCGAAAAACAGAAAAACCCCAAAGCAACCGACCGCGAGAAAACCCTACCGCAGTTCCACGCCGATGACGGTGACAAACAAGGCAGCCGAGGATATGGCGCAGCAGTACCTGGATATAGCCGGAGTGATGATTCTGGCGATTGACGCCGGTGGAAAAGTGACCCTGATAAATAAAAAGGGCTGCGATATCCTGGGGTACACGGAAGAGGAGATAATCGGCAAGAACTGGCTCGATACATTTATTCCCAAGGATAGAGTGGCGGAGCTGGAAGACCTTGAGCAGAAGTTTAAGGCCGGGGAAATCACCTCGATGGAATACCACGAAAACCCGGTGCTCACCCGGAGTGGCGAGGAGAGGCTCATCGCCTGGCACAATACGGTGATGACCGATAAGGCGGGTAACATCACCGGCTATCTCAGTTCCGGGATGGACATCACCGAGCGCCGCCGGGCCGAGGAGGAGCTGCGCCTGCAGCGGGATTTCGCCCAGGGCGTCTTCGATACGGCGCAGGCCATCATGCTGGTGCTGGATAAGGAAGGCCGGATTAACAACTTCAACCCCTACCTGGAGGAGATATCGGGCTACAAGCTGGAGGAGGTACGGGGCAGGTACTGGTTCGATACCTTCGTACCCGGACAGTACCGCAATAAAATCAAGAATTTATTCGATAAAGCCATCGACGATGTCAGGACGCGGGGCAGTACCACCCCCATCGTCACCAAAGACGGGCGCTTGCGTGAAGTGGAATGGTACGACAAAACTCTTAAAGACCTCAGCGATAATGTCATCGGGCTGCTGGCCGTCGGCCACGATGTCACCGAGCGGAAAAGGGCCGAGGAAAAGCACCAGACAATCCTGAGTACAGCCCTGGACGGTTTCTGGATGATTGATTTAAAGGGCAAAATACTCGAAGTTAACGATTCATATTGTAAGATGGTGGGCTATACGCGGGAGGAATTCCTGAAGATGTCCGTCGCGGATATCGAAGCCCTGGAGAATACCAAGGATATTCTGCAACACGTAAAAAAAATAGTTGCGCGAGGTTCCGACCGGTTTGAGACCCGGCATAGAAATAAGCAAGGTTGGATAGTAGATGTTGATGTCAGTGCCAATTACCTTGACGTGGGGGACGGGCAGATATTTGTCTTCGTCCGGGACATAACCAGGCGAAAGCAGGCCGCGGAGAGGATAGAACACCTCAACCGCACGCTCCGCTCTATCCTCGTTATCAACCAGCTAATCACCCGCGAGAAGGACCGCGACGCATTGATTAAAGGCGTCTGCGAAAACCTGGTTTCCTGCGGCTGCTGCAACGCCGCCTGGGTGGCCCTGCTGGACGAATCTCACAAGCTGGTAGCCCACAGCGTCGCCGGTTTCAGCGGCGATTTCTCGCCGATGGTCGAGATACTGAAGCAGGGTAAATTACCGCCCTGCGTCCGCAAGACGATGGACCAGACAACGGTCGTCATCACCGAAAACCACAGCACCGCCTGTACGGGGTGCCCGGTGCGGCCGGAAAAGACCGCCGTCGGTGGTATGTCCGTCAGGCTGGCGCACGGGGATAAAACCTTCGGCATTCTCTGCGCCTCAGTGCTACCGGAGACGCTGGCCGATAAGGATGAGATATCCCTCTTTAAAGAAGTCGCCGACGATATCGCCTACGCCCTCTACAATATGGAACTGGCCGACCAGAACGAGCTGCTGGAGCAGGAGCGCCTGAGGAGAGCCAAGCTGGAATCCATCAGCACCCTGGCCGGGGGCATTGCCCACGACTTCAATAATCTCCTTACGGGGATTATGGGCAATATAGGGCTGGCCAAGATGAATGTGAAGACCGATGATAAGATATTCGAGACGCTGGACGAAGCTGAAGTTGCCGCCGGGCGAGCCCGTGAGCTTACGCAGCAGCTGCTGACGTTCGCCAGAGGAGGCAAGCCGGTAAAGAAGACGGTTGACATCGCCGGGCTGATAAAGGAATCGGCTACCTTTGCCCTGAGGGGCTCGGCTGTCAGGCTGGAGCTGTCTCTCCCCGACGACCTGTACCCGGTAGAGGTTGACGAGGGGCAGATAAACCAGGTTATCCAGAATATCGTTATCAACGCCGACGAGTCCATGCCCAACGGGGGCGTGGTACGTATCGATGCCGAGAATATGAGGGTCAAGAAAGGCAGCCTGCCGCTGCCGGCGGACAACTATTTACGGATTAATATCGCCGACGAGGGCGTGGGTATATCTAAAGAGAACCTACAGAGGATGTTCGAGCCGTATTTCACCACCAAGCAGAAGGGGAGCGGGCTGGGGCTCTCCACCGTCTATTCCATCGTCCGCAATCACGGCGGCTACGTCACCGCCGACTCCACGCCCGGCCGGGGCACCGTCTTCCACATCTATCTCCCGGCCTCCGCAAAGCCATCACCCGCCAAAGATAAACCGGCGGCCAGCCAGACCGGCCGGAAGGGGGGCAGGATACTGGTGATGGACGACGAAGCCGTCATCCGCAAGATGCTGGTCAACATGCTCAAGGTGGTCGGCTACGAGGTGGAGGTCACCAGCGAGGGCGCCGAGGCCCTGGAGGCGTACCGCCGCGCCATGGAGGCCGGCCGGCCCTTCGACGCCGTTATCATGGACCTGACCATCCCCGGCGGCATGGGCGGCAAGGAGACGGTGGCCAAATTGCTGGAAATAGACCCGGACGCCCGGGCAATCGTCTCCAGCGGCTACACCACGGACGCAGTCATGAGCGATTATAAGAAATACGGTTTCAGCGCGGTTATCGCCAAGCCCTACAGCATCGACCAGCTGGAAGAAACGCTTAATTCCCTGCCCCGGAGCGAGCGGTAGCCGCCGCCGGCCATTTCTAGATAGCCCGCAGGAACTGCCGGGTCTGGTAGTCCCACTCCCGCGAGGATACCGTCACCGAAGTCGTGTTGCCTTCCCGGGATACGCTTACCGCCACGCCGCCGCCGCCTCCCTCCAGGGTGACGCCGCTGTCCGACGTCTCGGTAACCTTCAGGCCGTATCCCTCCGGGCCAAAGAATTTTATAACCCGCTGAATAACCTCGTCCGGGCTCTTTTTAGATTCCGCCCCCAGTTTTAACACGGCTTACCTCCTTCTGCCGCTCTAGATAATAACCCTCCTGGCGCCGGGCGTCAATGGCGGCGGACATCAGGCCGGTTTTGACATTGCCGGGTCGGGTGGCTATTATTTTACGTAGTATTGCGTTGAGGTGTCATGAAGAAATTCCGTATCCTCATCGTCGACGATGAGCCCCGTATCCTGAACTTCCTGGTCACCAAGCTCAAGGTCTCCGGATACGAGACGCTCACCGCCGGCGACGGCCAGGAGGGACTGGAGCAGGTCAAGGCCCAGGAGCCGGACCTGGTCGTGCTGGACCTGCTCATGCCCCGGATGGACGGGCTGGATATGCTCCGCCAGCTGCGCAGCTTCTCGACGGTGCCGGTCATCGTGCTCACCGCCCGGGGCGACGAAGCCGACCGCATCCGGGGTTTGCAGCTTGGGGCCGACGACTACCTGCCCAAGCCCTTCAACCCCGACGAGCTGGTGGCCCGCATCGAGGCCATCCGCCGCCGCCTGGGGACGGGAGACCAGCCGGGGGCGGCCGAGAGCGTGGTGCTGGGGGACGTCGCCATCGACTTCAAGAACCATAACGTGGCCGTCGGCGGGGAGGTCAAGTACCTGACGCGCATCGAGTGGCTCTTGCTGAGCCAGCTGGTGAACAGCGCCGGCCGCCTCATCACCTACGACGAGCTGCTCACCAGCGTCTGGGGGCCGGAGTACCGCGACGACGTGCAGATACTAAGGACGTGGATTAGCCGGCTGCGGAACAAGCTGGAGAGCCGCCCCGGTAGTCCCCGCGTTATCCGCACCATCCCCAAGACGGGCTATATCATCGACCGGCCCCAGGGCGAGCCGATTTAAGGCTTTTTGCCAGACCCCGCCCCGTCGGGGTTATCTATTCCCACCCTGCCGCCCTCGGCACATCCGCGGCTTAGCCCGTAGATACCACCCGCCCCACCAAAATCCCTCTCTAACTCTCCCCTTGCCAAGGGGAGAGGATGATTTAGCCAAACCCTACACCAAACGCTTTAATCGAATCTGTCTCCCTCCTTCGTAAGGAGGGAATAAGGGAGAATTAGCCCCCAGGGAGTAGCCTGCGGAGAGGGGCGCAGCCTTTCTTTTTCTGTTGCCCGTGAAACACCCGTATGCTATCATTGATTTATCATTCGCAAGCGAGGTGCTCTTTGAAAGAGGACTTGGAAAAACTGGCCAGGCTGGAGGCCGGGCTTAAGGCCGGGGGTGGGGAAAAGGGGATAACCAAGCAGCACGATTCCGGCAAGCTCACGGCGCGGGAGAGGCTTGACCTTTTCTTCGATAAAGGTACGTTCCAGGAGATGGACCTGCACGTCCGGCACCGCTCCACCAACTTCGGCATGGACAAGGTGGAAATCCCCGCCGACGGCGTTATCACCGGCTACGGGCAGGTTGCCGGCCGCACCGTCGGCGCCTACGCCCAGGACTTCACCGCCCGCGGCGGCACCCTGGGCGAGATGCACGCCCAAAAAATCTGCCGCATCATGGATTTGGCGATGAAGATGCGGGTGCCCGTGGTGGGCTTCATCGATAGCGGCGGCGCCCGTATCCAGGAGGGTATCAACGCCCTGGACGGCTACGGCAACATCTTCTTCCGCAACTCGGCGGCCTCCGGGGTCATCCCCCAGATATCGGCCATCATGGGGCCGGCGGCGGGTGGGGCCGTCTACTCGCCGGCCATGACCGACTTCGTCTTCATGGTCAAAAAGACCAGCTACATGTTCATCACCGGGCCGGGGGTCGTCAAGAGCGTCACCGGCGAGGAAATTGATAACGAGTCGCTGGGCGGGGCGCTGACCCACTCCACCAAGAGCGGCGTCACCCAGTTCGCCTGCGACGACGACGCGGCGGCCATCGCCGAAATCAAGAAACTCCTGAGCTATTTGCCCTCAAGCCGCGACGAAAAGCCGCCTTACGTGGCCCCCGCCGATTCCCCCGCCCGCGCCGACGCCGACCTGGACGAAATTCTGCCCGATAACGCCAACAAGGCCTACAACATGAAAGAGGTCATCAAGGCCATCGTCGACGACGGCGACTACCTGGAACCCTCGCGCCAGTATGCCGCGAACATGATTACCGCCTTCGCCCGGATGAACGGGCACGTCGTCGGCATCATCGCCAACCAGCCGCAGTTCCTGGCCGGCTGCCTGGATATCAACGCCTCCGATAAAGCCACCCGCTTCATCCGCTGCTGCGACGCCTTCAACATCCCCCTGCTCACCATCGCCGACGTCCCCGGCTTTCTCCCCGGCAGCCACCAGGAGTGGGGCGGCATCATCCGCCACGGCGCCAAGCTGCTCTGGTGCTACGCCGAGGCCACCGTGCCCAAGATTACGTTAATTACCCGCAAGGCCTACGGCGGCGCTTACATCGCCATGTGCAGCCAGGGCCTGGGGGCGGACTGCACGCTGGCCTGGCCCGGCGCCGAAATCGCCGTCATGGGGGCCGAGGCGGCCGTGGACATCATCTTCTCGCGCGATATCAAGGCCGCCGACGACCCGGCGGCGCTGAAGCAGCAAAAGATTGAGGAGTACCGCGACCGGCTCTATAACCCGTACGTGGCGGCGCAAATGGGCTACATCAACGCCGTTATCAAGCCCTCGGAGACGCGCCCCAAAATCATTGCGGCGCTGGAGGCGCTTAAGAACAAGCGGGAGACCCGCCCCAGGAAAAAGCACGGGAATATCCCGATGTAGGGAATTTTGATTGACCTCACCCCCTTTATCCCCCTCTCCTTACGAGGCAGGATGAAGGAGAGGGGGAAATAGAAAAGAGGGGTGAAACCCCTCTTTTATCCCCCCCCTGGGGGGTAAAGGAGATGAAACTACGGGCGGTAGGGTGACGCCTCCTTGATCGGTCGTTTTATATTCCCTTTAAGACTGGTGCCACTGTCATTTTTCGCGGCGTGAGCTTGGTTGTGCCGCAGTATCGTATCCGACTACAAGATTCGAGGAGAGGAGAGACTGAGAATGTCCACAGTAAAGAAGCGTAATACCGTAAGAAGGAAATCAATCACCGAGATTGCTCAAGGTGTCCCGACCAACCTTAAATTCGGGCTAATCGTGGCCGTGGCCATGTTCTGGGCGGATTTGGTTAGGTCTTTATTGAACGAGCTTTTTTTCCTGGCTGATATCAACCTGCCCTTCGTGACTGACTTACTCCTTGCCATCGTAGTAACGGCCTTGGCTTATTTAGTCATGGTGACCTATAGTCGTATAAAATCACGGCTTCAAAAATTGAAGCTGTAGCGACGGAGCTGCCAGAAGGGTTGTAGAAGTTCTAAGATTATTGTTAAATATAAGCGAAAGTTTCGGATATATGTTATGCCCAAAACACTGGCCGAAAAAATATTAAGCGAAAAGTCCGGCACCGACGCTCACGCCGGCGATATCGTCATCGCCAAAGTTGACCTGGCCTTCGTGCAGGACACCACCGGCCCGCTGACCGTCCGCCAGTTCCAGGCCGCCGGCCTGAGCCTGGCCGACCCGGGACGCACCATTTTGTTCATCGACCACGCCGCGCCCAGCCCCAACGCCAACCTCTCCAACGACCACATCTTCCTGCGCGACTTCGCGCGCGCCTCCGGCGGCGTCCTCTCCGAGGCCGGCGACGGCATCTGCCATCAAATCGTGGCCGAGGCCTACGCCCGCCCCGGCGACGTCATCGTGGGGGCCGACTCGCACACCGTCACTGCGGGGGGGCTGGGGGCCTTCGCCACCGGCATGGGCTCGTCGGACGTGGCGGTGGCCTTCGGGCTGGGGCGTACCTGGCTGCGCGTGCCGGAGACGTTCCGCATCGAGGTGAGCGGCGCTTTTCAAGCCGGCGTCAGCGCCAAAGACCTTATCCTGCACCTCATCGGGCTTATCGGTGCCGACGGGGCGACCTACAAGGCCCTGGAGTTCGGCGGCGAGGCCGTCGCCAGGATGAGCCTGAGCGGGCGCTTCACCATCGCCAACATGGCCGTGGAGGCCGGGGCCAAGGCCGGGCTTTTTCCCGCCGACGCCGCCACGAAAGAATATCTCAAGGCCGAGGGTAGGGCGGGGGACTACCGCGAGCTTGCCCCGGACAAGGGCGCCAGCTACGAAAAGCAGATTAAAATCGACGCCGGCAAGCTGGAGCCGACCGTCTCCAAGCCCCATACGGTAGATAATACGGCCCTGGCTAAAGAGCTTAAAGGGACGAAGATAGACCAGGTGGTCATCGGCACCTGCACCAACGGGCGGCTGGAAGACCTGGAGGTGGCCGCCGGCATTTTGAGAGGCAAGCAGCGTAAGGAGTCGGTGCGGCTCATCGTCGCCCCGGCCTCGCGGCGGGTGCTCACCGAAGCCATCGCGCGGGGCTATATCCAGGCATTCATCGAGGCGGGGGGTCTGATATTGCCGCCGGGCTGCGGGCCGTGCCTGGGCCTGCACCAGGGCGCCCTCGGCGACGGCGAGGCCTGCCTCTCGACAGCTAACCGAAATTTCAAGGGGCGCATGGGCAACCCCAACGGCTTTATCTACCTGGGCAGCCCCGCCACGGCGGCGGCCACCGCCCTCACCGGCGAGATTACCGACCCCCGGGAGGTGCTCTGATGCTCAAGGGCAGGGCGCACAAGTTCGGCGACGGCATCTCCACCGACCACATCATCCCCGGCCGCTACGCCCACCTCCGCTCCAACCTTCCGGAGCTGGCTAAGCACGTCCTGGAGGACGCCGACGTGAATTTTGCTAAAAAGGTCAAGCACGGCGATTTCGTCGTCGGGGGGCTCAACTTCGGGCTGGGCTCCTCGCGCGAGCACGCCCCCCTGGTCATCAAGATGGCCGGGGTCAGCGCCGTCCTGGCCAGGAGCGTGGCGCGCATCTTCTTCCGTAACGCCATCAACCTGGGGCTGCCGGTGCTGATTTGCGATACCGATAAAATCAACGACGGCGACGAGCTGGAGGTGGACCTGGCGGGCGGCAAGGTGCGCAACGTCACCACCGGCGCCGAGCTTAGCTTCGGCAGGATACCGGCGGTGATGCTCAAGATTCTCAACGAGGGCGGGCTGATTCCCTACATCCAGAAACACGGGGAATTTAAGCTTTAGAGAGGACAAACCATTGGCACATAAAGTAACCCTCATCCCCGGCGACGGGGTCGGCCCCGAAATCTCCGAGGCCACGCGGCGCGTGCTGGAGGCCACCGGCGTCAGGTTCGACTGGGAGCTGGCCTACGCCGGCGCCGATGTCATCGCTAAATACGGCACGCCTCTGCCCGACGCCGTCATCGAGTCCATCCGCAAGAACAAGGTCGCCATCAAGGGCCCGGTGACTACGCCCGTCGGGACGGGCTTCCGCAGCGTCAACGTCGCCCTGCGTAAGGCTTTAGACCTCTACGCCTGCATCCGCCCCTGCAAGACCTACACCGGCGCGCCCACGCCGTTTCGGGACGTGGATATCGTCATCGTCCGCGAGAACACCGAAGACCTCTACGCCGGTATCGAGTTTGAGGCGGGCACCGCCGAGGCCAAAGACCTCATCAAGTTCATCAATAAGAAAAAGGGCGACGTCATCCGGGGCGACGCCGGCCTCTCCATCAAGATGATTACCGAGAGCGGCTCGCGGCGCATCGTCCGCTACGCCTTCGACTACGCCCGCCACTATCGCCGGAAAAAGGTAACGGCCACGCAGAAGGCCAACATCATGAAGTACTCCGACGGACTCTTCCTCTCGGTGGCGCGGGAGGTGGCCAGAGACTACCCGGACGTCCAGTTCCAGGAGGCCCTCATCGATAACCTCTGCATGCAGCTGGTGCGCCGTCCCCAGGAGTACGACGTCATCGTCGCCCCCAATCTCTACGGCGATATCATCTCCGACCTCTGCGCCGGTCTGGTGGGCGGGCTGGGGCTGGCGCCGGGGGCCAACATCGGCGAGGGGGTCGCCCTCTTCGAGCCGACCCACGGCAGCGCCCCCAAGTACACCGGCCAGAACCGGGTCAACCCCATGGCCATGATGCTCTCCGGCGTGCTCCTGCTGCGTCACCTCGGCGAGGCGACTGCCGCCGACCGGCTGGAAGCGGCCATCGCCGCCGTCATTAAAGAAGGCAAGGCCGTCACCTACGACATAAAGCCCCGCCGCGACGACCCCACCGCCGTGGGCACGTCCCAGGTGGCCGACGCCGTGATTAAGAAGCTGGGAGGGTGATGGAGATGAATAAAGAATCCGAAGACTGCATCTTCTGCAAGATTGCCAGCGGCGAGATACCCTCCCAAATCATCTACCAGGACGAGGACGTCGTCTGCTTCCCCGATGTCCGGCCGCTGACGCCGGTGCACCTGCTGGTCGTCCCCCGCAAGCACATCCCCTCCCTGGCCGAGATGGACGCCGCCGATGCGCATCTAGTGGGCAAAATGGTGCGGGCGGCCAACCGGGTGGCCCGCGAGCAGGGCCTGGCCGAGAACGGCTACCGGCTAACCATCAACAGCGGGCCGGACGCCGGCCAGGTGGTCTTCCACCTGCACATGCACCTCATGGGGGGCCGGCGCCTGGAGTGGAAGCACTAGTTATTCTTCCGGTACTCCAGATACATAAAAAGCCCGGCGATGCTCTTGCCGTCCTCAATCTGGCCGGAGCTAATCAGGCCGGGGACTTCGGTAAGCTTCACCTTTACCAGCTCGATTTCGTCGGTGTCCTCGGCGTGCCGGCGGCTCGGCGTCAGGTCGGTGGCCAGGTAGACGTGCAGGTATTCGGTGGCGTAGCCCGGCGCGGTGTAAAAGCCGCCCAATCGCTCCAGCTTGCCCGGCTTGTAGCCGATTTCCTCCTGAAGCTCGCGGATAACGGTGGCCTCCGGCGCCTCGCCGGGGTCGATGCCGCCGGCCGGTATCTCCAGCAGGTCTTTGCCCGCCGGGGTGCGCCACTGGCGCACCAGCAGGACGTTATCGTCTTTATCGAGGGGAATAGCGGCGATGACGCCGTCGTGCTCGACGATTTCCCGCGTCGTCTCGGTGCCGTCGGGCTTGCGCACGGTGGCCACGCGCACCCGGATGGCGCGCCCCTTAAAGACCGGGCGGCTGGAGATTTCCTCCTCGGCCAAGTTAGTCTTCCTCCGCGGCGTGGTAGATGAGGGCCGTCTCGTCGCAGTTGGGGAACTTGGGGCAGCGGAAGCAGTCCGTCCAGACCTTGCGCGGCAGCTCCATCTTGTCGATATCGGCGAACTGATAGCGCTTGAAGAAAGCGGGCTGGTAGGTGAAGCAGAAAACGGTCTTGATGCCCAGCTCCGCCGACTCCTTGAGGCAGGCGTCCACCAGTTGGCCGCCCAGCCCCTGGCCCTTGCTGTCGCCGGCCACGGCCACCGAGCGTATCTCGGCCAGGTCCGACCAGCTGACGTGTAGCGCCCCGCAGGCGACCACCTGCTCCCCCTCCCGGATGACGAAGTAGTCGCGGATGTCCTCGTAAAGCTCGGAAAGCGGCCGCGCCAGCATCTCGCCCGCCTTGGCGTAATCGTTAATCAGCTTGTGCATCTGGGGAATATCGGCTATCTTAGCCTTCTCTACCTGACTCACCTTGCTTTCCTTTCAGCCTGGCCTCCAGCGAGCCGTAGAACGACTCCCTGGGGCGGATTCTTAAGAACCGGGCGGTGTGGGGGCTGCGCCTGATGGTAATCACGTCGCCGTCGACAAGCGAGATATTGATGTGCCCGTCG
>Ga0307445_10001072_pt1 | contig 15271 bp, 12 predicted proteins | sample SalMarSW160330MG_FD_202147 | JGI IMG/M metagenome (GOLD analysis project Ga0307445, IMG submission 202147) | Salt marsh sediment microbial communities from the Plum Island Ecosystem LTER, Massachusetts, United States - SW1603-30 | ecosystem: Environmental > Aquatic > Marine > Intertidal zone >...
AGGTTTTAATAAAGGCGACCGGGACCTGCGAGCATATCCCGCACAACTGGATGATTTGGTTATCCTGGAGATAATCCGTCTCAAAGATGACCTTAAGAATAGCGTTCCCGGCAAGACAAGCATCATTAATAACCTGAATTTCCCAACCGACATACTCCCAATCCCCGCCGATCGCTTTTCCGATGTTGATCACCATATCGATCTCAGACGCACCATCCTTGACGGCTTGCAGCGTCTCGGCGATTTTGATCCCGGTCGTGCTGTTGCCGTGCGGGAACCCGATCACCGCGCAGAGGCCCATGCCGGATCCGGCCAGCGCGTCGCGCGCCATGGGAACGGCGTACGGTTTGACGCATACCGTCGCGGTTTGATATTTTTTCGCCAGTTCACACCCGGCCAGGATGTCTGTGTCGGTCATCGTCGGGTGCAGCAGCGAGTGATCGATCATTTGAGCAACGGCCTTCAGGGAAATGGGGCTTGTGTCTGCCATCGGGGTCCTCCTAGGTTTATGATCCAATTCTACCCCTTATACCGCTTGCGGTTTTCGGGGAAAAACGGAATTGGCGGTACGGATTTCATGGAATGGTTAATTCCTTGGAGTTTTTTTAAAAATTATTTTTCAATCGAATGCCTTTTTTCTCTTGCGCCCAAGATTTTTCCTGGGATCGTTAATTGTATTTGAAAGGCCGGAAAGTGGTATCCTCTATCATCCATTTCTGGATCCTGCATTTTACCAACCACAAAGACACGAAGACACCAAGCAATTCCTATGCCTTTGTGTCTTTGTGGTTGGATTTTGTATTTACTACTAGCTATCGCAATGCGGAATAATCAATCAACCGTATCCCTTGCCCGACAAGCTTCCGGTGGACGGCATCGCTTGTGAGAATCTTGATCTCCCGTTCGCGCGGCCTGCTGTAGGCTGAACCGTCAAGCAGCGCCTGATCCGCATACCCTGGGTGGCACATGATCTCCGAGATGCCCGGCCCCAACCGGTCGATTATCGCCGCCAGCTGCTCATCGGTCGCTTGCTCGTCATAAAAGGTCCCGATAAACCAATCCGGTTTTTTTGTTCCGAAGGCTGCTGTCAGCCGTGGGACGAATTCCCGCACCGGCCCGCTGAGCTCATCCGGCAGGCCGTCGCAACCGCCTGACGGACAAGGATACGGGATCCGGATCGGGCACGCATACCGCTGCGCAAGATCCAGAAATTTCACAAATAGCGGTTCGGAAAAGTAGGTTACGTGGTGATGGGAGTCCAGATGATCCGGCCTCCGTCCGCTGATCGATATGAATTTCCGGATTTGCGCATCCCATTCAGCGGCGGCTTGGTTCGGGTTTATCCCGGTCAGATTGCGGATGAAATCCTCCAGTGACGGAAAGGTGTCACGCCCGCCGGTGATGGAATCCAGTGCGCTTAACGGCAGGAGCGGCGAAGCACACGTCAGCACCAGATGTACGCCTAAACCAAGATCCGGCGTTTCCCTCATCGCCACCCGCACATCCTCCTCGATCCCGGGCATATTCATCAGCGCGGTCGTCGAGGTAACGACCCCATCGCGATGGGCTTTGCGGATTCCTTTTGACACGCCCGGAGTTCGGCCGTAATCATCCGCATTGACGATCAGGCGCTGCTTATTATTCATATTTTTTCCTTCTGAAAACAAAAAGTTCTATACCACAAAGACATAAAGACACGAAGAAAAAAGAAATTCATTTTTATGTCTTTGTGTCTTCGTGGTCTTTTCTATTTGGTACTGCATTATCATCTTCCCGGGATCTTGGTTCGCGGAATCAATGCGTCAGTGTCACCTTGCGGATGTGCCTTGGCCGGTCCGGATCCATCCCGCGTGTCCGGGTCAGATGAAAGGCCAGCAACTGGCCGGGTAAAATCGCGGCAATTGGCATCAGCCATTCGGGTTCCCCCGCTGGAAGGGGAATCCATGAATCGGCCGTTTGGATCCCGGGAAGCGCGTCCGCCAGGGCAAGCACCCGCGCCCCCTGCGACCGGACAATATCGGCGAGTTCGACCATTTCCCGCTGGAAGGTCGCGCCCTGGGAGACAAAGATCACGGGCAGTCCACCCTCCGCCATGGCAATCGGTCCGTGTTTGAAATCCGCCATCGAATACGGCTCGGCCTCCACGCCGGAAAGTTCCTTGATCTTCAGGGCAATCTCGTGCGCGGTACAGTATTGGTAGCCCCGCCCGAGAACAACCGCGCGGCTGGAATCCGCTATTCGTTCGGCGGCGGCCTGCGCCTGTGGCTCCGTCTTGAGAGTGGTTTCCATCCATGGGATGACCGGCAGCAAAGATTCCGGACGCAGCCGGTCCTCGAGCGCGAGGGAAAGCATCGCGATCATCGCCAGGGTCGCGGTGTACGTTTTGGTGGCCGCCACGCTCTGCTCGCGCCCGGTCCCCAGCGGAAGCACATGCTCGGCCGCCCGGGCCAGGGGTGAATTTCCCTCGTTGGTGATCGCGACGGTCGGCGCATTCTGCCGGCGGGCTTCCTCCAGCACCTCAACGATATCCGGCGACTGCCCGGATTGCGATATGCCAATTACCAGCGCGCCGTCGAGACGGGGCGGAGTCCGGTAGGCGGTGAATAGCGAGGGAGCGGAAAGCGCGACCGGCAGGCGGTTGATCCCGCCAAAAAGATACTGCCCGTACCGGGCGGCGTTATCGGAGGTGCCTCGCGCTGCCAGAAAGACAAAGCGGCAATTCTTTGCGCGAAGTTCCCGGCCAAGGCGGAGCGCATGATCTTGCTCGGTGGCGATCAACTGCCGGATGACTTCCGGTTGTTCGTGTATCTCCTTCCAAAGCAGTGATTCCATCGGTTGCCTCGCCTTTCGAAATCTTGTGAGGTCATTCCGAGCCGAAGCCGAAGGCGAAAGCGAGAAATCGGCGATTAAAAAGAAGCCGATTCCTCGGGGCTTTCAGCCTCTCGGAATTTTATTTCCAGACGGACTACAGACGCGCAATCGTTTCGCGCGCGAGCCGTGTTTTTACCTGTTCGGAGACCGTGAAAGCGCCCTGCTCCAACGCCAGGATCGCCGCACCGACTACCGGCGGGGAGGACAGGCGGAGGAACCGTGCGCGCGGGGCTTCCGTTTGGACTTTCCGGCGCATCGGATCCGTCAGAACCGGTCCGGCGTCGAACATGCTGCCGATCATCACCACATCAAATTCCAGTTTCTGGAATTCCAATTGACGGACGACCGCGGCAATCATTTCACCGATTTCCGTCCCGGCCCAATCAATCAATCCCTGCGCCACGGCATCCCCCCTGGCTGCGGTTTCAAAAATCCGTGGAGCAGAACAGGCATCCAACCGGTAGCGGTCCTCCATCAGCCCTTCGAACAAATCGGGAAGATCGCGTGCGCCGGCACACTCCACAAACACATCCGACAGAGCGGTTGCGGGGCCCCGTTTGGTCCACGCGCGGGCGACTGCCTTGGCCGCTTCGGCCATCAACTCCGAAGCGCCCGCACCTTCCCCCAGACCCGTCCCGCCGCCGGTGACGCGCCCGATCCGGGTGCGATCCCGGTTCCACCCCCAGCAGTTGCATCCGGTTCCGGAGACGACCGCAACCCCCCACCCTTCCGTTGCGCCCGCGACCAGGCCCAGGATGGTGTCATTCACCAGCTTCATCGGGCAGCGCAAACCGGTTTTTCCGATCGCTTTGCGGGTGGCCTGCTCCTGAGCGTCCCAATCCAGCCCGCCGATACCGAATCCCGCGGCCAAGACCGCATCAATGTGTATTCCAGCTTCCTTGCACGCCGCATCCAACGCCGATTGCAGGGCGCCGGTCAGGCCATCCCAACCGACCGATTCGTGGTTCCCGGGCCCGGCTTTGCCGAAGCCGAGAACCGCCCCGTTTTCATCCACCAATAGCGCGTGGGTTTTGGTCCCGCCGATATCCACACCCAGTAGGATTTTCCGCTGTGGTGACATATCCTAATCCTTTGGCATCGCTGCATCATGGCGGGATGGAGTAGATCGCCATATCTGTCATTGCGAGCGACCCCTCTCAAGGCTTTCCCCATTCCTATTTCTCCCAGAACAGCGGAAGGTATTTTCGGTTGGTCTCCAGCATATCCTTCAGGACCGCCTCGGCCTGGTCCGAACCCGGCCCAAGCGGATGGGAGCGCAGCGCATCCAACGCCGCCTTGCGGTCGCCATGGACCGCCGCCTGGACGGTCAGGAGTTCGTATTCCTTCACGCGGGCGACCAGGTCAAAGCACATCTTCGGCAGCGGCGGCGCGGGAATGGGCTGGACCGATCCGCGCGCGACGGCAGCGGGCATCTCCAGCACCCAATCCTTCGGCCAGCCTTCCACCGCCCCGTGATGGGCGATGTTAATGACGTGTACTTCCCCCGCGCCGGCGTGATGGGCGGCGATCAGCTGGGTCGCGGCTGTGGAATAATAGGCCCCGCCGCGCTTCATCAGATCCTCCGGCGGCGCGGTCCGGTCCGGCTCGGCGTACTCCGCCAGCAGCCGCTTCTCGATCTCCATCACTTCCTCGGCCCGTGAGGGCGGCCACTTTTCCTGCGCCGCGAGTTTCTTGGCGGTATAGTAATAGTATTGCAGATAATAATTTGGAAGCAAACGGTGTTCTTGGATCCAATCCGGATCCCATTCCGGATCGGCCTGCGCCCGCAATTCCTTCACCGTATCCTCGAGGACCCGACCCCACATATCCTCCCCGTCGAGCGTGAACCCGCGGTGCCAGGAGAGATGATTCAATCCCAGCGTATCAAGCCGTGTCCGTGCGGGATCGATCTTTGTACCGGTCAGCTTTTCCAGCCGTGTGATGATATTCATCCGGGTGGTGATCGGCACATTGCATACGCCGATCCCCTGCCCGTGCGGCAGCACGTCCGTCAACGCCTGCGTGATAAGCCCGGCGGGATTGGTGAAATTCGCCAGCACCGCCTTGGGAGAGGCACGGCACATCTCGGTCGCGATGGCGCGCACGACCGGGATCGTCCGCAGGGCCTTGGCCATCCCGCCGACGCCGGTCGTTTCCTGACCGATCAGGCCGTGTCGCTTCCCGAGATACTCATCTTCGCGGCGGGCGGGCATCTTCCCGACCCGCAGCTGAGTCACCACATAGGATGCCCCTGCAACAGCCTGCTTGTAATCATCCGTCAGTTCGACGGAAAACGGATTGCCCGCCGCGGCGACCATGCGCCGGATGAACCCGCCGACGATCTCCAGGCGTTCTGGATCGATATCCACCAGCCACAGCTCGCGTACGGGAAGGATTTTCGTGCGTTCGAGCAGGCCGTTAACAAGTTCGGGCGAATACGTGGAACCGCCGCCGATAACTGCGATTTTCATATCGCACCTCCCAAAGCTGTTTGCCGTGAAGGGTTAACCCAAAAGCGGCGGGTAGGGTACCAAAGAACCCTTCTATAGTATAGATGACAGGGAGCTTTTTCGGGTCCGGAATCCGGCCGTAATCAACAAACGGATGGAAGCCCTTCCAATAGGCGCGAGAGGCTGCCGTCTACAGCCGGACTACAAGTCATAAATAGGGGGTGAAATACCCTGCCCCCTATTCGGATCGAAGAAAAAGGATTTCCATTCCGCCGCGGAGAGCGGAATCGGCGTGGTGATGCGTTGCTTGCGGAGAGTGAAAGCTTCCGCCGATCGGCTGCCGCAGCCAAAACAACTCATCGGCTCTCCGGCTGCTTCCTCACGGAAAACATAGATCCGATAATTTTCGTCCTCCAGCGCGCGGTCAAACTCCGCAACAAGTATGGTCGACCGTAGAAAATCCGCTGCGCTTTCCGAATCCCAGGTGAAGAATTTATTGTATGAATACTTCAATTCACCGGCTTGCGATAAATCGAGATCAAAATGTCCCAGGACGATCAGGACCGGGCGGCCATATGCGCTCTGAAGATCGCGTGCCATGGCGAGCAATTCCTCCATGGAGAGGAAGGCGCTCGAATCCGTCGTCCAGGATACGCTCTTGCTGAAACGGCGCTCGCGCGGAAGGTAAATATCATTTTCCGCATAATATGCAACGGATTCGATCAGGTAATCCGGTTCAGGCAGCAGGATGGCGTCTCGATACCGGGGATCCTTGAGAAATACACCGAACGCCTTGCTCGAGGATACCTCCATCCGTATGTCCCGCCAGGCGGTGTCCCGCAGTTGGATTATCCCCGCAAGGAATATCAATGGAAGCGCAACACACGCTCCTATCGAAAAGAGCCAGCGCGGGATCCTGGGTATCGCTGCATCTCCGCGCCGATCCATCGCCAGCCAATACAGGAACACGGCGAAAATCAGGAACAGGCCTTGATGACGGTAATATCCGGGATATCCCAGTTCGAAGATGATCCCGAATGAACCCTCTCCGATCAGGACAGCAGCAAAGAGCGGAAACCTGTGGAAAAGCCCGAGGATGAGGACAAATAGAATGGCCGCCACCGCGGCATTCGGAACCCAATCCGGCATCAATCGGTCGAAGATCAGCTCGGGATGCAGCGCCGATTTCTCCAAAGCCGCAAAGATATTCTGAAAATTCAACGTTTGCCGGATGGGACTCAGGATAGTATTCTCGCGGGGCATGAAACAAATGATGCTGGCAACTATTCCGGCCAAGAGAAGGACCATGCCAAGGCCGAACGAGAATACTTTTCCGCGGGCAAGCGCCGCTTTGCGATCTGCGAAAAGATCCCAGGCCCAGACCCCGGCGATCAACCCGGCGAAGACGACCGAATACGCGTTGGTGTTCGCCAGCAGGATGAGGAGGAACACCAGCAGCCATCCCAGAGTATCCCGATGCCGGTACAGGAGCGCGATCAGGAACAGTAGCAGCATGCTTATGCCGTAATTCCTCGCCATTACGGAATATTCATAAAATGGCAGCGCCGAAAAAATAAACAGGCATTTAAACCAGAATGGAAAGGGCGCGAAAAACATGAGCACGGCGACCGCGAGAAAACCAACACCCACGCCAAGGACCGGGAGAATCAGGGGTGAATTAACGATCGCATTACCGGCATACAGGAGAAAATGCCAAAGCATGGGGTGTCCGTCGTATTGCACGGAGGCGTACAGATCCGCCGGAGACTCCGCCGCTCGGGCAAGGGAAAGCGGGCGCACTTCGTCACGCCAGAATTCATGCTGCGATTCGGTGAAAACGACACCCGCAAGCCAGATTCCAAGGACGCAGAAAGCCAGGATCGCGGCTCTCCGATCCTCAACTGGGTTGGTGTTCTGCCAGATGGGAAGGATTCGCCCGGCGAGCTCTTTCAACCGATACATGGGTTCCAATCCGCGAAAAGTGGTTTTCCGATCCTCGCCCATTATATTCTATGAATCGGCCGGCCCAATCGGATCATTTCTAATGCGCCATCCCCATGCTTGGGTTTACTTGTGCCATCTGTGATCTCGTCCGCGGAATCCGCGTTCTCCATTTACCCGCTGGACAAAACCCGGCTTCATTGGTATATTCGGCCCATTATGAACGCGCGGCTTTCCCATGGTCATGCTCATACTCCGGGTCAACCCACATTGCTGAGTTGAGCGGCCGCGCTTTTCTATGGTACGTTTTTTCATGCGCCCTCCCTCAGCCGGAGGGCGTTTTCTTTTTGGAGGAGAGATGAAGGACAGAACGGATATTCGGTTGGCCTTACCGTCGAAAGGCCGAATGGAATCGGAAGCACTGGATTTTCTGAAGGCGTGCGGCCTGGATGTCTTCAAGCCCAATCCGCGCCAGTACCAGGCCAGGATCCCGGCCGTACCCGGCCTGACTGTGCTGTTCCAACGCCCCGGAGATATCGTGGTCGGCGTCCGCCAGGGGAGTCTCGATTTCGGGATCTCCGGAACGGACCTGATCGAGGAGAAAAAAGGCGGAGACGGCGATGTATTCATCCTGCACGATTCACTCGGTTTTGGAACCTGTTCGCTCGTGATGGCGGTGCCTGAGGGATGGGAAGGCGTCAGAAGCGTCGCCGACCTCGCGCGCAAGGCGCCGGGCATGCCGAAGGAGGGCAAACCGCTGCGGGTGGCGACAAAATACTCCGTCCTCACGGCCCGGTTCCTGCGGGAAAAGAAAGTCGAACCGTTCGAATTAATAGCTTCGGAGGGCACGCTCGAGGTTGCGCCTGCAATCGGGTACGCGGATATGATCAGCGACTTGGTATCGACCGGAACCACCCTGCGGGATAATCATCTGCTGCCGCTTAAGAACGGGGAAATCATCCGTTCCCAGGCCTGCCTGATTGCCAACCGCGCGGCGCTGAAAGCGCGCCCCGAGGTGCTGGAGGCGGCGCATACGCTGCTCGAATATATCGAAGCATACCTGCGCGCGCAGGAAGCGTACATCGTGTTCGCCAATATGCGCGGGAAATCCCAGCAGGAGATTGCCGCCAAAATCTTCGACCAGACCGATCTTGGCGGACTGCAGGGGCCGACGGTGTGCGAGGTATTTACCCGCGCGGGCGGGAAGCAGGAATGGTTCGCCGTTAATATCGTCGTCCGCAAGGAAAAAATCGTGCGCGCGGTTCAACAGCTTCGGGCGATCGGCGGCAGCGGCGTGGTCGTCTCACCGGTGACGTATATCTTCGAAGAAGAACCGGCGCGCTTCGTGCGTATGCGGGAAGAACTGGGAAAATAAACCTCATCCCCTACCCCTGCACCCCTTCGCTCCTGGCTTATCCCAGGAAAGAGGGTAGCCCGCCCCGGCTCCGCTGTTCGGGCCGAGGGGGATGGGAGATGGAAGTGAGGCTTGGAGGATGAATGTTTAAAATTATCGGCCTGTCGGAAGCCAAACAGACGATCCTGAAACGGAAACCGCAGGGCGAGGAAACCCCTTCGGCGCTGAGGGAAAGCCTTGCGCGCGTATTCGGCGAACCGCTCACGCCCGCGGAAGCTGTGCGGCGGATCCTTACCGACGTGCGGAATAACGGGGACGGTGCCGTCGCCCGCTGGACGGAAAAAGCCGACGGACAGCGGATCGACGACCCGCGTATCCCTCCCTCCGAGTGGCAGGACGCGTACGAGCGGATCCCTGAAAATCTGCGGCGGTCGCTTACGCTTGCCGCCGAGCGGATCCGCGCGTTTCACACCCGCCAGCCGATTCCCTCCTGGACGACGAATGATCTGGGCGGTACGTTGGGCCAGCAGGTCACACCGTTGCAAAGGGTCGGTGTGTACGTCCCCGGCGGGACCGCTCCCCTGCCCTCGTCGCTGCTGATGTCGGCCATTCCCGCCAAGGTGGCGGGAGTCGAGGATGTGATTGTCGTCACCCCACCCGGACGGGAAAACGGTTCGGTCCCGGATGTCGTCCTGGCCTGCGCCTATCTGGCCAACATCAGCGCGCTGTACCGCATCGGCGGCGCGCAAGCGGTGGCCGCGCTTGCCTACGGAACGGAAACCATTCCGCGGGTGGACAAGATCGTCGGCGCCGGGAACATCTTTGTCACATTGGCCAAGCAGCAGGTGTTCGGTATCGTCGGGCTCGATGGATTGGCCGGCCCGACCGAGACGGTGGTGGTTGCGGACGACGGCGCCAATCCCGCGTGGGTGGCGGCGGATTTGCTGGCCCAGGCGGAACATGACCGTCTGGCCACGGCCATCCTGATCACGCCCTCGCGCGCGCTGGGGGAAAAGGTCCAGGCGGAAGTGGCGAGACAAATCGAAAGCCGCGGGCGGGCGGATATCATCGCCGCCGCGATCTCCGGCCAGGGCGGGATCGTTATCACGCCGGATCTCGAAAGCGCGGTCGCGGCCGCCGACGGGTATGCCCCCGAGCACATGTGCCTGTCGGTGGCGGATCCGGATTCCTGGAAGGGGCGGATTCGCAACGCCGGCGGATTGTTCCTCGGCGAACGGTCCTTCGAAGTCCTCGGCGATTACACCGCCGGTCCGAGCCATGTGATGCCGACCGGCGGCACGGCGCGCTTCGCCTCGCCGCTGAACGTGCTGGATTTCGTGCGCATCACCAGCCTGATCGCGCTGGATGAAGCGACCGCGGCCCGGATCAGCCCGCACGCGGAAACGATCGCCCGCGCCGAAAGCCTGGATTCCCACGCCGAGGCAGCGCGCTTGCGGACCGAAACCGGCGCCGGAGAAAAACCCGAAACCAGTGAACGGTTCCGCTTTTTACCCGAGGGCGCCGAGCCGGAAGCCTACACGGCGGTTATTCCTTTCGAGGTGTTCGCCGCGAAATTCGCTAAAACAAAAAAGCGGATCGTAAAACTCGACGCAAATGAGAATCCCTACGGAATGTCGCAGCACGCGTTGGAAAGGGTCGCCACAGGAAAATATTTCAGCATCTATCCGGACCCGGAAAACACGCTGCTGCGCAAGCGTCTGGGTGAATTTCTCAATCTCCCGGCGGATCGGATTTTCACCGGCGCCGGGGCGGACGAGCCCATCGACGTGGTGATGAGCGTGGTGCTGGATGCGGGGGATGCGATCATTAACTGTCCGCCGACCTTCGGTATGTATTCGTTTTCCGCCGGCGTGCACCGCGCGCGTGTTCTGCGGGTCGACCGCAAGGCCGATTTCTCGCTCGATGTGGAAGGTATCGAGGCAGCGGTGCGGGTGGAAAAACGCGCGAAGATCCTCTTCGTCTGCTCGCCGAACAACCCCGACGGTTCGGTCGTTCCGGATGAAACGCTCCGCCGGCTGCTGAAACTGCCGGTGCTGGTTGTTCTGGACGAAGCGTATGCGGAGTTTTCCGGCGGCAGCCGAATCCACTGGACGCAGGATTTTGAGAACCTGGCCGTCCTGCGGACCTTCAGTAAATGGGCCGGCCTGGCCGGGCTGCGGGTCGGGTACGGCATCTTCCCGCAAAGCTTGATGAGGCGGATGATGACAATGAAGCAGCCGTATAACGTGAACGCCGCAGCGTACCAGGCGGCCATGGCGTCGCTTGATGATTACGATGCGATGAAGAAAACTTTCGATAAAATCATCGCCGAGCGGGAGCGGATGTACACACAGCTGCAGCAGATCTCATGGATTAAGGTTTATCCCAGCCGGTCGAACTTCTTCCTGTGCCGGATGACCGGCCGCGATCCGCGCACCGTGCAAATGGAACTTGCCGAACGGGGTATCCTGGTGCGGTACTTTAATAAGCCCGGACTGCGCGATTGCCTGCGCATTTCGGTCGGTAAGCCGCGGGATACGGATGCGTTGATGGAAGCCCTAAAGGAACTGTCCTAACCCCCTCACCCGGCCTTCGGCCACCCTCTCCCCCTTCCCGAAACTCGGGAAGGGGGAGAGGGTTGGGACAGAAATGGTACTCGGGAGCCGATTAAGGAGCCGCCATGCGCAAAGCGACGATTGAACGTAAAACCAAAGAGACCGAGATCCGCGTGGAACTCGCGCTCGACGGGAAAGGCCGGGCGGAGATCGACACCGGGATCGGATTCCTCGACCATATGCTCGACCATATCGCGGTGCACGGCCTTTTCGATATGAAAGTTTCGGCTAAAGGCGATACGCATGTCGATCTGCATCACACGGTGGAAGATACGGCCATGGCCTTCGGTGCAGCCCTGGACCGTGCGCTTGGGGAGAAGCGCGGACTGGTGCGGATCGGGCACGCGGTGGTGCCGATGGACGAGGCGCTGGCGCTGGCGGTGGTCGATTTTTCCGGCCGGCCGTACTGCCTGGTGCGCGCCGAATGGGCGCTGGTGACAATCGGCGAACTGCCTGTCACACTGGTGGAGCACTTCTTCCGCAGTTTCTCATCCGCGGCGAAGGCCACCGTGCATGTGCGGCTGCTGGAACGCGGCGACGATCATCACCAGGCCGAGGCAATGTTCAAGGCCTGCGGGCGCGCGCTCGACCGGGCGACACAGATCGATCCGCGCCGCGCCGGTGGCATCCCATCGACAAAAGGTGTCATTTAAAATCTCCTCATCCCCTGTCCCTTTCCCAGCATAAGCTGGGAGAGGGGAGCCGGTGCTTTACCGGCGGGGTGAGGGAGAGAAACGAGTGGTTTTCCAATGACCCAATTCACCATCTACCCCGCGATTGATCTGCGCGGCGGAAAGGTCGTCCGCCTTTCACAGGGCGATCCGCTCCGGCAGACTATCTATGGCGACGATCCGCTTGAAATGGCCCGCCGTTGGAAGTCCGAGGGCGCTTCGTGGCTGCACGTTGTTAATCTGGATGGGGCTTTTGGCGAATCCGCTTCCACGAATGAGGCCGCACTATCCGATATCCTTAAAACCGGATTGAAAGTGCAGTATGGCGGCGGGATGCGTGATTTTTCTAGAATCCAACGCGTATTGGATGCGGGCGTGTCCAGGGTGGTGATTGGTACAGCCGCGATAGAAGATCCTTCACTTATCGATGTGGCTATGCGCATGATTGACCCTGAGCGCATCGCTATTGGCATTGACGCACTCGATGGAAAGGTGAAAACCCGCGGCTGGGAGCAAGATTCCAAGATGGACGCCATCGAACTCGGCCGAAGGATTTTTTCCCGGGGAGTCCGCTGGTGTGTCTTCACCGATATCGAGCGTGACGGTGTATCGGCGGGCGTCAACATCCCGGTAACCTTCAGGCTGATGCAGGAGACCGGTCTGCAGGTGATCGCCTCCGGCGGTGTGGCTTCGCTCCGGGATGTCGAGGCCGCCGCCCAGGCCGGCCTGCCCGGCATCATCATCGGCCGGGCATTGTATGAAGGCGCATTCCCGCTCCGATCGGCATTGGCGTTTGAAGGCGGAAGCGCCGGCCTGTCGGCTCGCAACGGAAAACGGACTCCCAAACCAAAGGATGGCGGTAAAACATGATTCACATCGTGGATTACAAAGCCGGCAACATCACTTCGGTCCAGCGCGCGCTCTCCCATCTCGGAGTCGAATCCGTCATCACCCCCGATCCGGATATCCTCCGCCGCGCCGAAAAAGTGATTTTTCCCGGCGTCGGTCAGGCGGCCAGTGCGATGGAAGTCCTGCACGCGCGCGGATTGGATGCCGCGCTACGGGAGGCGTACGCGCGCGGTACGCCCATCCTTGGTATCTGCCTCGGATCCCAGATCGTACTGGAGCATTCCGAGGAGGGTGATACCGCCTGCCTGGGGCTGCTTCCGGGCATGAGCAAACGGTTTGTCTTTTCGGATCCATCGTTGAAAATCCCGCATATGGGTTGGAACCGGATCAAAATTATCCGGGAGCATCCCGTCCTGCAGGGGGCGGCCGCGGATGAGGAGTTCTATTTTGTGCATTCCTTTTATCCCCGCCCGGAAGATCCGGAGTGTGTGATGGCGGAGTGCGAGTATGGATCCCCCTTCCCGGCCGTGATCGGCCGCGCTAACCTGATCGCGGCGCAATTCCACCCGGAAAAAAGCGGGCCGGCCGGGTTGCGTATCCTGCGCAACTTCGCCGCCTGGAACGGGAGCGGGAGGTAACAGAAGATGCTGAGCAAACGGATCATCGCCTGCCTGGATGTGCGCGACGGCCGCCTGGCAAAAAGCATAAAATTTGTCGAGACGAAGGATATCGGCGATCCGGTCGAGACGGCGCACCGGTATTATGAAGCCGGGATTGATGAACTGGTTCTGTACGACATCACCGCTTCGAGTGACCGGCGGGATATTATGCTCGACGTCGTCGCCGCGGTTGCCGCTCAGGTCTTCATCCCGTTTTCGGTCGGCGGCGGACTGCGGACGGTCGAGGATTGCGCAAAGGTTCTCCTGGCCGGCGCTGAAAAGATCAACGTCAACACCGCGGCGGTGCAGAACCCGCAATTGATTGCAGATGCTTCACGCGCATTCGGCGCGCAATGCGTCGTGCTGTCAATGGACGTACTGTCGGTTCCGCCCGCTTCCGGCACACCGTCCGGATATGAAATCGTCACACACGGCGGCCGCACCCGCACCGGGTTGGATGCGCTGGCCTGGGCCCGCCACGGCGAGGATCTCGGCGCGGGCGAACTGGTGATAAATTCCATCGACACCGATGGCACGCGGGAAGGATATGCCATCAACCTGACCCGCAAGATCGCCGAAACCGTCCGCATCCCGGTTGTCGCTTCCGGCGGCGGCGGAGAGGCCGAGCATCTGCGCCAGGTCCTTACGGATGGAAAAGCCGATGCTGCGCTTGTCGCCTCGCTCCTTCACTACGGGATCACCACCGTCGCGGCGTTGAAACAATATCTGGATCAAAACGGAGTAAAGGTGAGGATAACCTGACCCCTCCCCCCAACCCCCATCCCCTTCCCCCTCACCACTATGGGGAAGGGGAAGAGGCGACCCCGAAGGGGTCGGAGGTGGAGGAGAGGTCAGCACTTGGAGATTTTATGGACCCCCAATACAACGATCAAGGTTTGGTGCCCGCCATTGCGCAGGATTCCCGCACCGGCGAAGTGTTGATGCTGGCCTGGATGAACGGTGAAGCCTGGCAAAAAACACTCGAGACCCGCGATGCATATTTCTGGAGCCGTGAACGCAAAGCCTTGTGGCGCAAGGGCGAGACCTCCGGGAACACGATGCGCGTCGCGGAAATCCGGTTGGATTGCGACGCGGATGCCGTTCTATTAAAGGTGATCCCCGCCGGCCCCGCCTGCCACACCAGCGAACGGTCTTGCTTCTTCAACCATATTGCCGGGGAAGAGGAGAATTTTCCGGGCGGATTTCTGCGCCACCTCGAGGCCGTCATCGCCGACCGGAAGGCCAACCCGGAAGAAGGATCCTATACCAGCGCGCTGTTCGGCGAAGGATTAAACAAAATCGCGCAGAAGGTCGGGGAGGAATCCACCGAAACGATCGTCGCCGCGCTCGGGCAAACCGACGACCGGGTTGTCGGCGAAACGGCGGATTTGCTCTATCACACGCTGGTCCTGCTTGCCGCTCGCGGGTTGACACTTTCCGATGTGGAAGCCGAATTGGAAAGGCGGCACAAATGAACCTGTGGCTGTTTGATCTCGACGGGGTGCTGATTCATCCCGCTGGCTACCGTGAGGCGCTGCGCCGCACCGTTGCCCATTTTTCGCGCGCGGCAGGTTACCCGGAAAGGCACCTCGAGGAATCGACAATTGAATCTTTCGAAGCGCAAGGGATAACCTGCGAGTGGGATATCGCCGGTATCTGTCTGATGGCGGACATCTTCACGCTCTGGAAGGCCAATCCGGCACTGCATCTGCCGCCCGATCTGGAAGAATGCCTGGGCGCGCTGGGTTCCGCCGAACGTGCGCGGCCTGAACCGGATTACGCGGCTTGGGCGCACCATGTCGGGGCGCTGGGCGGCGAAACCCCTTCGGCATCGGCCATGAAACTCTTCAAACAGGAAGCG
>Ga0307445_10001074_pt1 | contig 15257 bp, 24 predicted proteins | sample SalMarSW160330MG_FD_202147 | JGI IMG/M metagenome (GOLD analysis project Ga0307445, IMG submission 202147) | Salt marsh sediment microbial communities from the Plum Island Ecosystem LTER, Massachusetts, United States - SW1603-30 | ecosystem: Environmental > Aquatic > Marine > Intertidal zone >...
AATTGTATATGAAAATTGGAATAGAGATATTCATGTCATTAAGCCATTTAAGATACCGGAACATTGGGAAAGATATAGAGTAATTGATTGGGGATTTACTAATCCATTTGTGTGTTTGTGGGGTGCTCTTGATGAAGATGGTAGATTATATATTTATAAAGAACACTATCGAGCGCAAACGCTTATTAAAGATCATGCGGCTATTATAAATGGGTTTAAGGAATACAAAACAGTACAGATATTTGATGAAGAAAAAAAGAAAGAGATTGAATATAATTGCACCATAGCTGACCATGATGCACAAGATAATGCGGAATTGGCGCAATATGATATTTATACAAAAAACGCCAATAAAGATGTTTCGGTTGGGATTCAGAAGGTCGCGGAAAGATTAGTTGTCCAGGGAGATGGCAAGCCGAGATTATTTGTATTTGATACATGTGTTAACACAATAAGAGAAGTCGGTAAATATAGATGGCAAGAAGTTAAAGACGGAAAGCCGGTAAAAGAAGAGCCATTAAAAATTGATGATCACTGTTGTGATGGGCTTAGATATCTTTGTATGGAGATTGATTTTGGATTAACCGGAGGTGTTTCAGAAATATCTGCCTCTAGTTTGGGATTATGATGCAGGATTAAGAAGTGGTTTCTTGTCAGCCCCATAAGCTGATTTACGTGAGTTCGATTCTCACTCCTGCGATAAAAAACCCGTCATTAGCCAACAGCAAAATGACGGGTGAATATTTTCGCCAATATCAGGACAGATGTTCTGCCGATATTGTAACTATAATATAATAAACTATGAATAAAAAGGCAATAGGAAAAATAAAACAATTAAAAAAATATTATACGCCAGAAAAAGGCTTAGAATATGTTGAATATTTGATTAGGCAGAAGGAGGAAAAGCGTGCTGTCAAGAGCAGATAAAGAAGAAGCTTTAATAAATAAATATACTAGTAGACAAACAAAGGATTTGGCCGGATATATCAAGAAGGTCAGGGGGTTGGTAAATTCCCAGGTTAATGATGAATATGATTTAATTATTCTTGGTAAGGCTCCCAAGCCAAAGAAAACCAGATATGGAAAGAAAGAAAAGTTTTCTGTGTCCGATGTGTAATGGGGACGGGAAATTATTATATTATGGTCCTGTAGAAAATGAGGATTTGTATCTTGATAAAGATATAGAGCAATCTACATATGTGGATGGTTGTACACTATGCAAGGGGACCGGCGAGATTAACGAAAAAGTTTATAATGAATGGATTTTGAGTGAAAAGAATTGAACTGAAACCAGATGCAAATGGAAATCTCATAAGATTATCGGGAGAAGAATTAAAAGATATCATCGATGATTTTAAATTGCATTGGCGTATAGAATATCACTATGGTGAAGATTATTACCGTGGTGAGAATGTATATATCGCAAGCAGGGTATTGGTTGAAAATAATTCTGATGCTCCCGATTGGCGCATAAAAGTATCGTATGGCCGCAAGATATGCAATACGGTAACCGGCTATATGTTTAAGCCGGGATGCATTACATATAAAACAGATATTGCCGGTGATGATGAGCAACTTAAATTAATTAATGAAATTAATAGGGAAGCGATACACAATAACCGGCAGGGTGGATATTTAAGCGCGAATGGGAAATGCTATGAACTCCATTACGTAGATGATGATAATAATCCGCGATTTACGATGATCAAAGCGGCCGATGGTATTGCTCTTTATGATTATACATTCGATAATAATATTGTCATATTTATAAGATTATATAATAAGGGCGATGTTGAATATTATGATGTTTATTATGATGATATTGTTGAAACATGGCGAGAAGTTGAGAGTAGCGATAAATTAGAAAAAGTATCGGAAAACCCAAATGTATATCAAACTGTTCCGGTTGTTGAATATTATAACAACGATGATTATATAAGCGATTTGAGTCCAATTATTAAGTTGATCGATGCTTATGATGTATTGGCTTCTGATTCGATGAATGAATTTGATAGATTCGCTTGGGCTTATTTATTGCTTGTTGGGTTTCAGCTCAAGGAAAGAGATTTAAAGGAAATCAAGCGGAAGCGTGTATTTGAAAAATTGCCGGATAAATCGGCGGTTGATTTTCTTACAAAAGATATCCCAACGGAGTTTATTCAATTTATGGCAAATTGGATTAAACAGGAAATACACAAACAAAGTTTTATTCCCGATATCGATGAACTTAAATTCAGTGGTGCCGTATCTGGTGTGGCGATTGATAAGTTTATTTATTTGATGGAATATGTGGCAGTCGATAAGGAATCTTTTTATCATCTTGGATTAAAGAAGCGGTTGAAGATGATTGATAGGATTGTACCGTTTAAGGATTTGAATAAAATTGAAATCCAATTTACACGGAACTTACCAAATAACGAAACTGAAAAAGTCGATAATTATGTAAAACTTGATGGACGTGGGATATCGAGGGAAACCTTAATAAAACATTATTTGACATGGGTTAAGGACCCACAGGCCGAATTGGAAAAGGCAGTAGAAGAACAGGATTTGTTTAGTACATTTAATATTGAGGAAAATATGAATGCCGGACAGGAACCCGACAGTCAACAGCAATATACAAAATAAAAAGCTCCTTGACAATATAGATTTTATTAATAAAAGATTACAACAAGATTATGTTGATGCGTTAAAATCAATTCGCGCCGAGATAAATAAAATATATGAGAAATACGCAAGCGGCGGTTTGTTGAGTTACAATGATATGGTTAAATATAGCCGCATGGCAAAGCTTGAAAAACAACTTGTTGGTATAGTAAATGATCTTAATAAAAAACTGGTTGGTGTAATTGATAAATCGAGAATCTTGCAGTACCAACAGGGATATTATCGATATGCTTATGTGATTGATCAGGCGGCTGGATTTGAATTAAAATGGCCGATATTAAGAGATGAAGCTATTACAAAGGCAGTTGAATATCCATTATATGGCGAAGCGTTACAAGATATCACGCGATTGAATATAAGACGTGTTCAGAAAACAATTGTACAAGGTATGATCCAGGGGCACGGGATACAACAGATATCCAGAAATTTGGTAAAAGTAATCGGTAGTAATTACAAAAATGCGGAAAGAATAGTGAGGACCGAATTGGGGCGCGTAACAGAATTGGGGAAACAGGTTGAGTTCAAACGTGCTCGCAATATGGGCATCTCGCAAAAAAAGATTTTAGTGTCGGTGCTTGATAGAAGGACCAGGCCGCAAAGCGCGCAGATGGATGGGCAGGAATCAGATAGCCGGGGAATGTTTAAATATCCAGATGGTAAATGGTATATCCCGCACAATACGGGACATCCTGAATGGGATATTAATGATAGGGAAACAACTATTCTAAAAGTAGATGGATATGATTTTCCGATTAGGCGAACAAAAGAAGATGGTATTATCCCCTATAAATCATTTGAAGAGTGGGCCGGAGATAAAAAATTGATAAGAAATGTTTATGGGCAAAAATTATTTCCTAAGAAATAAATAGGAGTTGTTATGTTTAAAACAATATTTGAGTTTTTAAAAAGCTTATGGGTTAAGTTTAAAAACTTTAATTTAGATATGCTTAAATTAATCAAGGAAGGATTGGATGAAGCATTTAAATAATACATAATTAGACTAGAAATTAAGCCAGCTATTAAGCTGGTTTTTTTATATACAAATACAAACATTGAGGCTTGTACTCGATGGGTGGAGGAAAGAATTGATTACATTTAGAAATGAATTATGGGATGATCTGGTAAGATTTATTGGGAAATTCGCGGATGTGGAAAAGTTTAAAGAATTAAATGAAGGGAAATTTAAAAAACGATTACAGGATATCTATAATCGTGCGGTATCGAGAATGAGAATAGACAAAACTGATATCACACTTATTGCTGATACATTTAAATATCTTAATGAAAAAGATATCCCCTCTGATTTAGTAGATCAGATGAATGAATGTGAGGTGCTTGGTCTTTCGTGTACGAGCACAAAAAATGGAGAGCGGATAATTAAGGAATGTGCCGAGAGTCTTGAGCGGAAAGCGAAAGAGAAGAAATTACAAGAAGAAATGGGAGAGGCTGAACGAATATTAAAAGAAAGAGAAATGGAACATGAGAATTATGTAAGCCAGCAAACTGAAACAGAAAAGAAATTAGAGGAGGCCAAGGCCAAACTCGAAAAAATCAGAATTGAAATGAAAAAAGTTAATGAACTTAAATCATATGAACAGTCTGGGCAAACACAGATTGGGCAGGAGGAAATTAATGATAAAAAGTAATGATGAGTGGAAAAGAATCCATCTGCAATGGTTTGCGGACGAACCGGAACCGGATGATGGGAAAGATAAAGATAAGGATACTCCACCGGCTGATGACGGCGAAGGATCAGTAAATCTTGATTTGAATACTATTCAAAAATATCTTGATGATAAAAAAGAGGACAGAGAAAAATTATTTAATAAATATTTTCAACCTGATCTTGATAGAAAAGTAACGCAAGCAATTGAAACATTTAAAAGTAATCATCTTGAAGTGGAAATTGAAAAAGCCAAGGCGGAAGTTCGTAAAGAATACGACAAGGATGATGATCCGATGGTGAAAAGAATACAGGCTTTGGAAAAAGAAAAACTACAGGAAAAGCAGGAACGGCAACGGCTTGAGATTGAAAATCTTATATCTAATCATGCCAATTCACTCGGTTTGAAATTAGGTGACAGGATTAAAGCAATCGCTAAAATGGGAGACGAGCAGGCCGGAAGGGCTTTTCTTGAATGGCTAAAGGAATATGGGGAATCTGAATTTAATAAAGGTAAAACTCAATTTATTAAAGAAAATAAACACACACCGTTGGCCGGAGATGATGGTGAACGTATTTGGACGGAAGCGGAATTAAAAAATCTTACTCCTGATGAATATCGCAAACATGAAAAATCAATACTTGCATCTCTCGAAAGGCAGGGGAAGAAATAATTAGGAGGAAAGAATGGCAGCTTTAGAGGGCTTTATTCCCACTATATGGTCGGGAAGGGTCTTAATGCAATTAGAGAAAGCGCATGTATTCGGGGCTGTCTGTAATCGTGATTGGGAAGGTGAAATAAGCGAGTCTGGTGATACCGTTAGAATTAACATGATGGGTGACATCAATGTATCAGATTATACGCCGGATTCGACGACAGTTACCGTTCAGAAAATAGATGATGCGGCTAAGTTTTTGAAAGTTGATCAGAAAAAATATTTTGCGTTTTCTATTGATGATGTAATCGCGGCACAGACAAAACCAAAGATAATGACGGCAGCCATGGATAAGGCGGCTTATAAATTGCGTGATTCTAGTGATACTTATGTGGCCAGTTTATACGGACAGGCCGGGATTGTTTATGGTCTCGGTACCAGCGCTACACCAATTGATATTACTTCCGTTAATGTTGTTGATTATATTGGAATGGTAGGCCAGAAAATGGATGAGGCTAATATACCCCCGGAGAATCGGTGGGGAGTAATGGCACCGTGGATGTTCCACAAACTCACCCTGGCCGATATTACTTTAAATACTGATAACAGCGGAATTATATCGAGTGGATTCCAGGGGAGCTTTTTAGGATTTACTTTATACAAATCCAATAATACTTCTGTCGGGACTGCGCTAACCGGTGCTGATACTCGTAATATGTTTGGGTATCGTGAATCTATAACTATGGCGGAGCAGATTCTTAAAATGAAAGCTTATGAGCCGGAAGGAAACTTTAGTCAAGCCGTAAAGGGTCTTTATGTTTACGGTGTTAAGGTTGTTCGCCCGGAGGCGTTGGCTTGTTTGAGAACTGACTATACCGTTGAACCGTAAGGAGGTAAAAAGATGGCAAGAGATTTATTTGCAGCTAAAACCTGTACTGATATGTCTACCAGTATTTTAACTCTTTCTACCGACCTGATGAAATTAATTTCAACGGCGAATGGAAGTTATATTAAAACTACTGGATTGGATGCAACAAGATTATTATTTGTTGTATATCAGCGGACTTCAAAACAGAAAGCAGATGATGGTACTATTTATGTGCGCTCTGGTTCTACCGCTGGAAAGTATGATTATGAACCTGGTAATTATTCCACCTTGCGTGGTTTAAATATCACCGTTGCTAAGAGTACTATTGCCAGCAATCCACAGAGGCATTTTTTCACCATTAAGGAAACCGCGAGGTTCCTTGATAGTAATAATTATATTAATTTTGATTATTCTACTGAAATGGGAAAAAATGGTAATACAACTGAGGAACGAATGATTGGCGCAATTTATTTACCAAGGTAATAATGGGGGCTTTATGCCCCCTAATTTTAAATAAGGAGATTTAAAATTGGAGAAACAAACTAACAAAGTAGAAAACATGGTTTGTACAACACTAGATTTGGGAACTACATTTAAGGCGAAAAACATAAGCGAGAGCAATAAAAAAGAAACCGTAAAAAATATTAATGAATTTGGCAAAATATGGAAACCGGATAATACAAAACAATATGAAAGAAAAAATAAAAAAGTTATTCTTTTAGGAACTGCTAATACCTTAAAGATAACGCCCTGGGATCAAAAGGATGTTGATTATTGGGCATGTGCTCCGGTGATGACTTATAAAGAATCATTTGGACACAGAATTGATTTATTATTTGAAATGCATTTTATGGAATATTGGGTTCAGATAATAGATAGATTAAACGAATATACTGTCAAGAATCCTGAAACATATATTTATATGCAGGAATCGGTACCGCAAGTAAAAAATAGTTTAAAGTATCCATTGAAAAAATTACAAAACGATATTAGTAATCAGAAGTTGAAAACTTATTTTACAAGTACGATTGCTTTTATGATCGCACTTGCCGGGTGGATGGGCTATGAGGATATTGAGTTGTATGGAATACATATGGCCGCCGATGAAGAAGAATACAGCATGCAGCGTTCTTGTTGTGAATCATGGCTTAATTATTGGCATGGTAAAACCGGAATAAACTATTGGTTACCGGATGAATCAAGCGTGATGTCGAGTTCCTATATTTACGGCTATGAGCAAGAAAAGGGATTATTGCTATTGGCTATGAATCACAAACGCGGATTACAAAATGGTGTTACGGAATTAACAAAGCGATTTGAAGCTTTGAAAGAAGAGTTATACATGCAAAAGGGAGCGGTTGCCGGAATTGAACAGTATATAAGGACAATAAAAAAATAGGAGATAATTATGGCCGAAACACAGGGCTTGAGAAATAAATTTGAAGATGTAACCGATTATTTAAAGAAATTTACAAGAAATGTTCATTCTGTTTTTTCCGATCAAGGCGCAAGAACAACAGTTAGTTCTACAAGACACGATACTGCTGGGCGCGGAATAAATAGTATTTATTTTATGACAAGCGGTGCTTTGACAAGTTTAACCGATACAAAAAATTGGATTGCATTATCAACACTGATTGATAGTGGGACAACCATGCAGCATAATACATTATTTGTTGTTACCGATTGCAGTAAGGTTAAGTGTTCGAGTCATGGTGCGCAGGTAATTTATTTAAATAGTTAGGAGATATGAATGGGCGGAAAACCATCTAAGGGAACACCAAAAGATAAGAGATTAAAAAAGAATAAGAAAAAATAATGGAAATAATAACCAGACATTATTGTGCTGAGTGCGGAAAAGAAATTCAGAATACGTGGGAACGCAGAAAGCTTTATGAGCATTATAAAATCCGTGAAGATTTGTGTGCTAGATGTTTGAATATGCAAAGTTGGGAAAAAAAATGAGCTTAATCAGGTGTAAGAAAAATGGTAAGTGGGGTTGGAAGTGGGGAGCTCATGGATTTTGTTATACCTGTAGAGGTGCGCTTGAGTTGGCAAAAAGAGATGGTAGATTGGCAGAGAAAGAAATGGCAATAAATAAGGAACAAGATAATGCCATTTAAATCCAAGAAACAAAAAATATGGATGGCAATAAATAAATCTAATTTATATAAAAAATGGAAAAAGAAATATGGTATTAAAATAAGGAAAAAGAAGTGATTATTACACGAGACGAAGTTAAAAGCTATCTCGGAATTCATGATAAATATGTAGAAAATGAAACAGTTACACTGGATAGTGTTGTTTATCAAAAATTAGATCATAAAAATAATGTATCAATTATTTATGTTGCTAAAGATAGTGATAACTCATCTGTCCATACAAGTTATTTCACAACCGCTGATTATTACACAACAATTGATTACGGCGGTAATTTTCTTATCCGCAAAATTGATACTAGCACGATTAGTGACACTGAAACAATTTATGTAAGATATATTTATAATGATTACGACACAAGAATAAATGATTTAATACCGATGATTCAGGCCGATATTGTGGAATATCTCAATAACTATTTCCCCGATTCAAATACAAGATACGAATCAGTTAATATCAGATTGCTTTCATCAGGACCTTATATTTACGATACCGCCGAAGGCAGATTTGAAATAGAGGGTTTTGCCGCCGGAATGGATATTGCCCTTGAGGGCACATATCGCAACCGGGGAATATACACTATTAGTACTATGACCAGCGCGGTTATGACTTTATCATCTAATGATACGATATTATCAGAGAGGTCAAGTGATGAATGTGGCGGCAACTCGTTAGTTATTACTCGTGTCAAATGGCCGATTGGATTAAAGAGAACAATCGCTAAAATAATTTGGTTAAATATAGATAAAGAAAAAGGAAATAATATAAAAAGTAAATCTTTAGGGCCGTCAGCTATTACCTATCAAGATTTGGAAAGTGGCGGATATCCACAAGATATTTATAGAGAATTAGAAAAATACAGAAATGCATTTGTGAGGTAATAAAATGGCAACAAAAAATCAAGCTCGAAGATTTAAAATGAAGGCAATGTATTTGTCAACATCTGGTAGCACGGCAAATCGCGATACCGAATGTAATGATTTGCAATATAATGATTATGCATGGCATGTGAGTAACGCCCATCTTGCGCTTAACTGGATTAAGCTAAGGTCTGACGCAATTCTTTAATGTATATTGATAACTTTGATTTAAATAAGACATGCTCGATTATCAGAAAAACAATGGTTAAAAATATGGGAACGGTTACCTATACTTGTTCAACAATTGTATCTGATGAGCCATGTGCTATTTGGATAGCATCGGCGAACGAGCAATTAATACACGACAGATTGCATAACCCGGCGCAATTTATTTGTGCTTTATCGCCGAGTACTTTATATGAGGCAACTGATAAACTTGTGTCAAATGGTACAACCTATAGAATGTCAAAACCAGATGATATATTAGGGCTTGGGGATATAATGACAATCGGATTGAGTATCGATGGTTAAAAGTAGTTGGAACGGAAGACAGATTAAACTAAAGAATAAAAAATTACAGGCCAGAAATGTTTTTGAATATGGTATTGTGATTCAGGGGAATGCGGTGCTTGCCTGTCCAAAAGATACCGGGAGATTGGCGGCATCGATTACGGTTAAAACAAGAGATAAATTTAATCCGTCACCGCATAAAGGTCCTACACAACCCGGTGACTTAATTGAAAAACCGAATGCTAATAATGAGGCATTGGTTGGGACAAATGTTGATTATGCCACATATCAGGAGTACGGAACTCGCAAAATGTCACCACAACCATATATGCGCCCGGCGGCTGATATTACACAGGGGAAAGCAATTCAATTGGCTGTTAGAAATGGTAGAATGGAATTCAAAGATTATTTTGATGAGTGGGCAAGAGTAATTAAAAAATGACGGTAACACAATATGTGGCGGAAAAACTTAACAATTCTACCGCAGTAACTGATTTTGTATCTGACAGAATTTATCACGGAGAAATACCGGAGGAAGAAGATACTTATCCTGTTATTAATTATATCAAGGTATCAAGTCCAAATCTTGAAACCGTATGGAGACGACCGCGCATACAGATAAGTTGCCGGGCATTACAAGCAGAACAATGCGAAAATCTTGCTAATGCTGTAAGAAAAGGTATGGATGATAAAATTGAAACTGTAGGAACATTTGATATGCAATACAGTTATTATGAAAATAATGAAATGATTTTGGAAGGCGACGGAGTATATCATATACCGGTTGATATATTTTTTGCTTACAAATCAACATAGGAGGAAAAAATGGCATATCCCAATACGGGTGCCGCGCAATCGAATACACATGTATATGGCTCCGCTAAAATAGAAATTTCCGAAGATGGCGGAAGCAATTGTACTAATTTTGGATTGGCGCGCGGTGTATCCGTAACAGAAAATATAGAGATGACCAGAATACAAGCCGATAATGGACCAGATTTAAGCGAATATGTTTCTGATCATACAATTACGCTTGGATTTAATGCGCTTGAAATGTATTTACCAACCTGGTATAAGGCCAGGGGTGGATTGAGCACACTAAGTGTAACAAGCGCAGATGCAACAACCGATACCGATGTATATACAACCGGTTCTCTCGATTCAACCGCCGGGTATATAATCTGGCTACAGAACCAGGGAGCATCCGATACACTTCCAGCTATAGACCATGTGGCATCGCAGGATACCGACGGTGTAGAAACTACGCTTGACGATACTCGCGACTATGAAATTATAACCGATAGCGGGCAGAATTATAAAAGAGGAATTGTTCTTTTATCTGCGGCCCAAGGTGGTAAGTTTTCCGATACCGAAGGTCTGAGAATTAATTATGTATATGGTGCAATTAATACTAGAAAGCTTGCATCGGGCGGATTAAGCAATGTAAGCGGTAAATGGTATAAACTTACGCTTAAGGAACTTATAAGCGGAAGTTATAAATATCGTTATATATATATTTATAACGCTACCATTAATACGGGCCTTTCGCTTGCTTTTAAATCCTGTAACGAGGCAGACGGTGTACTTGAAACTCCATTTGAGATTATGGGGAAACTTGATTTAACACGTTCCGCTGGTGATCAGTTGTGGGCTATCCATGATGAAGTGGCAACGTCGTAAGGAGAAAAAATGAATAAAAGTCTTAACGAGTTATTAGAACAGGAAAAAACCGTATCGCTCGGTAAGAAAAGAATTGCAATTCCCAAAGTACCAGTATCACGGGCACTGGAAGTTGCGGGCAAGCAGGATTATGTCAATAACATGATCGAAAAAGAATTACAAATAAGATGTGCCAAAGATGAAAACTTTGCAAAAATGAAGCGGGAAAATCAAATCACCACGGCGCTTAACGAATATAAATTCGCAAAGGTATATTTTAATGCTTATATAGATTTGGTTCTTTTTGTAATTCGGCCCAAAACATTTATTGCCCGTTTTTTTAGTTGGATAAAGGGGAATTCTGTTTCACGCAAATGGATTTTGAATAATCTTGATGTGGAAGAATTAACTGATTTTTTACAAAAGGTTATTGGTAAAGTTCTTAACTTAAAAAAAAAATAGCGGTGGAAAAAGTGTAGGATTTGATTACGCCATAGCCGCCTGTTGTGCTATTTATGGTTGGACGAAAGAATATATTTTTAATAAGCTCACGCTTAAAGAATTTGATATATTTTTGCTTGAAGGCATGAAATATGATTTATGGCGGCGTGGATTTTTAAAAGAAAAAGAAACTTTTACAAAAGAAGATTGGGAAGATCTAAGAAAAGAATACTATACTGATACTGAAATTAAAGAACAAGAAAATTATTTAAAGAAAGCGAAATCAACTATAAAATAAATGGCTCTTTTAGGCAATCTTGTATATCGTATAACCGCAGATTCTCAAGGCTTTGAAAAAGGTATAGACAGCGCAAAAACCAAGTCTGAAAAATTCCACGGAATTCTTGGGAAAGCAACAAAAATATTGGCCGGTGTCGGCGGCGCGCTTGCTCTTGTCGGAGGTGCGGCCATTAAAAGCGCTTCCGAGTTTGAGCAATATACCGCGTCATTTGAAACGATGCTCGGCAATGCCGATAAAGCAAAAAAATTATTAGCAGAAATACAAAAGTTTTCCGCCGCCACTCCATTCCAATTATCAGATTTAACACAGGGTGCACAAACCCTACTTGCCTTTAATATCCAAGCAAAAGATTTAATGCCTACCTTAAAAATGCTTGGAGATGTATCACTTGGAAATAAAGAAAAGTTTAGTTCGCTTACTCTCGCATTTGCTCAAATGAGTTCAACCGGTAGATTAATGGGCCAGGATCTATTACAAATGATCAACGCCGGATTCAATCCCTTGGCCGTAATGGCAGAGAAATCCGGTAAATCAATTGGCGAACTGAAAAAACAAATGGAAAAGGGCGCTATCTCATCTGCCGACGTAACCGAAGCATTTAAAATAGCAACTTCAGAAGGTGGCAAATTTTTTAATGCTATGGAGAAACAGTCCCAAACATTCGCCGGAAGATTGTCAACATTAAAAGATAATGTAATGTTATTGGCAAAAGATTTGGGCGAAATGTTGCTTCCGATCGCCGGAGATTTGCTTGAAACATTAATGAAGCTTGTAAAAAGTATTACCGGCAATAAAGAATTGATGGAAATATTATCAAAGTCAATCAAGCAGGTTGGTGATGCGCTTATTAAAATATTACCGGTTATTATGGATTTAATTAATGCCGTGTTGCCATTAACAGAAGTTTTATTAGAATTTAATGCAGAATTATTAGATGAATTAATGCCGGTAATAAAAGAATTTGTTTCATTATTCTCAACAATAATGTCTGCTGTAATTCCGGTGATTAAAACATTTCTTGATTTTATCAAAGTTGCGCTTGAACCATTATTAATTATGTTGGGCGCGTATTTCGGCGCTATTTCCGATATTGTTAGTATATTCGTTCCGTTGGAAGAAAAAACAGCAAAACATATAAATCAATTACAAAAAGAAGTCAGTACTGTTAATTCGTTGGTTAATAAATATGATGATTTAAAAAATAAAACAATATTGAATGAAAAAGAAAAAGAAGAATTAAGGAAAACAGAAGAAGAACTTATTAAAGTATTGCCAAAATCAGCTATTGAATTTGATAATCAGGGGAGAATAGTTTCTCTCAATACAGATATTATTAAAAAGAATCAAGCTGAAAAAATAAAACTTGCCAGGAATGAACAATATGAGGTAACAAAGAATTTAAAGTTGCAAAGACGTGAGCTTGATAAAAATATAGCAAAAAGAAAATATAATATTGATGAATTAAAGAAAAATCGTGGAGAAACAAGAGCATTACACGAAAAAGAATTACAGCAGTGGGAAGAAGAAAGAGAGGCGATAAATCGAAGATATAATCAGGAAATAGATAAATTAAATGAACTTGATGATGAATTATATAATTTGCAAACCGGACGCAAAAATTATGTTGATGATTATCAAACTCAATCAGATACAATAAATGCAATAAATGATTCACAAAGTAAAAATTTTAGTGAAAATGGAAATAAAATAATAGAAGTCGTGAATAAAATACGTGAGGCACAACTATATTCCATTAAACATATTAAAGAAACAGATATAGCATCCATGGAGGCGCGGGCACAGGCGTATGAACAGTGGACATCATTAGTCACCAGTCAAATGGGCGATATGTTTTCCGCGCTTGGTGAACAGCTTGTTGTTGGTGGAGATTTATGGCTTGCTTTCGGGAAAGCCGGTGTAACAGCGGTTGCCGCAATTCTCGATGCACTCGGTAACGAAGCACTGGCGCAAGCGGCGGTGGAAACAGCAAAGGCGATAGCAGCATTGGCGGGAATATACACGGCAGCATTGGCTCCGGGGCATTTTGCGGCGGCGGCGGCATGGGGTACGGCAGGAGCTGCGGCCAAAATAGGTGCCGGTATTGTCAGGGCACTTGCTAGTCAAATCAAATTAGCAAGCGGTGGATTTGTACTGCCTAATCGCGGTGGTACTCCTGTAATTATGGCTGAGGGTGGAGTAGGTGAATTTGCCGTACCTGACAGGGCAAATATATGGGCGGCAATAGCGGACAGGATCAGCAAAAATATGAACAGGCCGAATAATATAACAAATAATAATTATAATGGAGTGCAAGGTGGTGTTCCTTTACTGGTTGATGGGGATCAATTAACCGCGCATATCCAGAAAAAAATAGATAATCGCGCAATACTTTCAAGCAGGCGGAAACCAATTTGAGAATTTGTTACGATAATTTGTGGGATGATCATACAATTGTGGCCGCATCGGAAAATAGTAATTATCCGGCAAGCAATACACAAGATCAACGATTACAGCGATATACAAAAACTACCGCAATTTTAGCACAAACCTGGGATATAGATTTGGGAGTGGCAACAGATATTAGTTGTGTGGCAATAGCGAACCATAATTTTACATCAGGCGCTACGATTGAATTAAGGGCAAGTGTTAATTCCGATTATTCGACTACTGATTATTCATATACAATTACCTATGATTCTGATATCATGCTTGATTTTTTTACAGTACAAAGTTACAGATATTGGCGTATTTATGTTAATGATGCGGCCAATGGGGACGGATTTCTAAAAATGGGGCGTGTATATCTTGGCGAATATTTGGATGTTGTTCCTTCATCTGATTTGCCGGTTGATTACAATCCGACGCGAACAGATCAAATAACTTTTTCACAGGGCGGACAGGTATATAGAAATAAGGGTTCGCGTAGTGATGAGTTCGGGTTTACCTGGACCGCAATGCCCGGGGCCATGAGAATAAGCATGGAAGCCTTCTTTGATGATATGGGATATGGGACACCTTTTTTCTTTTGTAATTATAACACGCATAGAACTATATTCGATGTTTATTACACATGTTTGACAGATTATAAAAGCAGATATTTAGGAGAAAATAAATTTTATGTTTCGATTGCAATTAAAGAAACGAATTAGTTCAATTAATATATATTGTACCAATTTAATACGGGAGGTTAATTCATGGGCGGCTATTTAATTTCCGAACCTGGTAACGGTGATAGTGATTGGTCGGATTTTGTAGATATATGTAGATACGGGAAAAAAGACGCAATATTTGTAAGTATGACCCATTGGGATGATACGCAAGAACCAGTTATTGAGGATGGATCATATGTCATGGTTAATCACGCGTTTTATAAATTGACATCAGACGGTGGGGCTACAACTATTGATTGTTGTACCGCGATTAGCGCCGGGAAACCTATTTATGTAAAAGCTATACCAAATGGAGATAGTGT
>Ga0307445_10001075_pt1 | contig 15255 bp, 10 predicted proteins | sample SalMarSW160330MG_FD_202147 | JGI IMG/M metagenome (GOLD analysis project Ga0307445, IMG submission 202147) | Salt marsh sediment microbial communities from the Plum Island Ecosystem LTER, Massachusetts, United States - SW1603-30 | ecosystem: Environmental > Aquatic > Marine > Intertidal zone >...
AGCAATGGCGTGTGGCTGCGCGGTGGTTGTTAGCAAAGTCAGCGGATTTGATGAATATATCAGCCATGGTGAGAATGCTTTTGTGGTAGAGATGGGTGACATAGCCGGAGCCAGAAGAGCCGTTCAAAGGCTGATAGATGACAGCGATCTGAGATTGCGATGTATTGAAGGAGGATATAGGACAGTTGAGAAGTGGTCATGGGATCGATCAATCGACATGCTTGAAAAAGTATTGAAGAAAGATCACCTATGAACATGAAATTGTTTGTTTTTGGGCAAAATAGGAAGATGCATAATTCACACATGAAAATTCTTGTGCTTAGTAATTACGGTGATCTTGGCTCAAGCAGCAGGGTGAGGTTTTATCAGTATCTCCCCTATCTTGAACAAAACGATATCAAGGTCACCGTAGCCCCCTTTTTGGAGAATGGCTACGTAAGAGGCATCTATAATGGCGGACGGCGTTATATGAAATATGTTCTCAAGGCCTACTTGCGAAGACTCTGGTGCTTCTCAAAGAGGCATCAATTCGACCTTCTGTGGGTGGAAAAGGAATTTCTTCCATGGTTTCCCGGATGGATAGAAAGATTTGCAGCGTCTTTTTTGGGAATCCCCTATGTTGTAGATTATGATGATGCGGTCTTCCATCGGTATGATAGGCATCCAATCGCTTCGGTGCGGCGGTTACTTGGGACGAAGATAGATAATATTATGCGCAAAGCTTCAGTCGTTGTGGCGGGAAATGATTATTTGCGAAGCCGTGCTTTGAAAGCTGGTGCTAAGAGAGTAGAACTCCTGCCCAGCTGCATTGATATTGAACGCTATAAGGCGCCTTTTTCCACGCCCGCCCGGGGTTTTACCGTCGGTTGGATAGGGACTCCTCTGACAGCAGAATATTTGAATACCATTTATCCTGCCCTTTCGGAAGTATGCAAAGGGAGTGATGTGCGAGTGATGCTGATAGGTGCCGGGCAGTTTCGGATGGATGGATTTCCCTTTCAGGTCATGGAATGGTCAGAAGAACGGGAAGTGTCGGATATCAAAGAATTTGATGTGGGGATTATGCCGCTGCCTGACGAACCATGGACGAGAGGAAAATGCGGGTATAAGCTTATTCAGTACATGGCCTGCGCGAAACCTGTTGTTGCCTCGCCGGTTGGAATAAATAAAGAGATTGTGGAACATGGTGTGAATGGGATGCTGGCAGAGAACACTGCCGATTGGGTCAATGCTCTCATGCAGTTGCGACGGGATTCGGGGCTGAGGGAAGAATTGGGGAAATCGGGCCGATCAAAAGTGGAGAGAGAGTACTGCATTCAAGCTACCGCACCTCGCCTGCTTTCGTTGCTAAGAGATGCCGCAGCGGCAGGACAGTAAAGCATTGAGGGACGCATGCACGGTCGGTCGTCGGGAAGTTGTTCCTGGGCTGTCGCTATCAGCGGCTTCGTTTCAGATATTTCAGGAAGTACTGAGCACATCTTTCCCGGAGGCTTCCATGAGGGAAGATCCTCAGTCTCAGGCGCCAGAGGAGAGTAGCCAATTTCCCGACATCGCTCGCCTTGATTTCACTTAACCGCAGGGAAAGTTCGCGAACAGAATCCTGGCTTTGTCTGAAATTGTTTTGAAGTTGGAATTGCCAATTTGTTGCCTGTTCTAAGATACTGCTGAGTGTCCCCTTCCCGCCAGGATGGAAAAGAGCCGAATCGTTCTTGAAAGGATATTTAAATGCTTCCTGATAGACCTCTTTCCACTTGTGAGCGTGATGAGAAAGCAGGAATTTCCCTTTTGCGGACTCGCGGGCAAGTTGCCCCATACGCTGCCTAAGAGATACATTTTCAATTAACTCGGCTAGACAGGTTTCCCATTCCTCCTTTGTGGATGCCAGAAACCCGTTTTGCTCATGAGTGACAATTCCTTTGTAAGGGGCCACGGAACTGTAAACACCGGGCACTCCCAGCCAGCTGTATTCCAGGAATTTTATGGAGCTCTTGCAGCGATTAAATTCATTATCTGCGAGCGGTGCCACAAATATGTCACACTGCTGAGCGCAGAAATATTGAGCAAATTCGGCATAAGCAGTGATGGAAAGAGGAGTCCATTCGATATGTGGAAAATCCCGCAACGCCGGAGGAGGAGATGTTCCCCAGAACCTGAGCTGAATTTCTTTTCCGTAGCGGTTTAAGAGTCTCTTGAAAACAGGGACTAGCTGTTCCAAGTCAGGGAGATGGCTATCAGAACCCATATATCCGATCACGACTGGAGATTTTGTGTTTTTGGAATGAAGTCCGCATTCCTGCCAGATCTGATCATGCAGGTAGTTCGGTAAGACGTGCGTTCTGGGATTGAAAGTCTGGAGGTATTCCTGCAGCAGAGGGGTCGTGGTGGTTACCAGATCCGCATCCATAAGCGCACATAGCATGGGAAGCAGGGCAGGTGCGAAATATTCTGCAAGCCGATAGGGATGCTCTTCAGGTAATTCAAAAAGGAGATCGTCGATTTCATAGATGATAGGTTTTCCCCCCTGTCTTGCAAGGGACCTTATTTTGTCATAGGTATCTGCGAAGCGTGGAAAATCTCTCTGAATGAGGACTGCATCCGCGGCAGAGACCCGACTAGGATCCTTCTCCCCCTGAATGACTTCCAGTCCTGCTTGCTCCAGCGGACCCGAGATTCGCAAGGTTGTGAGTGCATGTTCCCATGGAAAGGGCGTGTATGCAATAACACGTTTCAACGTCACGTTTCTACAACTCCCAGAGAGGTTTTCCCCGATTCAGAAAGGGTGTTTCCGCTTCTAGCGGTACAAGGAAATGAGAATTATGTCAAGCAAGTATGGCAAATGAGACCTCTCTGGATGCCAAGAATATGTTCAGATTCCCGTCGAAGCCATCCTTAACATAAAAGAAATCCAAGGAGCTCAATGATGATGACAAGAAGAAACTGGAAATCACCCTTGTCTTTTGTCCTCATAGCTTTTGGGGCATTATTGTGGATCGGGGGCACGAGTGAAAGCACCTTTGCAGGGAGTTTCCATGATGATGAAAACATACCAAGAACAATAGACAGAGAAGTCACTGGCATGGTCGAGGCGAACCCAAAAGAAACTCATGATGGACAGCTGTGGTATGATGGCCACCGTGCTCGCTATTTTTCCCTTTCTCTTGATGAGGTTGCCGTTCATGCGGATAGAGGAATTATTCGATCTGCAGAAGGCTTGGAAAAGACTGCGAAGGCGGCATTTCCAGGGGGCATTGTGAGTCACGCAAATGAATCGGTGGCAATAGTGAAACTCGCGGAGATTGAAACACGATCCGTGGATCATATTCGGAAACTCATTGACCCCTCTAACAGGGCCTATGGTTTTTCAAGAGTGACTGCCGTCTACTATTCCAACACGGACAGGAAAAAGCAGACTCCCTATGTCTCCACAGGAGAGATCATCGTTCATTTTCGAGAACCCCAAAACAAAAAAGAAGCTTCTACGTGGGGCATTGCGCACAATGTCCAGTATATTCGCAGCCTGGGGCTGGATAACGCCTTCCTCTTCAGGTGCAGCCCGGGTGACGCCTGCATGGAAACAAGCAGGCTCCTGTATCAAGAAACAGAGGTGAAATACTGCTATCCCAACTGGTTGCGGCCAAGAGAAAAACGTTCTGATTCCCTTGAAGAGCGCTTCCTTCCTGATGATCCTCTCTATCCGGAACAGTGGAACCTTGACAACAGTGGACAGGGTGGCGGACAGTCAGGTGAAGATGTGGACATCTTCTCTGCCTGGCAGGATGTTGATGGAAGCGGCGTGACCATCTCGATTGTGGACGATGGGCTGGAGACGGATCATGAAGACCTGTCCGGGAATATTGTCCCCGCATACCAGTGGGATTATGTGGGAAATGACTCTGATCCGAGCCCTGGAATCGGGGACAATCATGGAACCGCGTGTGCCGGAATTGCCGCCGCGGTCGGAGGCAACGGCTTGGGCATATCCGGGGCGGCTCCTGCTGCGGGGCTTGTGGGTCTTCGTCTCCTGGGAGCGACGACAGACACAAATGAGGCTGCTGCCCTGACCCGCAGCAATGACGTCATTGATATCAAGAGCAATAGCTGGGGTCCGAGCGATCTCGGGACAGAACTGGACGGCCCGGGGCCTTTGACAAAGGCAGCGATGCTGGAGGGCGTTACAAACGGCCGTAACGGTAAAGGCAGCATTTACATCTGGGCAGGCGGCAATGGAAAGGCAAACGGAGATAATTCCAATTACGACGGCTATGCCAACTCAGTCTATTCCATCGCCGTTGCAGCAACTACTGATTCAGGAACACAGGCGTGGTATTCGGAACCCGGAGCAAACCTCCTTGTCAATGCGCCCTCAAATGGAGGAGCATCAGGCATTACAACCACAGATCTCATGGGTTCATATGGGTATGACTCAGGCAATTATACCTATACCTTTGGAGGAACCTCGGCGGCAACGCCCCTGGTTGCAGGGATTGTGGCATTGATGTTGGATGCCAATCCTCAAGTTACCTGGAGAGATGTGCAACAAATTCTTGCTGCAACAGCCCAGAAAAACGATGCCGGCGACTTCGATTGGATTCAAAATGGGGCAGGCTATTGGGTGAATCACAAGTATGGCTTTGGCCGGGTGGATGCCTCGGCGGCTGTTTCCGCTGCAAGCGACTGGTCACTGGTCGGACCGCAGGTCATAGCCAGTGGGTCGACCGCCCCCAATCTGCCTATTCCGGACAATGACCCGAATGGAGTTAGCTCCACGATCGACATCGAAGATGATATCTCCATTGAATACGTGGAAGTGACCTTTGCTTCCCAGCACCCCCGGTGGGGCGATCTTGCGATTACGCTCATATCTCCCCGGGGCACCGAAAGTACCTTGGCGGAGACGCATTGCGGCTATTCATGCAATGCTACTGGCCCCCAGTATTCGGGCGGATGGACTTTCGGCATAGCGCGTTTGCTGGGAGAGTCATCAGCAGGCGTCTGGACCCTGGTTGTCCAGGATGGCTCCCCAGGAAATACAGGCAGCATAGACACGTGGTCCCTGAAAATTTATGGCGCAGAGAAAATGCCGGAAGCGGACGTTTCTCTGGATAAGAGAGACTCACGGAATCCGGTACGGAAGGGCGACATGTTAACCTACTCAATTGATGTTACAAACAACGGTCCCCTTGATGCATCGGGAACGGTGGTAACCGATATACTCCCTGAGGGGGTGGACTTTGTTTCAGCATCCGCAAGTCAGGGAAACTGCATAGAGGCAAACGGGACGGTATTGTGCGATATCGGAGAGCTTGCGAACGGCGCACCTCCCGTGGCCATAACTATCTCGGTCATTCCTAGATACGCTGGTATTCTATCCAATACCGCAAGCGTTTCCGTGAATGAACCGGACGCCAATCAGCAAAACAACAGCGGCACGGTAAGCACCCGGGTTATCTGGCCACAGGCTGATCTGTCGGTGACAATGACGGGGGAGGAACGTGAACGGGTAGGGGACAGTTTCGATTACAAAATCACTGTGGCTAATCGAGGGCCTGACAGGGCAACGGATATCACCCTCACTGATATATTGCCCAAAGGACTTGAACTGATGAGAGCCTCAACGAGACTGGGGAGCTGTGTGGAGGATGACCATACGGTCAGATGCGGCTTCCCTAATCTGGATTCTGGCGAACAGCACATTGTGGTTTTGCGGGTGAAGCCTACTGAAGCGGGTCTCTACACCAACAGCGCGCAAATAAGCAGCCTGGCGGATGATCCTTACCCGGAGAACAATAACGTCGCTGTGCAAACGGAGGTTTTAAACTCAGGGAGGCTGGAAAACAAGATGGAAGGTTATTCCGATCTTACGGCTTCCCAGACCGAAAGCAGCGACCCGGCCCATGTGGGAGAAGTCCTGACCTACACGGTAACCGTTGTGAATGCAGGAACCCTGAAAGCAGAATCGGTGAGACTAACCGATGAGTTACCCAATCCCCGGAAGGCCCATTTGATAAATGTAATCCCGAGTCAGGGGGCATGCATGTACGGGGGGCACACCGTGAGATGCGAGTTGGGAGATATGATGCTGGGCGCTAGTGCATCGGTCGCTATTTCCGTCATTCCAAAAAAGAAAGGGATTATCACGAACCGGGCAACGGTAAGGTCAAATACCAGAGATATCAACCCTTCAGACAATAGATCCAAAGCATGGACGCAGGTCGAATAATATCAGCTCAGGCCGTTTTTGCTCACTGCTACTTCCCTCTTTGGCCTGAGACACGACTTTTTAAACCAGAAAAGGCCAGAATACAAACCCCCAGCCACATGAAAAGCCAGGCCCAATCGATGTGTGGCGGCGCATAGCTGAATTCCACCTTATTTATACCCTGTGGAAGGTCTATGGCCTGAAACAAACCCTTATAATTGACGATATGCACATCTTTCCCATTTGAAGTGGCCTTCCATCCTGGATAGAACAGCTCACGACGCAATAATGTGCAGGGCGTTTTACAGTTCACCATGGCAATAGTGCGTGAAATTGGATTGATTATGCAACTGCCTTGCGCAGCCTCAAAGTAAGGCTTGTGATTTGGCAGCTCATAAATGCTCATTAGCTCATCAGCATACACCCGCTTCTTTGGTTGCGCTATGGGGGATGCAATGCGCAGGTGAATTTGCAATCCCATGCCGGGCATAGTTCCAACTGGTCCGATGAGCCTTTGGGCGTCAGCAGTATCGATAGTTGGATAGGCCCATAGTGCCAAGGGACGGGCGCCTCCCTCGTGTATAAAGGTGAGGCGCACGGGCGTGTCGGCTGTAAGTTGCAGAGGCGAACTCAGGGGTACATAAAATACCTGGTTGTTGATCGATTCGGCTATGTTGGCCGTGCCGCTGGCGCAGTTGGGGCCGCTGCACACCACTATCTTGAGCATGCCGTTCGCTGTATTGTAGTAGTTGCCTTGAAACACACCTACCGCATTGATGGTTGCCGCGTGCGTTACAAACTCGGCAGGCAATGTGGCGCTGGCACTTAACCCTGGCCGCAGTACCAAGGGTTGGTTGCCGGAGTTGCTGGTTTGGCTGGAAAGGGTTTCTATGAAGGGGTTGTCGCGACCAGGAGCAAGCACATACTTCACGCCCACCCATTCGTAGTTAGTCAAGTTCCTCCGCAGTTCTTGCGCCGGGCTGGGCTGATCCTTCCCTCGGGGAGAATTGCCAGTGAACTGGTTGAGGACGGTTGTATCCAGATGCGCTTGCACCCAACTCGCCCAGCGCTTACTCACGGGCACGTAGTTATGGTTGATGGAGGCAATGCCAAAGTAGGCGCCATAGTTGGGCTGAATCGGACCGAGACTATAGAAACGTTGTAGGCCCAAATTTTCGCGCAGGAAATTTATTGCGGGCATATCGACTGTGCCGCCGCGCGGATTACTCAGTGTAGGAATGGCGAACATGAGCATGCTGTTCGCGACAAACAATGTGGCTAGGGCCGGGGTGCGCCAGCGCATTGAAGCGCGCACCATCAGTCCAAAACACACCAGCGCAGTCAGTATGGCCCATAATGCAGAGGCCATTGCCCAAATGTGCAGATCCACACTTGCGCGCAGATGGGGCCATAGATGTGCGCCGTAGAGAAAGCCTCCCCCTAAGGCCACCACCAGCACCAGGGCAGCGCCCAGCAAAGCCCCGCGCCGGAATTTGGCGGCATGTGCCAAATCGTCCAATCCCCAAGCGGCCAAAATGGCCAAGGCTAATTCCCAAGACGGCGGAGCATACCTGTAAAAAGCCGTTTGGGGGATGCCAGGCACCATATTCCACAATGTAACGACCGGCGCCAGACCGAAGGTTTTGGCGAGGGTCAGAGCACACCACACTAGGAGCAGCCAGCCCAGAGCCCCACGATGCGCCAGGAAGCCATAAGCCGCCAATATCAGAACGATCACGCTGCCATAGCCGCCTATATTACTCCAAATCTCGCCAAGAGTTTGCCAAGCACCCGAAAATGCGAAAATAGGTCCATAGACATAAGGTGCAATCAAACTTGGAAGGGCCGCAGCAGGATCGAGAGCCACATGCGCAAAAAAACCCCCATGCCCGCCAATCCCGGCATGGGGCAGGAATGTGACAAATGCCCAGATCTGCGGTGCCGCCAAAGCAACACCGACAACACCGCCTAAGGCAATGCGCCAGGCATAGGCCAAGCGCCTGTCAGGAGCTGACTGTGCCCAACGTAGCGCGGCCCAGGCCAGGGCCAGCAGGCCGTTGATGTAGGCCGTTTCTGGAAACCCTGCCAGCAGGCTCAGGGCCATTGCTACTGCAAATAGCCGCCAACCACCGGGGAGGCCAAGCGTGGCTTTTGCCCGTGCCCGCTCAATACCCAAGAGCATCCATGGCAAAAAGGGCACCGGCAATGCAGAGGCATGGTCGAACCATGCCAGTGTGCCGTTGAACCCGTAAAGCAGGCCTCCGGTTGCCGCAGCTAAACGACCCAATCCCATTTGCCGCAGCAGAGCATATGTCCCCCAACCGGCCAGCACTTGCAGCAACAGGTGTTGCCATACCATGCCTTGGGGCAGGAGCAGTATCGGCGTGAGCGGAAAAAATGCCGCAGGCTGATACTCGGCCGCCAATGGCAGGCCTACACCGGAATAGGGATTCCACCAAGGCGGTTGACCTTGCAGCCAGTCCATCATGGCGCGGTACCCCAGGGTCTGGGTGGTGAAACCGTTATTGGGGTCAATATACGGGTACCCCGGTATAAGGCCGCCAACAAACCCCCTTGTCATGCCTCCCACATACACCATCGGATCCGCATTCAGCCAACCCAAAAACTGGGGCAAGGCCAGCGCCAGAGGCAACAGGGCAATAAGCATAAGCGACGGGATGTCTTTACGGCTTAAGCGCCAAAAGGTCATATTACGCATCCCTATTTTTGCTAATAGTATAGCCCTCAGTGGTCATGACAAGCTAAAGTCTTCGTGTTCCAAGGTTGGAAAGGGTGCTGTAGGCAGGATTTTGCAGCAATATTTCCTCCATCGTTGCTTCATTAAATCTATTTTGCTGGCAAGGCGCTTGATAGAATGTACGATCAGGGGCAGAGTATAGAAAAATTCAGCCTTGTGTGTCAAGGCGATTTAAACCTCATCATGTTCTATGGGCAATTGGCTGGCTGAAGATGGCTACACTGTAGGAGATTAAAAAATGAAGTTATCGGTCATTATTCCTTGCTACAACGAGGTACACACAATTGAAAAGGTGGTGAGTGCGGTAAAAAAGTGTCCGTATCAAAATAAGGAAATAATTATTGTAGACGATGGATCGACAGACGGCAGCAGGAAAAAACTGAAAAATGAACTTGAATCGGAAGTAGATAAGATTGTCTACCATGAACAAAATCAGGGAAAAGGAGGGGCCATAAGAACCGGCATTAAGAAGGCAACGGGTGATATGGTTATCATACAAGATGCTGATCTGGAATATGATCCAGCAGAATACCCAAAACTGGTGAAGCCTATATTGGAGGGAAAAGCCGATGTTGTTTATGGTTCAAGGTTCAAAGGAGAAGGGGCACACAGGGTATTATATTTCTGGCATAGAGTTGGAAACGGTTTTTTGACTATGGTTTCAAACATATTCACCAATCTGAATCTAACGGACATGGAGACTTGCTATAAGGTTTTCAAAAGAGAAGTCATTCAAAATATTGAGATTGAGGAAAGCAGGTTTGGTTTTGAGCCCGAAATAACAGCCAAGATAGCAAAAATAAGAGATATTAGGATTTACGAAGTTGGAATTTCCTACTATGGAAGGACATACGCGGAAGGAAAGAAGATAGGTTGGAGAGATGGCCTTAGAGCGATTTACTGTATCGTCAAGTATAACTTTTCTAAATAGATCTATCGTCAAATATTTTCTTGTGGGTGGAATTGCCGCAGTTGTTGATATTTCCATCTTCACTATATTTGCCAAGCTTCTGGGATACAACTATATTTTCATCGGCGCTGTCAGTTTTACTGTCGCCACGTTCGTCAATTACCTTCTAAGTATCAGGTTTGTATTTGAAAGCTGCATTAGATACTCGAAGAGAAGTGAGGTAGTTTTGGTCTATGTTGTAAGTGCAGTCGGACTTTTGATGAACTTGGTTGTCTTATACCTATGTATAGGTATCTTTCATGTTGAAAAAATTGTCTCAAAAGTTATCGCCACCGGGATTGTGTTTTTCTGGAATTATTTTGTAAGAAAATATTATGTGTTTGGTGATAATGGGGCGAACCGACTCCCTCCTTATTCGCAATAGCTTAGACGGAAATTGCTGAATAAGAGGAGAAAATAATCATAAGACAGGAGTAGATTATTAACGGATGAAACTTCTTCTTTTTTTAGAGAGAGTATTTACCACAGCTGGGTTTTCAGATGTTTCAAGTCTCATTAATTCATCCACGGCGACTGTTAAGGCAGTTTAAGGAATGGGTAAAGTTACATCTCAGGTTGTTACAGATGAAAACCGAGAGGAAATCTCTTTTTGTAGACGTGCTTAACATGCCGTTTTATCTGGTAGATACGTCACGTGATCCTTACCATTTGAATATCGGTTACTTCATTGAAGAGGCGAACAAGCTTGAAAATTCTCGGATCCTTCACCTGGGTGCATGGCATGAAGATAGGAGACCTCTTTTCAAGGGCTATGAAAAATATATTGGATTTGATATCCGCGCGGGTGAAGGCGTTGATATTGTCGGGGACTGCCATCATCTTTCAAAATATTTCCCGGAGAACATTTCGATGTTGTTTTCTCAATCATGGTTTTCGAGCACATTGCCATGCCATGGCAAGTGATTCTCGAGATTAACAAGGTTATGAAAGAGGGAGGCCTTCTGCTTATTGCCACCGTTCCTACCTGGCCTCGCCACGCCCTGCCATGGGATTTCTGGAGGTATTCCAAGGGGGCCTTTAAAGATCTCCTTAATCCGTCGACCGGGAATTAATCAGAAATGATGAAGGGCTTCCCTGCGCCATCATACCCTTTGGGTACGAAGGTCCGCTGCTCGGTATGCATAAGCAGCCCGCGAATTTAGCCGCGAGTGTTGTTGCGCGGAAACGCGGCCCCTATGATCCACGATTAAACTGGAACCTCGATATCACGAAGATATTGAATTCGATGTATCCGGAGAACCATGGCATCATCACTTCTGAAAACTCTTCCACTCCGAGTCAGTAATATAGAGAATGGATTTGTGCTTGGGATGACGATGACGCCGGCTTCTGAGCACGACAGCAAATATCTGCCATACCTGGCATTGGCGAGTTGCCATACAGAGGAACCGATCAAGAAGATATACGCGGACAAGGGGTATTTTGGTCAGCCGAACCGGGCATTTCTGAACTTGAATGATATAGAAGATGGGATCATGCGGAAGGATACGACGACGGCGAAGCTGACCGAGTTTGAGATAGAGCGGAACGAGCAGATATCGAAGAAGCAATACAGAGTCGAACAATACTTTGGGCTCAGTCATCTGCATGACATGACCTGTAGGGCGAGGTTTACAAAACTTGTGAAGAACCTCTGGGACAGCATGTGCAGACAGACCTGTGCCGTGAAATGCGCAGCATATTTCACTGGTATGGCGTTCAATCTAACCCGAGGCTCAAAGATCTTGGCGACAACCTGAAAGAATAGGGAGAGAGGTGTGCCCAAAGCGGAGAGAGGGCACGCAGGGCAGGAAAAAGCCCCAAATGAGGGGCGAGCAGAGGGGCGTAACCACGAAAAAGCCAAGGAAAAAACCCATGAATTGAGAAGGTTGTGACAGATTTTGTCAATAATCGAGTTCCTGAGAACTGGTTTACATCTGTTCGCGAACATTCAAAGGTCTCGTAGTATGATGATGATAATTTATAGGAAATTTTATGAGAAATCTCTTAGACATTAGCATTGTAACCTATAATAGTGAAAGCTATCTGCATAAGTTGGTTGAAAGCATCCTTGGACAGGTGGATATTGATTTTTCCACCGTACGTCTGGTATTTCACGACAACCAGAGCAGCGATTGCTGTCTGGAAGTATTGGCAGAACTGCAAGCGGCCTTTAAAGACCGGTTTTACGGCTTCGATGTATATGCCAACCCTAAGAATTTGGGGTTTGGCCGCGCCCATAACGACATGCTGAGCCGGGGATCCGCTAAATTTATCCTGATCCTGAATCCAGATATTGAGCTAACCCCGCGAAGCCTGCGAACACTGCTGGATACAGCCGAAAATGATGAAAATCGGGTGGCTGGTTGGGAAATGCGGCAGGCACCATATGAACATCCCAAAGTCTATGATGCCGACACTCTGGAAGTTCCATGGGCCAGCTGCGCAGCCCTTTTGGTTCACCGTGATAAGTTTGCAGAGATCAATGGTTTTGATCCAGATTTTTTCTTATATGGGGAAGATGTGGACCTTTCATGGCGCTTGCAGGAGAAAGGGTGGATTATCCGCTATGTGCCTAAGGCTGTGGTATGGCATTACGCCTACAAGGAGGCCTATGAATTCAAGCCGGCCCAGTTCATCGGCACAACTCGCGCCAACCTTTTTCTACGTACCCGTTTCGGTACCGAAAAAGCCATTATCAGAGGGCTCAAAATGCAGTTGAGCCTGTTACTCCTTCCCAAACGTTATGTGATCCCCCGCCAACCCTTTCATATTATGAAGACCCTGATTCAATTTTTCACACATGTGGTCAAATGGCGCCAATCGGCCACTCGCAGGATTATTCGCCAATTTTACTCCTGGGATTATTGCCAGTCTCGCTCGAACCCATTTTTTGATACTTCAGATGGCGTGAACCTTCTATTCGATAAGACTCCAAAAGTGTTGCCGCTCGTATCGATCATTATCCGCACTTTAGGGAAACAGCCCCTCTTGGCCCAGGCCCTACAGTGTTTGGCTAACCAAACCTATCCCAGCATCGAGGTGGTGGTGGTTGAAGACGGACCCTCTACCCTGGAAGCATTTCTAAAAGACTATCCGGAATTGAATATCGCCTATTATCCCACGGGCAAAAGCATGGAAAGATGCCTGGGGGGCAATCTCGGGCTGAGCAAAGCCAAGGGTGACTATTTTTTGTTTTTAGATGAAGACGATCTTCTCTATGCAGACCATATCGAACATCTGGTTGCAGCTTTGCTAAAAAATAATGGGCGAGTGGCATATAGCTTTAGCTTTGAGCGAGCGTCTCTTATTGATCCCACAACCGATGAAGTCATAAAAGAAGCCCCTTTCCGGATTAGCTACGACTCCCCATTTTCCTTCATCAAACTCCTCAAGCAAAATTACCTGCCCATCAACACGGTCTTGTTTCATCGCGAGCTGATCGAACAATGCGGTGATCTGGACCCTGATTTGTGCGGTGTAGAGGATTGGGATCTATGGGTCCGGTTCAGCCTGGTAACCCGGCCATTTATCTGCGTTCCCAAAACCACGGCCATCTTCCGTACGCCTTTGGATCAGGTGGAACTTGAAAAACGGCGAGAATTCCATTTCAACGTATCCGAAAAACTCCGAAAAAAGCATGCCAAGCTGACTGTTGAGCTTAACGTGACGGAATTGATTGAACATATGGAAGCTATCACGCATGCCAATAGAAGAGAGAATGTAAGGATAAATGGTGCCATGCCGCTTTTGAAACAGACATTGGGCGTGTCTTTCTTATGCCGCAGTAAAAGACTGGATGGTATCGGTTTGTTGATAGGTACCTATGAGCGAAAGAATACAGGAAGAATTTTCCTTTTGCTTAAGGATGCAGATCATGGGGGAGAGGTTGTGAGGAGGTGTTCAGTCGAGGCCCGAAAGCTGGTAAACAATGATTACGTCCCGTTCTTTTTTAAGCCCGTGCATGGTTGCCTTGGGAAACGTTATTACTTTGAATTGAGCTATCCGGGCTCTTCGCCACTCAACACCGTTGCGGTCTATTATAGCAGCGCCATAGCCGAAGATCAGATGCCGTTCATCAATGGAAGGACATTCCCCGGGGCCATTTTGTTTGAAGAACTGTCCCGGGAATGCCCGGGATCCTGAGGGCAACTTGCTGCGCGGCCGTGGAGGAGACCGCAAAGCATCACAATGATCCAGGGCTGGGAGGTATTGGATAGAACTGCAGAGCGGGATAGCCTTGGCCGCCCGTAGGAGAAGATGTGAGGTGGGTATGAGTCAACTTTGACTGTGGACTGATTACGAGTTAACCAAGGGAAAAAAGAGGGGGCCTTTCGGCCCCCTCTTTTCTTGTTAGGGTTTCAAGGTATCAGTAGTAGTACATGAGGTACCAATCGCCGGTGTCACCCGAGTAGAGGTACTTCTCATAGTAGTTGGGTGCAGGGGTATCGTACCACCATTCCGACACACCGGCATAAGGAGCGGCGCCTTCGCTTACAGAAGCAAATGTGCCCTGATTTTCATAGCCGGCGGTTGCAAGGTCGTTGTCCCAAGTGACTACATACCAGCTGGCGGAGCTTATGTTCTCATAATAAAATTGGTTTCCATTGTCGTCATCCTCAAGGGAATATCCTACCGCATGGCTGCCGTTATTGGTTTCATCCCAGGTGTAGCTGTAGACTTCATAATCCCAGGTGTTATTCCAGTCGGTGTTGCCGTCGGTGTCCCAGTGCTTATTGGCCCAGGTGCCGGAATCGCCCGCATCGTAGCTCCAGGATCCGGATGCCACATAGTCCACACCCCACGTCTTCGCCTCTTGCTCGCTCCAGCTATAGCCGTCATCAGCATCATAACCGGTTGACGTGTACACATACCCGATCACGCTTGCGGCTTGAGCATCTTTCCAGTAGGATCCGGCGTCGGTTGATCCATTGTTAAATGACGTATACCAGTAATTGCCACTATCATTGTCTTGGTCGTCTGATGTCCAGTTGGATTCCATGAATGAGCCGTAATTAGCATTGTATGATGAGTAGGTGGCATTCCAGAAGTCATCGTAGCCATAATCCCAGCCGCCTGTTTCGATGTACCCGTCACCATCGGTATCCTTTGCGTATTGGTGACTGGTGTAATAAGCACCGCTTGCATAAGAATGGGCACTATCCTGCATATAGACCATGTTAATGGAATCGTAGAGCTGGCTGTAGGACCAGCTGTCTTGCAGATTCACATCATACCCGGCTTCACTGTACGTTCTGTAGGCGCCGGGGTTAGAAGTTCCCCAATCATCGTAGCTCCCGTCGCCGTCCGTGTCCACCTGGGCGTTGGTGTACGTGTAAAAGGACCCGG
>Ga0307445_10001079_pt1 | contig 15219 bp, 9 predicted proteins | sample SalMarSW160330MG_FD_202147 | JGI IMG/M metagenome (GOLD analysis project Ga0307445, IMG submission 202147) | Salt marsh sediment microbial communities from the Plum Island Ecosystem LTER, Massachusetts, United States - SW1603-30 | ecosystem: Environmental > Aquatic > Marine > Intertidal zone >...
GAATTTAGTGCCCATCCTAAATCTATTAACATGATCTTATTATTTCCTTGAATCGATGGATTATTAGTTATGTATTGGATAATAGGGTTAATGAACAATTTATTAAAATCACTCTGGGAATAAATTAAACCCGTTCCTGGATTCCGAAAATTACCCAAAATTATTTGCAAGAGAGCGATTAGTTGTATGGTATCTCCGCCATTATAATATTTTTGGATCCCAAATCCTACATTAAAGATAGTTTCATGTTTATATTGAATAAGCAAATCAACCACTTCATTCAAGCTATTGGGATCTATTCCCGTTTTCTGGATGGCTTTATCTATCTCAAGTTTACTAATTTTTGATAATAGATCATCGGGGACATCAATAAAGTCAGACACAAATTCTGCGTCATGACCATTCTTTTTAATTATTAGACTTAATAGTAGTTTAGCAACAAGATATTCTGTACCAGGGTAAGGTTGAATGGAAATGTGAGCTTCTTGGGACAATTTATGATTTCTTGAATCAATTACGATCAATATTGAACCATTTTTCATCGATTTTTTTATTAGACTATAAGCATGAATATTGGTTTCTGGCAAGTTACTTCCCCAAATGACAATCAGCTTAGCGGCTTTACTCATCAATTGAAAGGGATTAGTTGTAGAATATGTGCCTAACATCCTTTCAAGAGCGTCACATCCTCCTTCATTGCAAATACCTCCAGTAGTAATGGTTGCACCTAATTTATTAAAAAATCTTAATGGTGCTAATCTCGATAAGAGTCCATTATTTCCAGAGCTGTATGCGGCGACGATTGATTCTGGACCATGGGAATTCTTTACGAGATCAATTTTCTCTGCGATAATATTTAGGGCATCTTGTAAACTAATGGGGTGGAATTCATTTCTACCCTTGGTACCCACGTGTTTTAACGGCTCTATTATTCTTTCAGGATGATATACTAGTTTCTCTCTATTATTCAGTTTAGAACAAAGAAATCCTTGTGTAAAAGGATGATCCTTTGATGGGATTGCACCCTGAAATTTAAATACATCAGCATTATCATCCCATTCTCCATGAAAAACGCAAGATCCATAGCAATCTTTTGAACAAGTTCCAAATCGTCTTATTATCTTATCCACCGGTAATTTATATAAATTATAATTTAGTTTCTTTTTCTTTCTCAACGAAATTTTTTGGTAGAAAAGGGTAAACCTTGTAAATGTCGAAATCATACTTTCGCATTTCAAGAAAATAGTTTTTCTCAATCAAGTATTCCTCGTTAGCCCAAGCTAATATTTGTTCAGCAGAATAAAATTGTCCTTTATTATCCAAAGATTCTCTCAACCCGGGACATTTTTTAGAATAATTCACGTAGTTCTTAGGACTTGATACCAAAATTTGCCAGAATGGAAAGCACCTGCATTGAAAAGGTCTATGTAAATGCACTTGGCACTGGTTATCTACTAAAAAAGAACACCTTTCATCATCACCTGTGAATTTGAAACCGAGAGTTTTGAATTTATATGTCTTTCCCCTCTCAACCTTAGGCTCTTTCCAGTAAAAAGAATTATCTATAGCTTTTAAGTATTTTACTGCAAATTTCCTTAACCCGGAATTTCCTTTTAAACCCAAGTGTTGTACTAATCGAAGTATGTCTTCCAAATATAAATATACTTCCCCTTCATCGAATCCCCTACAACAAGCGCCACACATTTGACAGGAGAATTCTATGCCCTTTTCAAGAGTTTTCGAGAGTTTTATTTCCGGAGTAGTCACGTTTTATTTAAAGAGATTTTTATTATAGTAATGGTTTATAATATGGATATTTTCAATATAAATTTAAATATTAATTAGATGTTTCAAAATATTATTGAAGGAGTTTACTTATTTGAATAATAATATGAACAATAGAAGGAATTCAATCTCTATTTCAGCATTCGAAAGTGAACTGGATGAGTTAGAACAGAGCTTCAGTCAAAAATCAATTCAAGATACTCCAGCATATCAATCGTGGAAAGAGACCTTTATTCAAATATATAGCGAAAAAGCTATTAACCTTAGATTTTATATAATTTTGTCATTATTTTTTTTTATTGGGCGGGTAAAATTATTAAAGAGAAGTGAAAAAACCTCTAATCTAGTCATTGATACTACCATTTTTCAATTAAATTTTGAAGAAAAAATACTCTTAACAAAAAAAGTGGGAGATATCTCATTAGTTTATTATTATTCACCTCTCGTGGATAGAATTGATATTCATGAGATAACTTTGTATTCTAAAATTCTTAATAATATTTTCATTAAATTAGAGGAAATTAATATTCCCCTTATTTATCAATTCGATTATTTAATCCAAAATTTAATTTCCTCATATATACGTCATGGATCAGGTGAATTTTATACACCCCCCTTTCTAGTTAAAAAAATGGTTAATGAATCCTATAAGCTAGGAGAATGCGTTTTAGATCCAAGCTGTGGTAGTGGAAATTTTTTGATCGAGATAATAAATAAAATTCTCAAGTCAAACATTAGTAAAGATGATAAAATCAAAGCAATAAAAAAAGTACATGGGTATGATATTAACCCAATGTCGATATATCTAGCACTTGTTAATATTACTTGTTTATTAGATTATGAATGTAGGATAACTAACGAACAATTACGGGTGGTTGATTCATTATTTCTTGAAAATATCAAAAATAACGAAAAAACAAAATATGATTTAGTAATAGGTAATCCTCCTTGGTATACGCTAAGAGATATAGAATCTGTGAAATACCAAGATAAAATAAAAGGATTAGCAGATCTTTTAGGTATCAAACCAACACCAAAAAATGTTTTGAATATTGAAATTGCCTCACTTTTTTTTTATAAAGCGCATGATTTATTCATGAAAAATGGCTCAAAAATATTTTTTGTACTCCCTAAAGGCGTTCTCACGGGGACTCATGCCTCTCTTTTTAGGAGTTTTAGAGGATTCGAGAAGATAAAAACTTGGATGTTTGAAAATGAGATTCTTAACATATTTAATATTGATTTCATATGCTTGTATGCTGAAAAATCTTCTAAAGTCGTTAATAAAGAAAATTATAATATTCCGGTTATCTACTATGGAACAAAAAAAAACATCGCACCTTTTGATTATTTTGATTCAATTGATTTAGTCGCAATTGAAAAAGAAGAGTTAGTTCCATATTCTATAGAAACTAAAGGAAAAAAAATTTTTGTTAATAAATTCATATCTAAAAAAGAATTTGGAGAATTAGTTCATGCTCAAACAAGTTATTATAAGGACGTATTCCACAAAGGAGCAGACTTGAACCCAAGGAATCTAATATTTGTCACTGTGAAAAATATTGATAAAAGTTATGTTAACATTTCTCCAGACCAACGCATTTTTAAAAAGGCTAAAGTCCCTTGGAACCAAGCGTTATTTCAATCCCAAAAAGTAAATAAAAAATACATTTTCAATGTCGTCAAAAGCACTGAACTCGTATCTTTTAATGTATTCGATTACTATTATGTGTTTTTACCTCTAAATAAATCGGACTTATCTTTTGAATACTTTTCGATGGATACTCATTCTAAACATTTTTATGATCTTATAAATAATCTATATTTGAAATTTAAGAAAAAGACCACAAATAACGCTTCACTTCTTGATAACTTGAATCATTGGGGCAAGTTAATCACTCCACGACAATTATCAAAGATAAAAGTGGTCTATAATAATTCCGGTTCTACTCTATCCTCTGCAGTCATAGAAGGAGATTTTTTAGTAACGGGAGATCTCAGCTATTTCGATACACAAAATATTGAAGAAGCATACTATTTATCCTCAATTCTTAATTCTCAGTTCATCAATAAACAAATTAGAATCAGAAAATCGTCTCGTCACATATTTAAAAAACCTTTTGAGACCCCCATTCCTAAATTTGACAGCTCTAATAATCTACATCTTAAATTAGCTGATTTAGGAAGAGAAAGTAATGAAATTGCTCAATTGACCGTTCAAGAATTTGAGATGGTTAACCACTTATCCTTAAAATCAAAAATTCAAGAAAAATTAAAAAGAACACTTGAATCTACTCTCAATCAAATTGATAAGATATTAACCGTCGGGTTTTTTCAATAATTCGGAAGTATCACATTAAATTATATTAAGCTATATTATTATTACATAATAAGTGATTTCACATTATAACTCCTTGGTATACTGAGAATTAAATTGACGAAAAAATTTGTCTTCAAGATTTTAATTGCCGGAAATGGAGGTGCAGGAAAAACAACATTTCTCCGTAGATATGTAGATGGAATCTTTAACGAATCTACGATTGAGACTGTGGGTGTTGACTTTTTCATCAAAGAAATTGAATATGATGATTTAGAAACGAAATGCTCATTACAACTATGGGATTTGGGTGGACAAGAAAGATTTAGACATCTTCTTGAAAATTTTGTCATGGGAGCGAGGGCAGCACTTCTCTTATTTGATATGACGCGCATGCCCTTAATTAATGAGATATTGGCTTGGGTAAATCTTGTAAGGATGCACGACATAAATTTACCAATCATTCTTGTTGGAACTAAATCAGATTTAGAGGATTTAATTGCTGTTGATGACGAAATCGCACTTAACATTAAACAAACTTTTCAAATGGTTGACTATGTAAAAACTTCATCGAAATCTGGAGCCAATGTTGATGTCGCATTTAAATCAATTATTGAATTTTTAATAGCTAAAAGTAAATTTTAGTTTTTATGTTTAATTACGATTTTTAGGAGCAGAAGGCTTTATTATAATGAAAGATGATGAATTAGTCATATTAGGATCTGGTGGCGGGAGACATAACATCCGGACGCAATATAGAGCAACAGGTGGAATCTTGTATAAATTCAGTGGAATCCAAGCCCACATAGATCCAGGACCGGGTGCAATTGTTCGTGTGAACCAATATAAGGAGGACCCATTAAAAACTGAACTTTTCATTGTCACTCACGTGCATATCGACCATTTTAATGACCTTTGCGCAATAATTGAAGCATCTAGGGAAAGTCTACATGATAAAAACTACAATTATTACAAAAAAGGTACCCTCATAACTACGAATGACACCCTGAAATTTGTATCAGAATATCATCAGAACCTGCTTGAAAAAATAGTTCCGTTTAAACCAGGAGATTCAATAGATTATAAAGGCATCAAAATTATTGGAACAAGAGTTAACCATTCCAAAGTTGAGGGTTTTGGAATAATCTTCAAATTGAAAAATTATTCAATCGGATTTTCTAGCGATACCACGGTGTTTAAAGGATTTTCGGAACAGTTTTCAGGAGTCAATGTTTTAGTATTAAACTTGCTCAGACCCGATTCCGTGGTTTGTCGACGTCATTTATGCACTGACGAAGTAATACCTTATTTAAACAACATTAAACCCGCGCTTAAAGGGCTATTAATCACTCATTTTGGAAGCTACATGGATAACCCTTTTTCCTCCGCAAGTTATGTACCAAGTCAAATTGATAAATTAAAAGAGAAGACTGATATAAATAAGATAATAGCGGCAGAAGATGGATTAAAAATTAAAATTGTAGAATTTATTAACACATTGTAAGTATTAGCATTTCTTAAATTGAGAATTTTCACAATAAAATTATTTGATTCACTACGTGAGCCATTATGAGATTTATTTCACATGTAGTAAAAATCATTGTTAGATTTTGCCAGACTTACTCATTCGTTACAAATATATAAAAAAAAGAGGTCATTTAAATTGACCTTTAATTAAACTTTAATAATGTCGCCCATGTACCAATAATCCCAATAATCACTTACAGAGTGGAGCCAGAGTATTGCTATCCCTTTTTTACGATTAGGTAGTTTGACAATGGTTAACCAAGAATCAAGTGAAAATACTTTTGATTGCCAAGTTTCCACTAAATTGGAGAAGTATATTATTTCAAGTGTATATCGTTCATTTTGATCGAAATAAACTTGATATCCATCAATCATAATCAAGTATGTGCCTGGTTCAGTTAATTGAACAAACTCAGGAGACCTACCCGTAGCACCGTCTACATTTACCAAATAATAATAGCCATCAGGAAACAGTTGATAAATCAGTATGTCAAGATCACTTGTAGCCCATTTGGACCAATCGCGGAGCCACGAGAGTTCTATGATTGCTAATTGTTCATGTCCTAAATCTGGAATAGTAAATGAATAGAGATCGTATTCACCTTCCCTAACTTTTCCATAATCAGTTATGATCTCTCCGTTGTAAAGAGAAACTTGAGCTTCATCCACATCAACTCCAGAATTAGATATAAACATCCATTTCCCACATTTATAAGCTTGAGTTTTAACTACTTCAATGGTCATTTTCTCAATTTCAATGTTATTAAACGCAGAAAAGTCTCCAGCAAGAACTAATCGTTGAACTCCAGGTTGGAAGTGAACATCAGAAGATATTTCGATAACAAAGCTATCATAATAATAGAAATATTCACCATAAACGAGATAGTCATCTATACCTTCACGTACAGCTGTGCTAAGATACATTACTCCATCATCCAAAAAGTAGAGATTTTGCTCTGAAAGATCTGCATATTGAATACCGGACAACGAGATTCTTATCGAATCGACTTCTTCACTGACCCAGAAATTAAAATAGTTATATTTTCCAGGTTCTAATGTGATATCATCTACCGTAGCCACACCACCATGAAAATCAAGTAATTCAAGGGGTGGGAACCATAAAGATGCATAATGATTATTCCCTCCATTTTGGTGACAGTCGATGTGATGATTAGATTTGCATCGATGATGACAATTTTGCTCAACTACTTCTTCTACCATCGCTTTAATAAGATCTAATGAGTTAAGACAATTTATATATCCAGAACCTTGCTCAAAATCTTGGTATCCTTCTAATGTTACGGCACCTTCCACAATTGCTTTTTTTACTTCTAAAGGACCAAATTCCAGACCTTCATTCTTTATATAAGCCATCAATAAAGCGGCTTCACCAGCTACTTGCGGACATGAAAATGAAGTTCCTCCCGCTAAATATATTGTGGATGGCCATGCAGAAGGTGGCGCTCCAAAGAAAGTCCACGACCCAGTAGCAACTACATCAGGTTTATTTCGCCCGTCTGAGGTTGGACCTCGAGCACTGAAGTCAGCAATGAAAATATCATCACTAGGATAATAATAAGGGGCAAATCCTGGGAAATAGGCTATATCAGCATAAACTCGCTCATGAATAGGATCCATTGCTGCACCTACAGTTATGGCAGTTGTTGACGTTCCTGGAGAACCTACACGGAGAGGTGCAGGACCATCATTACCTGCAGAAGCAACAACCGTGATTCCCTTTGCTGTAGCGGCATCGACTAGTAAATCTTCAGGATCCACTCCTGGAGCACCAACTCCACCTCCTAAACTCATGCTTATTACATCCACACCTTCATCAATTGCTGCATCAATGCCTTCCATGATTATTGAAGAGGGGACTCCTCCTCCAGTGTGATCAAAGACTTTAACAGCATAAATTTCTGCTCCCGGCGCAATTCCCATGCAAACAACACTCGTTTGATTGTTTGTTGAATTGAAAAAAGAACCATAGGGATCATGAGTATAAATTGCTGTGCCCCATGGATGGGGTGAGTAAGGTGGATCAGGACTTGGATAGAAAGTCAGTAGTACACTAGCCGCAATAAGAGCAGCACAGCCAGTACCGTGCCAATGATTCATGGGATTACCATATCCTTCATAAGTAGGGTTCCCTACATCATAACTTAAATCTATGCCACCATATACCGCATCCCAATACCAAGGATAGCGCATATTACCATATGGGTCTTCCCAAGGTTCACTCCAGCACCCAGTATCTATAATTGCAACCTTCACGCCATCTCCATAATTAGTATCTTCCCAGATAGCTTCAGCATTTGTAAGATATGAATTAGCATAAGTTGAGGGATATTCCTCGGATAGACTTAAACTTATTGGATTCGCTCCAATGTTTGCATCTGACATGAGCATGTACGTATCAGTTTCCTCCTTGAGGACATTAAATTCTTTAAATTCATCTTTAAATACACGAACTACTAGTGGACTTTCTGCTAAAGCATAAAGTGCACTGGTCGGGATATTTATTGAAACTCCGTTGATATTGTTATATTCTATTTTTATGTATCCCCCTAAGGATTCTACTTGAGTTGCTAACATAGCATAATCTTGAGAGGTTGTTTCAACAATTACTGGAACTAATGAGTCTCCTTCTGCAAAGAATTCTGACGTGCTAAATTCAAATTTACTAAAGGCTGAAGTTTTTGAATCCTCTCGAGTTAAAGAAACATTATCGATTTTACTGCTCGGTGCGACCATAGCTGGTACTAATAACAAGCTTATTACTGTAATTCCAACGAACAAAAATAGTAGTTTATTTTTTTTATTCAACTTCATTTTTTTCACCTTATTTTAATGATTTTTTTTAGATAATTTGTATTAGAAATCACTCGAGAATTAAATCCTATAATTTGACAAATTTATCTAGATTTCTCGAATAATTAAAAATTAAGATGCGTTCCATATATAAAACTTACTTTTTTGACGAAAAAAAATAATAAAAGGAACACAAAGAAAACAGTTTTAAAAATGGTGATAAACACATTCCAATAAAAATTTTCACCGAATTTAGTATTATCACCTTTGAGAGAGTTTTTTTATACCTTCTTCATCTCTATAGACAGAGATTTTCATAAAGACGAATTAAACCTAAACCAGAAAAAGTCTTTCATTATAAGAACCGAGTTTGGAATTGATAATGTTTTTTTACTTGTAATGAATCAATAATACTAATATAGTTTTACTCTTAAATTAGTTAGTATCTAAAAATCTCACTAAAATTGCTCTTTATAGCTATTTTTTATAAATAATAAAAAAAAAAAATTATAATTTTACTTTAGTTTAACAAAAACAGCAAGGTTCATTGAAATGATGTCTTCCTTGGAAGAAATGAAATTTACTGACTTTGAAGTTGTAATCTGCTGATCCTAAGTCCACTAATGGACTTACAATGACATAAATGTCCATTTTCCAACCTGCAGCCATAAATATAAGTCCTAATTCAGTAGCATCGTTTATAAACCACATGTCTCGAACAGTTGTGAATCCATGGAATTGTTCAATAACAGTTACCATAAAATCTACTTCAGGATAAACATGATTAAGACTGCTAACGTATTCCTGTCCAGAAACAATTACGTTAAACAGATACCACCCTTCATAGAAGGTAGCCCAATCAGTTACATACCTGAATCCAAGATACACATTTTCACCTGCATAAGCAGACATATCAAATGTTATATCTACGACGTCTTGACTCCAACTAGTAAGTCCTGGAAGATTTTCCACAACAGTTGAAATAGCAGAAGAATCATGTAAGTATGTTGTATTTGCATTTGATAACGAGACCCAATCAGAGTCCCATTTCCCATCGGTTGATACTTGAACAAAACCAAAATCCCAGTAATCTTCCATATCCCAATAAGTTGTTAGGGTTAAATAAGGATCAGTTGGATCAACATAAACTTCCGTAGCGATGAGAGTATTCAATAAATCATCAGCTCCAGAATACCAATACATTCCAGTTTCATCATAAGTCCATCCTTCAGTTGCAACATCATCTTGTCCATCAATATAAAAGGTTTCTAATCCTTTCAAGTTGGTGAATTTAATGTAATCAGAACCATAAGCCCCTACATCATACACTCCTGTTGGATATTGCGTATCACCTTCAGCCGTCGTTCCTGCCATTGTTTCACCAAATAAGGCAGATGCTGATTTCCAATTAAATTGTCTTGCTTTGATTTCATGAACATTTAATGGCTCAAGTTCATCAAAATTCAATACTGCATTAGGATTGATGGCTTGGAGTTCATCAAGTTGATATCCATACTTTCCATACCTAGCTTGGACGAGATTTGCAATTCTCCAATCGTGGAATACTTCATTGAAATCTTTTCCAAAAGGTCCCAGTAGAGCATTGATACCATTGGTTCCAACCATACCCCCTTGAGTATAATCTCCCATAAAGTTAAAACCATAATGATCAGTTAGGTATAACGCCCATAGGAACGCAGCCCCGTAATCGGCTAATATGTTGATATCACCTTGATCTCCCCATTGAGTCAGGGAATTATCTGGAGTAGCTAAAAACCATTCAATTTGACCTGCATCAAGTTCATAACCACAAAGAGGTTCTGCAAATAATGAACTAGCTTCATTCATATATGTTGCATCTCCAGGTAATTGGTCTCCATGAATGTTATGTTGATATTCATGAGCAACAGTCGATTCATACAAGTTAGGTCGGGTAACCACCATTGTAGGATCAGGGGTCCATTGACTGCCCTCATCTCCTAAACGTTGCCACCATCTCCAAGCATCAATATGAATCATATTTCTATTATAATAGTCAGCGGTATAAGTTGGGCTAAAAAACCCTACAACATAAGATGGATATGTAGGATCGTAATAATTATCGTCTTCAATGTTCATTACTTTTAAAATGACTTTTTGACCATTGTCCGTTGCTATCCAATCATATGTGTATTCAGGCCAACCGAGTGCTTCAAATATGGTTCCCGTTCCATCTCTGTCATCGGAAAAACCAAAGTAATTAGTATCGGTATTGTAGATTATGTCATTGAATTCATCTGCTAAATACCCACACATCTCATCAGTTATCAATAAGTTTAGTGGATCATCATTTCTTGGATCTCCTTCTGGGAAAGATAGATCATTGGCAACATACACCTGTACAAATTCTCGTTCAGCTCGAAGAGTCATGTAACCACCTATGTACCAATCATATACTTCAGTTCCCAACACGGAAGCATGAGGTCCTGTTGCTGATGAGGTTGCTGGCATTTCCATAGTCATATCAGGCATGTAAACATCTCCAGCAAGACCACTTTGCCAATCAACAGGCTCATAATCAGGAAGGGGAGTTGTTGAACCAGTTACGTTTATAGCAAATAGGCTAAAGGGAATTGCAGTAAATCCTAAAATTATTACCAAGAAAAGAGAAATTCTTGTTTTTTTCATATTTTTCATCTTTTAATTTTATTTTATTTATTGATTGTTTTTTACTTTTTTGTAAGATAGATTGTATATTCAACGTAAGACGTTGAATCGCGTCAAGAAGGCGAAAATAAATTCGTTTAAATAATTCTCTAATTCCGACTTCTTGAATGATTCATAAGTAAGAATGCTTATATATATAAAAGTTACTTTTTTCGTGGAATAAAAAGAAAGATGAAATAGATTAGTAATAATAGGAAATTGGTTTAAATTTCCTTCCAACATGAACACAAAATATATTGAATTGACATTGGTGTCAGTAGCTCTTTATAAATTGACATTGATTTAACAAAAAAGTACAAGATTGAACATATAATACCCGATGATTCTTTTTTATTAGTGTGTACAATTGTGCCAAAAAAATCATTATATTCAGTAGTTGTATGAAAAAAAGCCTCAAATTCAATACATTTAAAATGAATATGGTAAAAAAACAAATTTAATAAAAACCACTTTTTTCGCTAATCCAATGCAATTCCAAGGCGATTTTTATTCTTCTTCATTATAATTAGCCAATATTCGTTCTCGACTTATAACCTAAAATTATATCTAAAATCAGCAAAATTTCATATTGCATGCGATATCGCAACACCTAATATTTTATAACAGATTATTTTTAATATAAGTTAATCCCATTATATTTTAAGAAGGGAGGTTTTATTTGAGCTAAACATTGGATTTCAAGGCAGTTAACATTTCGTATGTCTGATTAAGCCCTCTTTTAGACTCTATGAGTTTAAATCTCTAACTTATAAAAATTTTTAAGCCCAAATTGCTGACTCTCCCTTCGTTCTCCCTTCATAATAAAATAAAATTGTTTAAAAAGAAAATGTGTTAATTAATTTTTTATTCAGAAGGTGTTCCTTTTTTTGGTCTTCCCAGATATCTTGGCGTGGTTTTTAAATATTGGTCGTAGGCATCCCCATACTTATTTTTTAAAAAGGCTTCCTCAAGCAATATTGTCCAGTGAAAGTAAGGCATAGTAATAATGAAATAGATAAAGAAGATGATGCTCCAGATTGACTCCGACCAGCCGATCAAGGTTAACCCAAAATACATGATTGTCGTTCCTAAATAAATCGGGTTTCTGGAATAGTGATGTATCTTGGAAGTTGTCAGTCCCTTATTACGCGCAAATGAATACATTGTAAGCTCCCCTATCAATAAACCTAAAATAAATAGTGGAAATCCAAAATAGAACAAAATTCCGTAATCAACGGGAACAAAAAAACTAATTGCTAATCCTCCAAAGAGCCATATCATCGCCACAATAACTATTATTTTTTTAGAGAATAAAAATTCAGGATCATCAAACGGTTCCCCTCTTTTTTTATTAGCCCATACTTGCGTGGAGTAAGCAATAATATAAGCAACACCATAATATAGCCATAAATTATTCCAAATCGACAAGATTTTTTCCCGAATAATTATCAATTATTATTAAATTAACTTCTTTTTTTTTTCCTTCCAAAATATCGTGGCGTATTCATCAAATATTCTTTATAAGTATCACCATATTTTTGAGAAAGAAATTTTTCTTCAATTAAAACAACTATATGAAGGTAAGGTATCGTTATTAAGAAATATATAAAAAATATAATGCTCCAGATTGATTCGGTCCAGCCTATTAAAGCTAAACCGAAATAAAAAATTACCCATCCAACATAATTTGGATTTCTTGAATATTGATGGATTTTTGAAGTAACTAATCCGGGTTTTTGTGCAAAGCTATAGAATGTTATCAAGACTATTATTAACCCGATTAAGCAAAAGATTAATCCAATATAAAAAAGAATCCCAAAATTGACAGGCACGAAAAAGCTGATAAATAATCCTCCAAACAGCCATACTAAGGAGATTATAAAGCCAATCTTTTTACTCATTAAGAGCTCAGGATCTTCAAAAGGTTCTCCTCGCTTTTTATTTGCCCATATTTGAACAACCATGGCGATACCATATCCAATAACATAAAAAAGCCATAAATTATTGAGAATTGACATGATTCATTCTTCAAATACTAAAATGATTTTGTTATTAATAATATTTTGATAAAATTAAAACGTGATGGATATAATATTGAAAAAGGAATCAAAACTTAATCCATTAAATAACTAATTTCCAATACTTACATACAATGCATTGCTGAATTTGTTCGAAATTATTTACTTTAAAGTCTGAATCCCTTCGTATAACTCGGGTAACCATTACATTTCCGCATTTTTCACATAAATTAAGACCATGTGCTTTTACTTTTTGCATTGTGATGATAAAGCCCTATTATCTAAATATAAATTTAATACATTCTTACTAGCAAACCCTAACTAGTTTTTTAATATAGCGATGGTAAATCTTTAATAAATTACATGCTAATAAATATATTCATATAGTCTTTTGAGAGCTTATTACCCAAATTGGACTCGACCAAGCCATATCATTTCCTCGCAAATGAATCCGCAAGTAATAAAAAACGAATTTTTCGGGATTTTGGGAATGATCTAAAGAAATAGCATTAAAATTCTCGTTATCAACATGCGTTGCATTGAAAGTTTTTGATTTAGGAGCATATGAAAGAATTAATTCATTATTCCGAATCAATTCAATTTTTTCTATATCGATAGGACTTATTAAACTGAAATTAATCTTGCGTTCTTCCATTAATTCGATGTTTTTCTCTAATTCAATTATATCCCCCATCATGTAATCTTCCATAAAAAATTTGATGATAACCCTTGGACCAGTGGTACCATAACAATTTCTGTTAAAAAGTGCATTCCATACATCTCGTTTTGTCAATGATTTTGCCCATACTGCCATGATTCCTAATGGGTATATCCCATTATCAGGATCAATAGAGCCTGAGGGATACACTCCAAAGTGATCATCTCCACCCGCCGTAAAACCCAATTTATATCCCTTTTTTAGAGCATCTTGTACAAATGATCCTTTTTTTTCTAAAATGGCACCCCTCTTTATCGCGTTTGGACCATATCCAAAAAATTTATAGCGTGGAGGCAGTGGATTTCCATCGTTAGAAGAGTATTCTTGATTTCCCCAAGTTGAGTAAATCTCCACTAACCGTTCCACTGAATTGTCGAAAGTATCCCAGTTACGATATCCAGATCGAAGTGCGGTATGATGTCCAACCATTAAAACCTTACCAGCAAACGGTTTTAAATTCTTTATCAATTTCGTGGTGGAATTATACTTGTTTGTATCTGATCTAAAAATGGGAATTGTATCGTCATAATGATAGATACAGATGTCCCCATGACCTGTGTACCAATACCCCCATTCATACCCAAAAAAGCAAACAAACTTTCCGTCCCTGTGCATTTCTCTTACTTTTTGCCTAATTTCGGTAAAATCCTCGTCTAAAGTTTCCCATTCGTGATCATGTTCTGTCGTAGTACCAAAATCCAGACCCGCGTTCAATAAATTATGAAAAAAATCATCAATATCCAGCATGCCATCACTCTTATTAGTATGAGCATGAATAAAACCCCAATATAATTTTTCATTGGAGATGTTTTCTTCGCATAAGATGGGATTTGAACTATATTCTTTTCCTTCACACGTTCCAATAACAGTATATATTCCCTCTTTTGAAAGTTTCAAGCTGTTCACTTTTAAAATTCCCTTGAGATCTTGTTTAAATTCATGATTAGAGAGGGAAAGTTGGTGTTTCAATCGATTGGAGATGTATAGCTTGATTTCAGAGTTAAAATTTTCAATTAAATTTTTATATACATCCTCTGCTCTAATTAGTATTTCGAATTCGTGTTTTATCGAAATCGTTGAAGGGCATATAATGGTTAAATGATGAAATTTATTGTGAATGACGTTGAGAGTTGGGGGATTTTGGATATTTTTTGGCTCTTGATTTGGATAAGATACTAATATTTCGATCTTTTTAGACTTTTCAACGAGTGATTGGACTAAAGTCCCATGGACTTCAATTGTAAAAAATGTGCCGGCTGTTACTCCTTTTTTTTCAACTACTAAGTATTTAATTCCTAATTCTTTGCCATTAATCAGGAGAGGAATCAATTTTGATTGGGGGTTGGTTTTTAGAATAA
>Ga0307445_10001084_pt1 | contig 15205 bp, 13 predicted proteins | sample SalMarSW160330MG_FD_202147 | JGI IMG/M metagenome (GOLD analysis project Ga0307445, IMG submission 202147) | Salt marsh sediment microbial communities from the Plum Island Ecosystem LTER, Massachusetts, United States - SW1603-30 | ecosystem: Environmental > Aquatic > Marine > Intertidal zone >...
GCGTGGTGCAGATCCTCTCGCGGCGCACCAAAAATAATCCGGTGCTGATTGGTGAAGCGGGGGTAGGCAAAACCGCCATTGTCGAAGGGCTGGCGCAGAAGATCGCCGCCGGCGATGTGCCGGAAATCCTGATCGGCAAACGGGTGGTGGCGCTTGATCTGAGCGGAATGATCGCGGGTTCGCGGTTCCGGGGCGAATTCGAAGAACGGCTGAAGGCGGCGATCGAGGAAATCCAGCGTGCGGCCGGCGAAGTGATTCTTTTCATCGATGAACTGCACACGGTGGTCGGGGCGGGGGCGGCTCAGGGTGCAATGGACGCCTCCAACATGCTCAAGCCGGCCTTGGCGCGCGGAGAACTGCAATGCGTGGGCGCGACCACCCTGGACGAATACCACAAACACATTGAAAAGGATGCCGCGTTGGAACGGCGGTTTGCCCCGGTCTACGTGGAAGAACCGAGTGAAGAAGAAACCGCCGCCATGCTGCGCGGGCTGCGTGACCGTTACGAGGCGCATCATAAGGTACGGTTCTCGGATGCGGCGCTGGATGCGGCGGTGAAACTTTCCCACCGCTATGTAACCGACCGGCGGCTGCCGGACAAGGCGATCGACTTGATGGATGAAGCGGCGGCTAAACTGCGCATCGCCCTGTATTCTTTGCCCCCGGAACTTAAGAAGCTCAAGGTGGAGCTCACGCGCCTGCAGGGCGAAGAAGAACAGGCCGGGCTGGCGCGCGATTACGAACACGCCGCCCAGAAGAAGGCCGAACGGCTGCGGATCGAGGCCGAGTTCAACACCAAACGCAACCAGTGGGAAGCCGAACACCGGTTGGACGAAGTGGTGGACGAAAACGACATCGCCGAAGTGGTCGCGCAGTGGACCGGGATACCGATGACGCAGATGCTGGAGGCTGAATCCGAAAAACTGCTTCACATGGAGGAACGGCTGCGGGAGCGGATCATCGGCCAGGACGACGCGATCCACGCTCTGGCGGACGCCATACGCCGCGCACGGGCCGGATTGAAGGACCCGCGCCGGCCGATCGGATCGTTTATCTTCCTCGGATCCTCGGGCGTGGGGAAGACCGAACTCGCCAAGGCCCTGGCCCAGTTCCTGTTCGACGACGAGGAGGCACTGGTCCGGGTGGACATGTCTGAATATCACGAACAACACACGGTCAGCCGCCTGTTCGGCGCGCCGCCCGGGTACGTGGGGTTTGAAGCGGGCGGACAGTTGACCGAGTCGGTCCGCCGCCGCCCATACCGGGTAGTGCTCTTCGACGAGATTGAAAAGGCGCACCCGGATGTATGGAATGCGCTGCTGCAAATCCTCGACGATGGCAGGATGACCGACGGCCAGGGCCGGGCGGTGGATTTCCGGAATACCGTCTTGATCATGACCAGCAACCTCGGAACCGAATTCGTCAGGAAATCCGGTTCGATCGGATTCCTGCGCAAAGGCGAAAACGGGGAAGAAGAGGAATCCAACGAAAAAATCGAAAAGGCGCTGAAGAGCACCTTCCGACCGGAATTCCTGAACCGGATTGACGAGATCATCACCTTCTCCCCGCTGGGGCTGGAGGATATGGAGAAAATCGTCGAACTACAGTTGAAGCAGATCCACCAGCGGCTTTCCGAACAGGGCTTAACCGTGACCCTGAGCGAGGGCGCCCGCAAATGGCTGGCCCAAGAAGGATACGATCCGGCGTTCGGCGCGCGCCCGCTGCACCGCGCATTGCAGAGGCATATTGAAAGCCCGATCTCGGTCAGGCTCCTGCGCGGGGATTTCAAGAATGGGGACACGATCGTGGCGGAATATCAGGAAGGAAAGGGGATACAGTTCAACAAGAGGAAATAAACCGGATTTTTTTATACTACAGGTAATCGAGCCCTGCCCCGGCGCAGCCGGGGCAGGGCTCGATTACCTGTTTGCGACAGCCCATCGTATAATCCGGACACGTCTTTATTTGAGGCTTGGCAGCGGTTTTCATCATCGGCGGGGTTGCTGCATGGATAAATCCACCCTTTTTCGAAGATCCTATCGAAATACAAACATCCTGTCGTTTGGTATCGGCGGCGTATTGACCCTGCTGGCAATCCGTGCGCCAATTTCCGCGAGCGCCGCGATATCCGATCCCACGGTGGATCGCAACCGCGCCGTACTCGATTTTCCGAACACCGTCACCTTTCAATTGAGCATCAGCGCACCGGTCGCGATCGAACGGATCGTGCTCGAATACGGTGCGGACCAGCTGACCTGCGGAGAAGTGGTGGCCAAGGCGTTCCCGGATTTCACACCCGCGGCGCGGGTGGAGACGGAATGGACCTGGGACATGCGGCAGTCCGGATCCGAACCCCCCGGCGCGCGGATCTGGTGGCAGTGGCGCGTGACGGATACCGAAGGCAACGAACAACTGGTCGAGCGGTCGGAGATCCTCTGGCTGGATTCGGAACATACCTGGCAAAAGGCTTCCGGCAGCTCGATCACCGTCCATTGGTATGGGGGCGGATCGGCGTTCGGCGACGATATGCTAAATTCGGCGGTCGGATCGCTCCGGCACATCGACGACCTGATCGATCTGCAACCGGACGGCATGATCGACCTATACCTTTATGCGAGTTATGAAGATATGCGCGACGCGGTCCTGTATGAACCGGGATGGACCGGCGGGCAATCCTATGGCGAGTACAACATCATCATTCTGGGTGTGCCGGAAGGATACGAGGAGTGGGCGAAAGCCGCCATCGCGCATGAATTAATGCACAACGTCGTCGATCGATTCACCTTCTCCTGCCTGGTCCGGATACCGACCTGGGTGCACGAAGGGCTGGCAATGGTCAGCCAGGGCGGACCGGACGAGGCGGGGATGGCGATGCTGCAACGCGCCATCCAACGCAACAACATTTTCCCGCTGCGCAGCTTGGGCGGTGGATTTCCGGAAGACCCGGACGAAGCAGAACTGGCCTATAACCAATCCTACAGCGTCGTCGATTTTCTCATCCGCAGGGGGGACGCCGCGCGGATGCGGTCGTTCCTCGAACTGCTCGGTTTTGGCATAACGGCCGACGAATCGCTGCAAAAGTTGTACGGCTTCAATGTGGACGGATTGGATGCGGCCTGGCGCGAATCCGTCGGCGCGGATCCGTTGACTCAGGATGCGCTTGCACCGACCCCGACCGCGACCGTGGTTCCAACGTACAAACCGCTTTCCCTATATCCGGCGGATGTTCAGACCGCCGGCCCCGGGACGCCCACCCTCACTCCGGTTTCGGGTACCGCCGGCTCTTCGCGAGGCGTCTCCTGGGGACTGATGGAATACCTGATCATTCTATGCATTTGCGGTCTTTGCCTTCTTCCGTTTTTAGGGATCGGCGCAGCGCTTGTGATCGGGATCGCAAGGGGGAAGAAATGAAAACGACACACAGCTGGGTTTCCCTCTCGGCTGCGGCCGCGATTCTCTCGCTGGCATTCGGCTGGAAGGCGGATGCCGGCGGGCAAAGATACCCGCGGGAAGAAACGCTTTTTCTCAGCGGCGGGGAAAGCATGGATCCCCGGGACTACGATCCCGCGACGACGCGCAGTTCGGGGGATAAGATGGCGTACAGCGGATTGTTTTCCTTCTCCCCCCAGTTGGAATTGGTGAGCGATTTGGTGGAATCCTTCACCGTTCGGGACGGCAGGGTCTTCTCGTTTGTCCTGCGCGCGAACGCGCGATTCCACGACGGACGCGCGGTAACGGCCCAGGATGTGGTGTATTCCTGGGAGCGCGCGGCAAATCCCGTAACCGATTCCGACACGGTGCTGACCTACCTCGGGGATATCGTCGGGGTGAAGGAGATGAAGGCCGGCCAGGCCGACAACATTTCTGGCCTGCGGGTGGTGGATGACCGCACGCTGGAAGTGACGATCGACCAGCCCAAGCCGTATTTCCTTGCTAAGTTGACCTATCCGACGGCGTTTGTTGTTGACCGGGCCAACGTAGAATCCGGGCCGGAATGGTACCGGCATCCCAACGGCACGGGGCCCTATAAATTGGTGCGTTGGGAGAGCATGGCGGAAATGGTCTACGAGCGCAATGATGACTTCTACCTGGGTGCGCCGGCGATCCGGTATGTTGTCATCCAACTCTATTCCGGCGTTCCCATCCGGCTCTATGAATCCGGCGCGATCGATATCGGCGCGGTGTACTGGTACGACGTTCCGCGGGTGAGCGATCCGGAAAACCCGCTGTATTCCGAATTAACCGGCGGACCCGATTTGTGCACACTGTTCATGGTGTTCGACAATACCCGTCCGCCGTTCGACGATGTGAAGGTACGCCAGGCGTTCAGCCTGGCTTTCGACAGGCAGCAATTTGTGAATATCGTCTATGACGGGGCGGCTTTGCCGGCCACCGGCCTCTACCCGCCCGGGATGCCCGGCCGGCGGGAAGGGCTCGAGAGCCTGAAGTTCGATCCGGCGGCGGCCAGGGCGCTGCTTGCGGAATCCAAGTATGCTCGGGATTTCCCGGTTGTGGTAATTACGGATACGGGGTATGGGAATGCCGTAAGTTCCGACCTGGCGGCAATGGCTGCGATGTGGAAGCAAAACCTCGGGGTGACGATCCGTGTGGAAAACCTCCAGCCGGAAAAATTCTGGGACGAGATCGAAGCCGGCCGGCGGGGACAGATGTGGAGCAGCGGTTGGTGTGCAGACTACCCGGATCCGGAGAACTTCGCCGACATTCTCTTTCACACGCAGGGAAACGTCAACGAGGGCGGGTATTCCAATCCGGAATTGGATACGATCCTGGAAGCCGCCCGCATCGAAGCGGATACGGCCAAACGAATCCTCCTGTACCAGCAGGCGGAGGATATCATCCTGCAGGATGTGCCGGTCCTGTTCACCATCCATTACCTTTCCTACGTACTCGTCAAGCCGTATATCCGGGGCTATGTCCACACGCCGATCGATATCCCGATCGAGCGGTACCTATCGATCGATGCTTCCAGGTTATAAGCGGATTTAAAAAGATAAAACTCCCACATATAGCGCATCCGGCATCAAATATTTTCATCGCGTCTTTTGTGGGAAAAAATGGGGGAATAGATAAACGATGATCTTACGCCGTCAGCTGGGATACCAGCGCTTCCATCGCCGTCTCCAACTCGATCCGGCCGCTTTTTACTTCCTCGTCGATATCCCTCAGGCGCCGGTATAAATCCTCAAGCATTCCGAGGCGGAAATTCCTCGCCTGACCGGCGAGTTTCTGGGCGACAAAGGGGTGTACCTCAAGCGCCGAGGCCAGACGCGTGGCGGGTGTTCCACCGTCAAGCGCTTCACGCGCCAGGAGCAGCAGCCGGAATTGGCGGACGATCATCGCGAATACGCCGCCGACATTTCCCTGCCCCATCGTTTTTCGCAGCAGGCGCATCGCGCGCGCCCCGTCGCGGTTTCCAATACTATCCACCATGTCGAAGATATTTGTATAAACGCTTTCGGGGGTGAGGGCGGCGATATCCTCGGGGGTCACCGGACGAGAAAAGTTGGCATAGGTAAGGAGTTTTACAATCTCCTGTGCCAGCAGCCGCAGATCGTCCCCGACGACGGAGGCGAGTAATTGCGCCGCTTGCGGTGTGAACTCCCCGCCTTCGGTCTTCGCACGCCGGACAATCCAGCCGGGCAGCGCGGAACCTTTCGGCGGGACAAACGCGCGGACGTAAGCCAACGCCGGGTGTTTCTCCGCCCATTTTAAGACCGTATGGGTTGCCGGGAGGGTATGTCTTTCCACCAGAACCAGTGCGGTGGTGACCGGGAGCTCCGGAAGGAAACCGAGGAACTCCGCAAGCAATTCTTTCCGTTCCGCGGCGGAGCCGGAAGGAGCGTTCGCTTCGTTGGATACCGGCTCGAAAGATTTTCCTTTTCGCGACGAGAGCCCGGAGAGGAATCCATCCAGGAGGACAAGACGGCGGCGCGCCAGGAAGGGTGCGGTCAGGCAGGCGGCACGCAGCGCGGCGAGAGAAAGCCCCTTGGATTCCATCCGTGTGGTATTCATCTCGGCCGTCGTCGGGTCGCCGAGTTTGGCGGTCAGTTGGGAGAGAAACGTGCTGATGGCCTGATCGTCTTCCCCGTGCAGGAGGTAGACGACCGGCGGAGATGTCGTGGGCATATCCGGGCATTATAAAAGAGAACCGGGGCGGGAGGAAAAATCCCCGCCCCGGTCAATCGCGTCGATGATCGCTTGAAATCACTTCTTTCCGAGGAAGACCAGGAATTTTTTCAATGCCGGGCCGGTGATCATTTCTTCCTTCGGCCAGAAGCGCTTAATAAAGGCTTTGTAAAATTCCGGGAAACCGGTCCGGTCTTTGGCGAGTTCGCGGGCTTGCACGAGACCCCACTGATCGCCCTTGAAGGCGCCCAGCACGATCAACCCCAGACACACCACGATCCCCCCCCAAATCAGCACCCACGTCAGTGGAACCGGCTGGGGCTTGAGGGTGAGATCAACCGATAACTCGGACTGCCAGGTGAAGAAGCTGAGGATGATGCAAACAACGGCGAGAACGATCCCCAGTGCGAGGTAGGGATAGAAAACGCGCAGGGCACTCTGGCGCACGTCCTTTGCCGTCTGAAGGTAATCCCTATAGAGAGGTTCGATCTCCCGCGCGCTGGGCGGAGCCGGGGGCTTTGCCGCCCGCGAAGCCGTTTTCTTTCGGTTAGCCGCTTTCGCCGAGCGTTTAATGACCGCCGCAGAGGATTTCGAGGCGGGCGCGGAGGCTTCCGTCTGCGTAATCAGGCCGTTGCAGCTTGGGCAGGATCCATCCGGCCGCGGCCAGATGCGCATATGACAGTGCGGGCATGTGGTAATGGGCATAAATTACACCGTCTCCAAGGGGGTGTAGAAGTAGTTCCGCTTTCGTTGTGGCGCCGAACGGGTCAGAGGATTTCTTTCAGGGCTTTTACGGGCGCAGCCTTCACCACACGCCGCTCGGGCTTAGCCGGCACCATCTGCATCTGCTTGGTGAACGGGTTGAGCCGTTCGCGCTCGGGAGTGGCCTTGCGGATCGACACACGAACTTTGATCAATCCCGGAATGGTCACCTCACCGTGAGTCTTTAATTCCTCGGTGACGATACTCCCCACCGCTTCCAGATAGGCAACCGCCTCCTTTTTGCTCAGGTTCGTGACCTCGGCCAGCTTCCCGATGAATTCCGCCTTGCTCAATCCTTTAGCCATTGATGGAACTCCTTTCTGATATGCAAGGGATGTAGTCGCCCGGGGTTTTCTCCCTCGTTATGGGTCAAATGTACGCGATTTTTGCATTTCCCGCAAGTGGGAAGATAACCGGAGGCGCGGCGGATGGTAGAATCACCGCCATGCCGTGGGACATCGTCGGGCATGAAGGCGCGGTTGGATTATTGCGCAGGGACATCACCGCCGGGCGTATAGCCCATGCCTACCTTTTCACCGGCGCGGACGGAATCGGCAAGCGGACTCTGGCGTTGCAGATGGCGCGGGCCATAAACTGTGAATCCCCGCTGGCTCCAGGCGACCCGTGCGGCCAATGCCGCGTCTGCCGATTGATCGCCGCGGAAAAGCATCCGGACCTTTTTCTTCTGCGGCCGGAGGGACCGGGCGCCCGAATTCTGGTGGATGCCGCCCGCGCGGTCGTCCACGCGGTGATGTTGAAGCCGACGGAAGCCGTCCGGCGGATCGCTCTGCTTGCGGATTTCCACCGCGCACTCCCCAATGCGGCCAATGCCCTGCTAAAAACCATAGAAGAGCCGCCTCCCTCCGCAATCCTCATCCTCACGGCGGAGAGCGCCGATGAGCTTTTACCCACGATCACTTCGCGTTGCCGGGTTGTTCCACTGCGGCCGTTGCCGGAATCCGTCATCGCGCATGCGCTCCAGGAACGCTGGAAGCTTCCACCCGGACGGGCGGAGGTGCTTGCGCGGCTTTCGGGAGGGCGGCTGGGCTGGGTGATCAACCAGGCCCCATGGGATGAGGCCGAAGCCGGCCGCAAGACGCTGTTCGATCAATGGATGGGGATTTTACAGGGGAACCGTGCGGCACGGTTTACCGCCGCCCAGAAAGCGGCCGGGGACCGCGAAGAACTGCGTTCGGCGCTGCGGAGCTGGGAATCCTTCGGGCACGACCTTCTCCTGCGGACCCTTTCGAAAGATGCCGAGCTTACGAATATAGATTTTCTTCCCCAGCTTAACGAACTCGGGGAACGCATCCCGCCGCGGGAGGCGCGCCGGTGGCTGTCTGCACTGCGCCGGGCGGAAGAGCAGATTGATCGCAACGCGAATATCAGGCTGGCGTTGGAAGCGGCGTTCCTCGATGTGCCGAACGGGTAGACCGAGGCGCTCTCCAAGCCCGGGGATTCCTTCTCGCCGAGGCAGTCGGCAGACCGTCGCGGTATCGTCAACGCGGTTCCACGACCAATCGCAACGCGGTGCGTTCCTTCCCGTCGATAACAACTTCGACAAAAGAAGGAATACACACCACGTTCACCCCGTCCCCCTCGAGGTATGTCCGGGCAATGGCGCAAGCTTTTACCGCCTGGTTCACCGCGCCGGCTCCGATCGCCTGGACTTCGGCGTGCTTAAATTCGCGTATCACACCGGCGATCGCACCGGCCACCGCGCTGGTTTTGGATTCGGCGGAAACCTTGATGACTTCCATAGGGCTCCCTTCCCGGGGTGCCTACTCCCCGCTCGGCAGCGGTCTTCCGCGCTACGTCAATTGTATAGGAGGGAGGGCGCACGGCGCAACCGGGTATTCCAATTACAAAGTTGCCAGGATTGACAGGAAAAACCCGTGTTTTTTATCAATAAAATCCGGATTTCGATTGCCAATCCGGTAAGAAACTGATTTTCCATGAATTCTGAAAGCCATTCGTGCCTGCTCCGGAAGCGCGCAGCACGATCAGGAAAACCTATGGCGGACCCCTTTCCTTGCCCGCCTTTAGATAGGCCGTTATACTGATGCCAGAGACGGAAAAAATTCCCCGGAGAGAGACCTTATGAACAGAAAAACCGTCCTTTTCAGCGCGTGTCTGTTATTCACTTTGGCCTGCCTGGGAACCGTAACACCGGGTTCCGAGAACGCCGTGAAAACCAAAGTGGCGTTGCAGCTTACTTCGCTGGCCGCAATGACCCAGGCCGGAGGTACGCCGCTCGGCCCCGCAGAAAACGGCGGTGGTTCACCGGGTGAACTCCCGACAGTCACGCCGACCGGATCCCCTCCGCCGTCGGACACGCCCACGGTGACCCCCACAATCACGCAAACCCCCTCGTTCACGCCGCCGGCCGACGACCCGCGCCTGACACTGGGTTCGCCCAGTTACCGGACGGATTTTCCCGATGGGACCAATTGGTACCTGTTCGATGATTCCAATGTGCGGTTTGAAGTGGCCGGCCACAAATTGGTCATGACCGCCAAGAATGCCAATGCCTACGACAGCTGGACGCTTACCGCGTGGAAGTTGACGAATTATTATTTGGAAATGACGGCCACGACGGATACCTGTTCCGGCCGCGACCGCTACGGGTTGGTCGTCGGGGTGCCATATCCGGCCAACAATCCCTCCTATCTCTTGAAGTTCGCCTGCGATGGGTATTATTCATTCGGATACTTCGACACCACGGAAGCCGACGTTAAATTCCATTACCTCAAAGATTGGACAAAAAGCCCCTACATCCTCGCCGGCGCGGGGCAGACAAACCGAATGGGATTCAAGGCGGAGGGCACACACCTCTCGCTGTATGCCAACGGACACTTCCTGACGGATTTGAACGAGCCGGCATTCGGGGAAGGCCGATTCGGCCTGTTTGTCGGAGCGGTAAACACGGCAAATTTCACCGTTCGTGTCAGCGAAGTCGCCTATTGGGTTCTTCCGTGACGAGGCGGCGATTCCTTCCAGATTCAGGTGCCGGATAATGTCACGGATCAGTAACTTCCACGGAGGGAAGCCGGCAACTTTCAGGCGATCGGCGGACCGGCCGGTTCGCCGGATGGATACGCGGATGGCGGCCGCCGCCGCGGTCCTTGCTGCCATTTGGCTTTCCGCCTGCACGATTGAAATGGTGACTCCGACGATCGAGCCCACCCGCTCGCCAACCTTTACCCCCGAGCTGCCGCTGTCCGCATTGCTGCCCACACTTGAGGAAATACCGACCGAACCCCCGACCATCGCCCCGACCCGGACGCAGGGCGCGTTGCGGCCGGCGGAAGCCGACCAGCGGATTTTCTTCGACCCCTTGGACGACGCCATCACCGGCTGGAATCTTACGAAGACAGAAGCCGGCACCGTGGATTTTTCGAACGGGATGCTTGTCTTCACTGTGAATTCTCCCTACACGTCCCTGATTTCGGAACTGCCGAGAGAACTTCCCGCCGACGTCTACATCGAAGCGACGGTGCAATCCCTGTTGTGCGGGGAAGGTCTGGATACGTTCGGGATCATCTTCCGTGACGGGAAAGATTACAGTTACCGTTTTGCGATCAGCTGCTTCGGTCAGCTGCGGTTTGAAAGATTCAAGGGATTGGAGATGGAGGGCGCCAGCGTCTGGAGGGAGACGCTGGGTTTGCTTCAGGGTGCGCCGGCCACAAACCGGATCGGGGTGCTTGTCCGGGGGCAGGTCTTCCGGTTTTTCGTGGGCGGAATTGAGGTGTTCTCCGGACACGATCCGATGAGCACAACGGGGGGAGTTGGTCTTTTCATACGGACCGAAAAAGGGAAAGTTCTATCCGTCGGGTTTGAAGAAATCGCAATCTACACGTTGACGGAATCCCCGGCCTAGGCAATCCGGCCGCCTTCCCGCCCCACGCTTTCTTGAGAAAAAACGCATATAGCATTACTGGGCAATATTAGTGGTGGCCGACAGGGTGAGGTGCGCTCGCGGGGAGGACTTGGAGGGGTCAGGCATTGAAGGATATTGGATGAACACTATTGAAGCTGTAAATCTCTTTCGCGCATTTAGAGAGCGAAAGGCGGTCCAGGATATTTCCTTCGCGGTTGCGGAAGGGGAAATCTTCGGCCTATTGGGGCCCAACGGCGCGGGAAAGACCACCACGATCCGGATGCTGACCGGCCAGCTGCGCCCGACGGCCGGTGAAGCCCGGGTGGCGGGATGCGACGTTGTCCGCGACCGGCCGGCGCTGAAATCGCAGATCGGGGTAGTGTTTGAATATCAGAATCTGTACGAACGGATGACGGGCGGAGAAAACCTGTTGTTCGCCGCCCGGCTGTTCGGCTGCAAGCACACGCGGGTGCGGGAGATGCTCGAGCAAGTCGGCTTGGCCGATCGGGCGAAGGAGCCCATCCGCAATTACTCGAACGGCATGAAGCAGCGCCTGCTGATCGCCCGGGCGCTCCTGCACCGGCCGAGGATCCTGTTCCTGGATGAACCGACCAAGGGGCTGGACCCAACCGCATCCGGTCAGATCCGCGATCTGGTGATGAGGCTTGCGGCGCAGGGTGTGACGATCCTGCTGACGACGCATTATATGGAGGAGGCCGATCAACTCTGCCGCCGCGTGGCGTTCCTCAACGAGGGACGGATCGTGGCGATGGATACCCCGCAGAAACTCAAGGTCGCACACGGGCAGCGGCTGGTGCGGACCGTCTTCCGGGACGGCTCGAACCGGACGCTCCGCCTGGACGACCCGGCGGACGGAATGCAATTGGGCGAATGGGCGGCCCGTGGCGAGATCCTCACCATCCATTCGGCGGAGGCGACCCTCGAGCAAATCTTCATCCGGTTGACCGGAAAGGGATTGGACGAATGAACGCCCGGACGATACTGGCCATCGCATGGAAGGATTCCCTCGACGCGATCAAGAACCGCTACCTGTTGATGAGTCTGATCCTGCCGGTCGGCCTGTCGCTGTTGTTCCAGCTGATTTTCGGCGGAATCGCGAACACCGGCAAGTTTCGTGTGGCGGTATATGATCCGGGCGGTTCACGGCTGACAGGGCAGTTGCGAAGCCTTGATACGATAAACCTCGTCGAAGTGGAATCGCTGGGTGAACTGAATAGAGAAGTTGCCGGGGATTCCGTAGGGGGAATTATCATCCCCGGGAATTTCGATACGGATGTGGATTTGGGGAACCAGCCGGAGCTGACCATTTATCTGAACATCCGCAAGGGAGGGGGTGATCTCGCGGTCTTCCGGGATATCCTTTACCAGCAGGTCTGGACGATGCGCGATGAGGGCGCGCCGGTCAGGATGGTTTGGACGCAATCCGACATACCGGAGGATACCATCCCCGAAAGCGGCATCCGGAAGGAGGGATTCCGGATGGATTTTTACCTGTTGGTGATGTTCCTGGTCATGTCGCTGACCATGACCGGAAGTTTCGTTGTTCCACTGCTTCTGGTTGAGGAGAAGGAAAAGCACACCATGGAATTTCTGCTTGTCGCACCGGTCACCCCGGCCGAGATCGCGGCCGGAAAAGCCGTCACCGGGCTGGCCTACTCGCTCCTGAGCGCGACGGTGCTGATCCTCCTCAATAAGGGGTTATCGGGGAATTGGCCGGTTACGATTTTCGCGGTGGTGCTGGGCGCGCTTTTCCTGGTGATGGCGGGATTGCTGATGGGCAGCCTGCTGCATACGATGATGCAGATCAACACCTGGTCGACGATCATCATGATGATTCTGCTGGCGCCGAGTTGGCTGAGTGTACTGCAGCCGCCGGCCCTGATCGACAAGATCATCCATCTTATCCCCACCTTCTATCTGGTGGAGCTGCTCAGTCAATCGCTGACCGGCGACCTGACATTCGCCGATGCAGCGGGGCGGCTGGGTCTGATTGCCGTTTGTGCGTTGGTTACGTTTGGGGCTGTGATTTGGGTCATGCGGCGCCAAGAGGCGTGACGAAAGAGGCTGTTATTCGTGGCACTCGCAACCGGATGTTATCGCGGGGAGACCCGGCGCAGACGGGGCGACGAAGCAATCTCCTTCTATCGTCGAAAGCCGGGGACCGCTTCGCTCCCCCTCGCAATGACCTTATTTGTCCCTGCGCACGAGGGCTGCGGCTTGCTCGTCGGCGCGGTAGGAAGAGCGCACCAAGGGGGCGGATTCAACCCAGCGGAACCCCAATTCCTCCAAGCCAATGCGTTTTAATCCGGCAAACTCCTGCGGCGGGCAATAGCGTTCGACCGGCAAATGGCGCCGCGAGGGTTGGAGGTATTGGCCGATCGTGAGAATATCCACCTCCCAGCGGCGCAAATCACGCATCACCGCAACCACCTCCTCCATCGTCTCCCCCAGACCCAGCATGAGACCGGATTTTGTAACCTGCCCCGGGTTATTTTTTTTTGCGGTTTGCAGTGTAGCCTGCGTCCATACATACCGGTCCTGGGGCTGGACTTTCCGGAAGAGGCGCGGGACCGTCTCGACGTTGTGGTTGAGAATATCCGGACGCGCATCCAGCACGAGCCGCAGGGAGGCTTCGCGGCCTTTAAAATCCGGGATGAGCACCTCGACCGTGGAATCGGGGAGCGCCTCGCGCACCCGGCGGATCGTCTCGGCAAACACCGACGCGCCCCCATCGGGCAATTCGTCGCGGTTGACCGAAGTGATCACCACATGCCGCAGGCGCAAATCCCCGGCCGCCCGGGCGACTCGTTCCGGTTCGCCGGGATCGAGCGGCGCGGGGCGTCCATGCTTGACGTCGCAGAAGCCGCAAGCGCGGGTGCAGACGTCACCCAATATGAGGAAGGTCGCGGTGCCCCGGCTCCAGCATTCTCCGAAGTTCGGGCACATCGCCTCTTCGCACACGGTGTGCAGGGACCCCGCCCGTATCCGCGAACGGAGGGCGTCCACTTTTTCTTCGGCCGGCTTCGTTAGGCGGATCCATCCCGGACGTCGCACCGGGCGCGGCGGTTCAATTCCCTCCGGGTTGCGGATCCGATCGCGGACGGGTTCCGACATGGCAATATGCTCCTGGCGTTGGAGTGTAATGCGCTTTCGGCCGCATGACAATACAAACTTCCACGAAGAACACGTAGAAGACCTGAAGCCCATGAAGGGGGCCGTAAATTTTTTGCTTCCACGCGTTCTTCGCGGATTCCGCCGATAGGGTTGGGTTACAATGTTAAAATGATCTCGCAAACCTCACTCCCTGTCACCCTGCGTTCCGCCGTGCCGGAAGACGCCGAACCGGCGGCCGCGTTGATTTACGAGACCATGGGCACACTCGGGGATTACCTGTTCGGATACGCCGCGGGCGGGGGAACCCTCCGGGTGCTCTCGGCCCTTTTCCGTGAAAGCGGACATTTCCTTTCGCATCAATATTCCATACTGGCGGAGACGGAAGGAGCCATTGTCGGCATCGCGCAGGAGATACCCGAGTCGGAGTTATCAGCGGCAACGATCCAACTCGTGCGGGCTCTCGCAAAATGTTTTGGATGGGGCGCCGCCATTCGCCTGGCGTGGAGGGGGTTCCCGCTGGCGTTTGAGGGGGATGCGGAACCGGGGGAGTTGTATGTGAACACGCTGGCGGTCGCGCCTGCGTACCGCAACCGTGGAATCGGGCGCGCCCTGCTGGAAGACGCCGAACGGCGGGCGCAGGCATTGCATATTGCCGTCTGTTCCCTTTCCGTAATGCTGCACAATACCAATGCCTTGCGTTTTTATCAACGGGCGGGATACCGGGTGGACCGCAAGGTGATCAGCAAGCTGCACGCCCCGGGCGTACAATACTCGGGATTCCACCGGATGATAAAACCGCTGCCGGAACAGCCGGCGGATAGAAATGGCGCCGGATCGGGATGACCCACATTCTCGTGACCAATGACGACGGGGTTCACGCCCAGGGCTTGCCCATCCTGGCGCGAATCCTGCGGGCTGAGGGGGATGTGACCGTGTGCGTCCCGGAACACAACTGGTCCGCCGGCGGACATGTGAAAACCATGCACAAACCGCTGCGGGTGTGGGATTCCACGCTCGCGGATGGTTCGCCGGTGATCGTCACGAGCGGCGCGCCTTCGGATTGCGTCGCACTGGCGATGCTCGGGCTGGTAAAACAAACGGTGGATATCGTCGTCTCGGGGGTCAACGCCGGCCCCAACCTGGGGTACGACCTCACGTATTCGGGAACCGTGACCGCGGCCATGGAAGCGGTGATTAACGGCGCGGCGGGGATCGCGGTCTCGATGTGCGTTCCGGAATCAGCGGCGGAGAATGCCTACCAAACCGCCGCGAAGTTCGCCG
>Ga0307445_10001086_pt1 | contig 15184 bp, 18 predicted proteins | sample SalMarSW160330MG_FD_202147 | JGI IMG/M metagenome (GOLD analysis project Ga0307445, IMG submission 202147) | Salt marsh sediment microbial communities from the Plum Island Ecosystem LTER, Massachusetts, United States - SW1603-30 | ecosystem: Environmental > Aquatic > Marine > Intertidal zone >...
GACCTGGGTAGACTTCTCCGATTTTTCTGTTCGATGTTTGATATGAACCATAGATTGCAAAACGATAACTAACAGAGTTTGAGCCAAGACATAAATAAAAAAAAACGATGATTTATCCGATAATATCGGATCCTGCCCAAAAAAATTTAGCCACAAAGGCATCCTGGAAGGCAACCTGGGATAAGCATAAAAAGCCATGAACCAGGTTATCCCTAAAAGGATCAAATTGAAGAATAAAAGTATTCCATGGACTCGTTTATTTGATTTCATAGCCATCGCCAGCTCTTTGTTCCCTAGGATAAAATAAAAACCACGATAAGGTAAATGAATTCTATAAATGGAAATCTCGAAAATGAGTGGTGTCATCCGCACGATTCCCATAAATTCAGGTTAACTTTTTGCGATTTACATCAGTATACTTTTATGATAGGATAAGTTTTCATTTTGGAAGAATTCTACTATCAATACCTAAGGAGACTAATCGGTGCTGGATAAAGAAGAAAAAGACAAAATCATTAAATCTTTTAAAGTAAACCCTAATGACACGGGCTCACCAGAAGTGCAAATTGCGCTACTTACCAATAGAATCAATTATTTAATCCAACATTTTAACACCCATAAAAAAGACCATCATTCCCGGACTGGCCTCTTAAAAATGGTTGGACGTAGAAAAAGACTTCTGGAATACTTAAAAAAAGAGGATGCCAAACGCTACGAAGTCGTCATAAAAAAACTCAAACTCAGAAAGTAAGCTGAGGCTCCGGGGGTAAAATGTCAGAGCAAAAAATCAGTATCGAAATCAATGACCGAACGCTATCTGTAGAAATACACAAGATCGGCAAACAAGCAGATGGATCGGCCCTGATCCGTTACGGAGACACCATCATGTTTGTCTCCGCCACATCAAAAAAAGAAGCCAAGGAAAAGAAGCCTTTTCTTCCTCTTATTGTGGATTATCGCGAAAACACCTATGCCGCAGGAAAAATTCCTGGCGGCTTTTTCAAACGAGAAGGGAGGCCATCCGAGAGAGAAATCCTGATCAGTCGCCTGATCGACAGGCCTGTCCGCTCCCTTTTTCCTGAGGGGTATTATTTCGACACTCAGATCGTCGCCCTTCTTCTCTCAGCCGATTTAGAGAACGAATCGGATACTCTCGGTATCATCGGTGCGTCGGCTGCCCTGTATTTTTCCAATATTCCTTTCACCACGCCTATGGGGGCGGTAAAAGTGGGCATCATCAACGACGAGTTTGTCATAAATCCCACTAAAAGCCAGCTCGATAACAGCCCGCTCAACATGGTGGTTGCCGGAACAGAAGAAGGAATCGTCATGATGGAAGCAGGTGCGACAGAAATCGGCGAGGAGAAAATCCTGGAAGCTGTTTCCCTTGCTAAAGAGCCGATACAGAAGATCATCCTGGCGCAAAAAGATCTTTTTGAGAAATTGAAGATTGAAAAGAGGAAATTTGAAGCCTACAAGGTAGATCGGACCAAATTCGACCAAATCGAAAGCCACATCGCCACAAAACTCATGGAATCCTTCCAGATAAAGTTAAAAAAGGAAAGAGATGCGAAGGCCAATCAAATCTTGGAAAATCTTGTGAATGAGATCCCTGAGGAAAATGAAGAAGAGATAAACGAAACCACCCAGATATTCCATGAAGTCCAGAAAAAGCTGGTCCGGAATTTGATCATCGAAGAAGGGAAAAGAGTCGATGGAAGATCGTTCGACGATATACGACCCATTTCCATCGAAGTGGGAATGCTTCCCCGCACACATGGCTCAGCCCTTTTCACTCGAGGCGAAACACAATGCTTGGCCACAGTGACTCTCGGTACTTTCGAAGATGTTCAAAGAATCGATGGGTTGGGGGAAGAAAGGGAAAAAAGATTTATGCTTCACTATAATTTCCCTCCCTTTAGTGTCGGTGAGGTTTCTTTCCTCAGAGGGCCTGGCCGGAGGGAAATCGGGCACGGCGCACTTGCAGAGAAATCTATTCTTCCTTCGGTCCCTGGTGAAGAAGACTTTCCTTATACCGTTCGTATCGTTTCAGATATTTTGGAATCGAATGGATCATCTTCCATGGCTTCTGTCTGCGGTGGCGTCCTTTCCTTGATGGATGCTGGAGTGCCTCTATCCATGATCGTTGCAGGTATAGCCTGCGGCCTTGTCAAAGAAGGCGAACAATATGTTATCCTTACGGATATTGCCGGATTGGAAGATCACTTCGGAGACATGGATCTGAAAGTAGCCGGAACGGCAAAAGGGATCACAGCCATTCAGCTCGATCTCAAGATCCCTTCCATAAATCAGGATATCTTGAAGGAAAGTCTGGAAAAAGCGCGCATTGCGCGACTAAAAGTTTTGGAAAAGATGAAACAAGCCATAGCCGAACCTCGCCCCGATATTTCCCCCTACGCACCGCGCATCCTGTATCTGGTAATCAATCCGGAAAAGGTTTCTGATGTCATAGGACCTGCCGGCAAAAACATCAAAAAAATCCTGAAACAGACCGGTGCCAAAATAGATATCGATGATACAGGCAAGATCACTATCGCTTCAACAGATATGAAAGCTGCCGAATTGGCCAGGGAAATGATCCAGGAAATTACTGTCGAAGCCGAAGTAGGAAAAACGTACACTGGGAAAGTCGTGCGTATAGAGGAATATGGAGCATTCGTGGAAATACTGCCCAACATCGTCGGACTCCTCCACATTTCAGAAATCGCTCATCACAGAATCAGGCACACCCGAGATGTCATGAAACTGGGACAAACAGTCAAGGTAAAAGTCTTGGCCGTGGATGAAGACAATAAAATGAAGTTGAGCAAAAAGGCTCTGGAGCCACGCCCCGCCAGTTCTGCGGACAACGACCAGCCTTATAAAAAGAAATACTCCGATCACGACGACCGCAAAAATAAAGATCGATTTTAAGGGTTGAGCTATGATTAAGCTCAAAAAAAATCAAAAGGGATTCACCCTAATCGAGATGATCGTCACCTTCACCATTCTGGCTATCCTCGCTGCCGTTGCCATACCGCTGGCTAAAACGGCCATCAAAAGAGAAAAAGAGATCGAGCTGAGAAGAAGTTTACGGATGATAAGGGACGCCCTCGATGCATACAAAAAACTCGCCGATGAAAACAGGATCGAGTTCGAAGACAAATCCGAGGGATATCCTCCTGACCTTGAAACTCTGGTTAAAGGGGTGGAAGTGAGTGGCGGCGCTCAGGTTGGCCAGGAACAACGAGGGAGATCTCGACAAGACCAAACTGAGGATAAAAAAATCATAAAATTTTTAAGAAGAATTCCCAAAGACCCGATGACAAATTCTTACGACTGGGGGCTCAGATCTTATCAGGATGATCCGGATAGTGATAATTGGGGAGGAGAAAACGTCTATGACATCTATACCAAAAGCCTGGGCATTGGTCTCGATGGAACCAAATACAAGGAGTGGTAAATAAGATGAACAGCAAAACTAGGGAAAAAGGATTCACTCTGATCGAACTGATCATCGTTATCACCATTATCGGTATTCTGGTTGGTTTAGGACTTCCCCAGTACAAAAATGCCACGAAAAGATCTCGTGAAGCAGCGCTAAAAGAAAATTTGTTCCTTCTCAGAAAATTGATCAACCAATACCTCGTAGACAAGGGAAAATACCCGCAAACCCTCTACACACTCGTGGAAGAAGAGTATCTCTTCCGCATTCCGGTCGATCCAATGACCAAATCGACCGAAACTTGGGTCGAGATACCTCAGGTTATGACCATGGAGGAAATGGCGGCAGGCACGATGCCGGGAATTATGGACGTCCAATCCGGCTCGGATGAAATCAGCACTGAGGGAACAGCCTACAACACCTGGTAGGAGCCTGGAACTGGAGTTCGATCAGGATGAATAAAACGGACGGGTACACGATCCTTCTGTTGATGTTCATGGTTTTTGTGATGAGCATCGGTTTGATGATCGCTGTACCGGTGTGGCAAACACAGATCCAGAGAGAAAAAGAAGAGGAGTTGATTTTTAGAGGAAAACAATACGTAGAAGCGATCCGCCTGTTCCAGCAAAAAAAACCAGGAACATTCCCAAAAGATTTCGAGGAGTTGGTGGAAGAGAAATGTTTGCGAAAACTCTTCGAAGATCCGATGTCACCCGATGGAAAATGGAACCTTATTTTTTCCTCTGACGCACCGATAGCCAGCAGAACTAGGCAACGACAGCCGGCAAGGCGGGCAGCTAAAAGTTCAGGGTCAGGAGGCCAAGCGGCAACACAAAGAAGCGTAGGAAGAACCGCTTTTTCAGTTCAGAGGGTACTTATCGCGCCGCAAGCCGCTCTTTCTTCGATAGACTCACCTCGAATTATCGGTGTGGTCAGCGCCTCTACCCAGAAATCGATCAAACTTTACAATGACCAAGTCAGCTACGACAAATGGCTTTTTTTCTACGGCCAGGATCCAAAAAAAATGCCTGAGATCATCTATTATGGCCAAAAAGTAAAGGATCGATGAGCTGGATCCTGATTGTAGCGGGGGAAAATTCAGGAGAAAAACACGGCGCAAATCTTGTCCGTCAGTTCAAGCGTCTCCATCCATCCTTTTCTTTTTATGGCATAGGCGGGAACCACATGGAAGAGCAAGGGGTGACTCTTCTCACATCTGTGGAAGAACTTGCGATCGTCGGTATATTCGAAGTGATCGCTCATATCCCACGCATAAGAAAGATTTTTCATCGAATAAAAAAAGAGACTGTCAGAAAACGACCGGTTGTGGCAGTCTTGATAGATTCCCCGGATTTTAACCTTCGATTGGCCAAACATCTCAAGAAGTTATCCATACCGATTTTATACTATATCAGTCCGACAGTATGGGCATGGCGGAAAAAGAGGCTAGACACCATAAAAAATGTAGTGGATAAAATGCTCCTGATCTTTCCGTTTGAAGAAAAGATCTACGCGGAATACGGGATCCCAGCTGTCTATGTTGGGCATCCTATAAAAGAAAGAGTGAAAATCTCTTTAACGCGGGAGGAATTTTGCCAGAGATATCGACTGGATCCTGGGAAAAAAATAGTGGTTATTTTACCTGGGAGCAGAAAAAGCGAAGTGAAATTTCACATGCCTGTCCTGACTCGAGCGATCACGAAACTCGAGCAAGAATTCCATCCTCAATTTATCCTGCCTCTGGCAGAAAATCTAACAGAGACCTTTGTCAAATCTTATCTTAAAGACCTCTCAACATTTGTCCATATACTCCCAAAAGATGGTTACGAAGCCATGGCTTACAGTGACATCGCTCTTTCCTCATGTGGCACAGCAAACTTGGAGGCGGCCCTGCTCGGGACTCCTGTTGTAGCCTTTTATCGCATCTCCCAGCTCACCTATTACATAGGAATCAAGCTGATGAAAATCGAGCACTTTAGCATCGTGAATATTCTGGCGGGCAAAAAGATAATTCCTGAATTGATCCAAAGGCGGTTTACCGTTGGAAACGTTCTGAAAGAAGCGCGAAAAATCCTCGAATCGGAAGAAATCCGATCTGAAATGAGAGCTGAATACGAAAAAATCAATGTTGCATTAGGCAATAATGTGGCCTCTGAATTTGCTTCTCGAGAATTGGATACATTGATAAAAAATCAGGAAAATTTTAATCATTGAAGGAGGAGACATGAAAAAAGGATTGTGTTTGGCTATGGCATTGTTCATCTTTTTCGGGTGGACCTTTGCCCAGGAAGATGAAATCCTCAACTTGAAGGAGAAGATCATAGATCTTCAGAACAAAGGGGAGCTCGGTTTTACAGATTTTACGCTTTGTTCAAAAATTATGGGATTCGCATCCTATGTTCCCTTGCAGGAACCTGTCCTGGATAAAAATGGCACCCTTTTGATCTACTATGAGCCCATCAATATATTCACGAATAGAAAAGATGACCTATACGAGATCTGGTACACACAGGACATGACCCTCCTCAAGGAAAGCGGCGAGGTCGTCTCTCATTGGAAGGATATCCTCACATTCCACTATACAACGAAGAAGCCCGTAATGGATCTCTTTGCCCAAAACAGCATCAATCTCAAAGGAATGCTTCCTGCGGGAAAATACAAATTCCAGGCTACCCTTAAGGATAAGTTGACTGAAAAAACGGCCATCCATACCGTTGATTTCGAAATCCGATAGCCAAACCAACCCGACTCTCAATTCGAAAAAAACCTGCCCCTGAAAGCCATCCTCTTCGAAATGATTTCTGCCCGATTTTTATCAGTGGACAGTGACAAGGGGAACAAAACGCACGGGAAGCAGTTTTTTCCTTTTATACCTTTTTTTTCCTCGGGTGATGAAAACCAATTCTTGGAAAGCGGAGCCGACGGGGATGATCATCTTTCCCCCGATTTTCAGTTGTTTCTCAAGGGAACGGGGGACTTCATCCGGAGCAGCCGTCACCATGATGGCATCGAACGGAGCTTGTTCATCCCAACCATACGTTCCGTCTCCGATCTTGTACAGGATGTTCGTGTACTTCAATTTTTCAAGAGTTCTCTGCGCCCGTATCGAAAGAGCATCAATAAACTCCACAGTATAAACTTCTCGAGCTAGCTCTGCAAGGATGGCCGTTTGATATCCAGAACCGGTCCCGATCTCAAGCACACGTTCCCTTCCTTGCAAGGCAAGAACTTCTGTCATGTAGGCCACTATGTAAGGCTGCGAAATGGTCTGGCTCTCCCCTATCGGGAGAGGTTCATCGCTGTAGGCGTGAGAAAGCAAATCTTCCGGAACGAATATATGACGGGGAACTTTTTTCATCGCATCCAGGATTTTTTGATCTTTGATTCCCCGAGCAGCAAGCTGGGAACTAACCATATGTTCCCTTTTTTTTTCAAAATTTTTCTTCAAAACGATCTCGTATACAGGAAATCTCAGTATGCCCTTGCAAAATATACCCATTGGCCCGCATCTGCCTGACAGAAGACACATTTGCCTTTCTTATTTTGTTCAAGGGGAACCACACGGATCGTGGCCATTGTTTCTTCCTTTATTTTATCCTCGCAATCTTGATTTCCACACCAAAAAGTTTTTAGGAATCCTCTCTTGGATTCAAGGACAGATTTGAAATCCTGATAGTTGTCAACCTCACGGGTGTTTTCTTCTTGGAATTTCCGGGCCTCTGCCAGCATCGCATCTTGGACATCGGATAATATCTGCGGAATTTTTTTCTGCAGGGAATCCCGGCTCACCGATTCCTTCTTCCCAGTGTCTCTTCTTACGACAACGGCTTGGTTATTTTTAATATCCCTCGGCCCAATCTCGATCCTCAAAGGGATCCCTCTCATCTCGTATTCGGAAAACTTCCATCCGGGCGTAAATTCTTCCCTGTCATCCAGTTTCACTCTCCACCCTTCCTGTTTCAATTTTTGTTCCAATTCCTGTGCTGCAGGGAGGACTTCTTGTCTCCAATTGCCGAGAGATATCGGGATAATCACGATCTGGATCGGCGCAATCCTCGGGGGAAACTTCAAGCCGGAATCATCGCCGTGAGCCATGATGACCGCTCCCACCAAACGGGTGGACACTCCCCAGGATGTTTGCCACACATATTGGAGCTTTTGCTCCCTGTCCTCGAATCGAATATTAAAGACTTCAGAGAAATGCTGGCCAAGGTTGTGAGATGTTCCCATTTGGAGTGCCTTTCCATCCGACATCAAGGCTTCGATAGCGTAGGTCTCGAGCGCACCGGCAAACCTTTCTCTCGCTGTTTTTTTTCCTGAAACCACAGGAATGGCCAGCTCTGTTTCGACAAAATTTTTGTACAGATCGAGGATCATCAGCGTTTCTTGCTCCGCCTCTTCAGAAGTCTCATGAGCTGTGTGACCTTCTTGCCAAAGAAACTCTGTGGTTCTTAAAAACGGTCTTGTGACCTTTTCCCAGCGGACAATATTCGCCCATTGATTTATCAATACAGGCAGATCTCTCCATGATTTTATCCACTTGGAATACATATTCCCGATTATGGCTTCAGAAGTCGGGCGCACCGCCAACCTCTCCTCGAGCTCCTCCTCTCCGCCATGGGTAACCCAGGCGACCTCGGGTGAAAACCCTTCCAAATGTTCTGTTTCCTTCTGGAGAAACGTTTCGGGAATAAAAAGTGGAAAATAGGCGTTCAAGTGCCCTGTCTCTTTGATCCGAATGTCTAGGAGCCGCTGTATGTTCTCCCAAATGGCATATCCATAAGGTCTTATCACCATCATCCCTTTCATCGGCGCGTAGTCGGCTAGCTCGGCACGGCGTATTATCTCGACATACCAGCGCGAAAAATCTTCGCTTTTTGGTGTTATCGTTGTAACGAATCGTTCCTCTTTATTCACTTTTCACTCCACTCTTAAAATCTTTTGCCATTCTATCCGCACATAATTTTTTTGTCAATTTGAAAGGATGGGAGCGTCTCACCAAGAACGATTGTGCAGAAGTATCGCACACTTAAAAATCCCTTTGGGTGGTTTTAATAGACCCTTTAGCATTCAGCAAGATTCTATCAAAAGAGATCGAAACAAACAACATTAGCACTGCCGACACCTTGACGAAATCGTCGGATTGCACGGGATGATATTGGAAAATATCGGAAAATCAAAAACATAGAAAAGGCTAATCCCAACAGGGGGGACAGGGCGGTGATGGGGAAACGCCAAATCTCACCCCGTAAATCATCCAAAGGGGTGATTGACCGCCTAAATAAATTGTGGCAATTTAACATTGCCAAGCTAGGAGAAGGAAGCAAACATGGCAAAAAAATCTAGAGCATTTGATTTTCGCCAACTCGGATACGGAGAACACGGATTCAGCATCCCGTTAAATACTCGGATCCAGGGAAAAAACATCGATGGAAATGACTTCAACGAAAAAACGGTGTTAACCTACATAAGCCACAACGGGTCGTCCTTTTGGATGGCGAATTCTGTTGCCGAAGGCAACGAGCTGAAACTCATCATCGATCTCCCGCCAAAGCTTTCGGACGAAAAAAATCTGAAGCTCATCATAAAAGGAAAAGTCGTATTCGTCGAGGCGCCGAAAAATGAGGAACCAAGACACAGGGTTTCTTTAAAATTCGAGAATAAATATATCATCAAAGACGACGAGGGGCAGTATTCATGAAACAGTTAAAAGAACATAAGCAGCTAATCACTTGTGTAACCTCGTTAGATGATAAAAAACAGAAAAAAATCACCCCGTAATTCACCTGGAAAAGTGATTGAACATGTATGAAACATCTGGCACAATCCAAACGAAAATGAGAACAGAAAGGCTACTACATAATAAACCCTCCATCCAAGGCGCTGCCAAAGTCTCGAAGAGAGAGCGTTCTTTTGAGCTCTCTCTTCCTGCTTTGGTGTCCGGCAACGACGTCAAAGGCAATGAATTCGAGGAAGATACGAAAATCCTATCGATCAGCGCACAAAACGCCCTTTTTTGGCTCAAATCCAGAGTCATGATCGGGACCTCTTTATGTGTATGCCTTCAAATCCCCAAGACCATCATCCTTGAGAATCGACTCCATCTGGTGGTTTCCGGGACTGTAAAACTGGTCCAAGCCAACACAAACAAAAAAAACAGCCAGCTTGTATCCGTCCAATTGGATAGAACATTCAAAATACGAAAGACTGACTGATTTCCTAAATTACTCTAGAAAAAGAGGGGTTAGATTTTATCACCCCCCCACAAGTCTCTCCTTGACATTGATTTTCTGTTTTATTAACATACCGTTGCGCCAATAATAAATGAGAAACTTAACAGAAAAGGGGTATTCAAAGAAGGACAGCAATGAATAAAAAGAAAACTTCGGCTGCAGCCGAAAAAAAGATCAAGGTTCTCGTCTATTGCCCTTCAGACCTTATCCTTTCTGGGATATTAAAGGCGATGGAGTCTTCCTCAGATATCGAAGTGATCAACATCGAAAAGAGCACGATCGAATCATTTCTTGAATCCATCAAAGCATTGAGACCGGACGTTACTCTTTTCGCTAAGTCAGAACCCTTGCCCAACATTCGTGAGATATGCAAAGCGATTCGAGAACTCTTGAAAGGGCAACCTTCATCTCAACTGATGCTTTTGGGCAACATCCCCTCCCAAGAAGAAATCGTGAGTTTGATGAATACGGGTGTAAGAGGATATTTCGACTTGAACGATCCATCGAATCAACTGTCTGACGCCATAAGGATTATCAACAAAGGGGAAATTTGGCTGCCTCGTGACAAGATGAGCAGCATCATGGATCGCATCATTTCAGTTGTGGGGCGAGACCTTAAAGAAAAAACTCTCGATCAACTCACCCCCACCGAGTTTCAAGTTCTCAGATTGATTGGTCAGGGAAAGAGCAACGACGAAATTGCAGAGGCCATGTACATTAGCAAAAACACGGTTCGCTCTCATATCAAAAGCATATATGCAAAACTCGACACACACAGCAGACTTCAGCTTGCCCTGTATGCCATTAACTCTGCTCTGTTTTAATCCATGAGGTTAACATGACAAAAAAATCAATGACAAAACCTACGGCAAAAAAACGCGCCCGAAAAAAGGCAAAAGCTCCTTCCGATGTGGCCATCGACCGCCGTCGGGAATGGCGTTTCGATCTTCCTCTGCCCGCAATCGTTGAGGGGAAAGGTGGCGAAGGAAAAAAATTCCAGGAAGAAACTACCCTTGAAAACATCAGTTCAACAGGAGCCTACTTCTGTCTTGACTCAGGAGTGACTGTCGGGTCCAAATTGAATCTCGTCATCGAAGTCCCGAGTGAATTAAGCCCGGACAAAAAAGTCAAACTCCAATTGGGAGGACTTACAGTCCGTCTTGAAAAACCGGATAAAAAAGGAAAAAAACAGGGAGTTGCCCTGCGGTTCAGCAAAAAATTTAAATTTATTACGGAAGAGAAAAAAGACGCCAAAACTTAATCCATCATTTTAACATGCTTCTTGTTGCATTGACGGGGGGGATAGCTACCGGAAAATCCATCGTTGCCCAAATTTGGGAACAATTGGGCTGCTATGTTCATGAATCAGACTTTCTCGCTCATCAACTCCAGACTCCAAACCAACCCGCTTGGAAAGCTATCGTTGCACATTTTGGAGAAAAAATTCTTCATCCGGACAAAACCATAAATCGTCGGGCTTTAGGAGCGATCGTGTTTGCCAATAGGAAAGAACGGGATTTCCTCAACAATCTTATTCATCCCTTGGTGATGGAAAAAAAGCGAGAACTCGTCCGGAAGTTGGAAGAAGAGGGTCGCTATAAGATCTTTGTGTCTGTGGCCGCTCTGACCATTGAAGCCGGATTCAGGGATTTCTTTGACAAAATCATCGTTGTCCATTGCGAGAAAGAAATTCAAATAAAACGACTGATGGAACGAGACTCCGTCGATAGAAATATCGCTCTCGAGAAAATAGCCAGCCAAATGCCGACTGATGAAAAATTGAAGCACGCAGATTACACCATCGATACATCCGGTACTCTTAGACAGACTTTAGAGAAGGCCGAGCAGGTATACAGGAACCTCGTGGCAGATTTTGAACTCAAATCAACTGAGGTAAAAGAAAAATAATCGGAGTGTTTACAGGGAGCGGAGGGACGCTGCCATAAGTGGGATCATGATCTCAAGATGGCCGACAAAATAAAAACCTCTCCCCTTCTCTCCCAGAGGACGTTTCACCACATTTTTATCGGGTCGGTAGTGATGGTGAAAATCAAAAACCGCTGTTGAAAAATTCTCGAGAGTTTTTCCCTTATTCCTGATAAACGATATGGCTTTGAGGAAAACCTCAGGAAGGATAACAGCAGAACCGGCATTGACAAAAACCCCGCCTCCTTCAAGATTTTCGCAGATAGAACAAAACAGAAAAAAGTCCCTCAGGGTAGCAAGCCCCAGAGCTTTTCCGTCAACCAGAGGATGGAAATGGATGATATCGGTTCCAATGGCCACATGCACAGTGGTTGGGATGTTGAGCCTGTAGGCTGCAGCTAAGATGCTGAGATCTTTATGCACAAAATCAGAGTTTTCTATCGACTCTCCGATAACTTCGCCTATACCCATATCCTTGCTTTCTGCTGAATTTATCGCTTCATTAAGGAGTTCGCCGGTTTCTTGGGCCATCCCAAAACTGCCATTCTTGACCTTATCCGCTACTTCTTCAGATGTGTGGCCTGCTAAGGCGATCTCGAAGTCATGGATGATTCCGGCTCCATTCAAAGCCATGGACGTTATCCATCCCTCCTCCATAAGAGATATGATCACTGGATTCAAACCAACTTTGATGACATGGGCTCCCAGAGCAAAAACTCTTTCCCTCTGCATAGTTTTGGCCATTTCCATTCGTTCGAGAAAACTCTTGAAATCCTTGCCCGCTAAAATATCCGGAAGACAATCGATGAATTCGGAAAATGGTTTGTCCGGAGAAAACACCCGTGCAAAATCATCGATCGTGACTTTGCTATCCCTTGAATGGAGAGAATAAGTTTTAAGCCGATCTTTGGAAAAAGGCTTGATCTTGTACTTGCTCATAGGATTTTTTGTGGAGCTATGATTGATCAGATATTCTTAAGTTCCTGGCCGGGCCTGAACTTTATTCGTTTTCCACTTTTGATCTTGATCTGTTTTTTTCTTCTTATGTCTCTGCCAAATCCTGTTTTTTTCGAAACCACTTTGAAACTCGCGAATCCTCGAATTTCGATTTTTTCCTCATTCTCGAGAGCTACCTTCAATGATGCTAAGATAGACTCAACAATCTGCATCGCTTTGGCTCTATTGAACTCTGAGTCCTTTTCGATACTGAGAGCAATATCGTTCTTGATCATTGAAGTCTCCTAAAGGATTCGATGTTAAATAATAAATAATAAATAAATTATTGAAAATAAAATGTCAAGAAACTTTTCCATTTTTCTTCTTTGGGAATACCGGACATCATGTATTGACTTGCCTAATGGCCCTCACTATAATGAAATTAAAGTGAAAAAATTCATCCTTATTTGTTTTCTCATCGCTTTGATTCCCCTAGCTGGATATTCAACCATATTAAAGATCACTATCGATGCACCGATTCATCCGGTAACATCCGAATATATACGAAACGCCATCGACAAGGCGGAAGTCGACAATGCAAGCCTGGTCATCATGGTATTGAACACCCCAGGTGGATTGGATTCTTCGATGAGGGAAATCATCGAACGCATCTTGAGTTCTGAGGTTCCGGTCGCCGCCTACGTCAGTCCCAACGGAGCCAGAGCGGCTTCGGCAGGCTTTTTTATATCTATCGCGTGTGATCTCTTTATCATGGCTCCTGGCACGAACACAGGTGCGGCACACCCAGTGGGGGTGTCTATCACTGGCCAACAGATGGACGAGACCATGGCCGATAAAGTCACCAACGATGCCGTTTCTTACATCAAATCCATCGCTGAAAAAAGAGGACGAAACTCAATGATGGCCGAGGATGCTGTTAGAAAAAGCTCATCCTACACAGAAACGGAATGTCTCGAGGGAAAATTGATCGATCTGATCGCTCAGGATATAGGCGAAATCATCGATTCATTAGACAGAAAAACCATCAAAAGGTTCGACGGTGAAGAACACTTGCTCGAACTTCAAGGGGAACAGGTCATAGAGATTCCCATGTCTGCCCGCCAGAAATTCTTGTTAACCATATCCAATCCCAATCTGGCATATATCCTTTTGATGCTTGGTTTGCTTGGACTTTACTTTGAATTTTCCAATCCCGGAGCCATTTTGCCCGGCGTGCTGGGAGGCATATCCCTCCTCTTGGCTATTTTTTCCTTCCAAATCCTCCCAATCAACTACGTCGGACTGATCCTGATTCTCCTCGCCATCGGGATGTTTATCCTTGAGATAAAGGTGCAGAGTTATGGAATTTTATCAGTAGGAGGAATAATCGCCATGGTCATTGGATCCATCATGCTTATAGATGCGCCCATTCCGGAACTCCGTCCAAGTCTAAAATTCATCATCCCGGTCGCTGTCGGGTTGTCTTTGATCTTCCTTTTCCTGATTTTTATTGCAGTCCGGGCCCTTGCCAATAGAGTCCATACAGGAAAAGAAGGGATGGTCGGTGAGATAGGCGTGGCCCAGAGCGATCTCACCCCCAAAGGGAAAGTGTTCGTGCACGGCGAACTCTGGAATGCCGAGGCCGACCAGGAGATTCCCAAAGGGGAGGAGGTGAGGGTCATCGAGGTTTTGAAAAACTTGAAGATCAAGGTCACCAAAGCAAAATAAAGAAAATTCAAGCTTTGCTGGTAAAAATCGGAATTTTCATAATATAATAAGACAAATCTTGGAATGAGGAGGTGAAGGATGTATACAGGGATTATCATCGTTTCTTTGGTTGTCCTTTACTTGTTGAATGCGATCAAAGTTTTGAGAGAATATGAACGGGGTGTGATTTTTCGTCTTGGCCGGGTTCTACCGAAACCGAAAGGACCAGGACTGATTCTTGTCTTTCCCCCTATCGACCGGATTGTGCGCGTAAGCCTTCGAATCGTGGTCATGGATATTCCCCCTCAAGATGTCATTACCAAAGACAATGTTTCTGTCAAAGTCAATGCCGTCGTGTACTTTCGTGTGATGGAACCTCAAAAAGCGATCCTCGAAGTCCAAGACTTTTTATTCGCCACATCTCAACTTGCACAGACAACCCTGAGAAGTGTGCTTGGCGAAGTCGAACTCGATGAACTCTTGTCTAACCGGGAAAAACTGAATGCCCAACTCCAAGAGATTATCGACAAACACACAGACCCTTGGGGCATCAAAGTCCAACTCGTTGAAATGAAGCATGTCGATCTTCCGGAGAACATGGTCAGGGCCATTGCCAGACAAGCAGAAGCAGAGAGAGAAAGAAGAGCCAAGGTCATCCATGCTGAGGGTGAATTCCAAGCTTCCGGTAAACTCAAGCAGGCCGCAGACGTCATTTCTGGCAATCCCCAAGCCCTTCAGTTGAGGTTTTTGGGAACGCTTGCAGAAATTGCGACAGAAAAAAATTCCACCATTATCTTTCCCCTTCCAATCGACATGCTGAAAGCATTTTCAATGGGAAGTAAGGAGTCAAAGGACTAGCTAGATATGAGTAATAAAGATTATAGAGAACTACAGCTTTCCAGTTCCCAACTAGTTCTGATATTTGTCGCGATTCTGG
>Ga0307445_10001087_pt1 | contig 15173 bp, 10 predicted proteins | sample SalMarSW160330MG_FD_202147 | JGI IMG/M metagenome (GOLD analysis project Ga0307445, IMG submission 202147) | Salt marsh sediment microbial communities from the Plum Island Ecosystem LTER, Massachusetts, United States - SW1603-30 | ecosystem: Environmental > Aquatic > Marine > Intertidal zone >...
TAGTCACTCTAGTCACTCTAGGCACTTAACAATGTATTTAAACTGCCATTCATATTACAGTCTGCGTTACGGAACAATGTCCGTCGAACAGCTTGTGCAGAAAGCAGCTTCTGCAGGGGTTGAGACCATGGCACTTGCGGACATCAACAATTCAACGGCAATACCCGAATTTGCAGGTGAATGTGTAAGAAACAACATCAGGCCTGTTGCCGGCATCGAATTCAGGAATGACAATGAACTGCAATATGCAGGGATAGCACGAAACAACAAAGGATTAAGAGAGCTGAACGAATTCCTGTCAAAGCATAATGCCGACAAGATACCAATCCCCTTCCCTGCCCCGGACTTCTCAGAGGCATATATCATCTATCCGTATACAAAATCCCCCGGACGTAAACTGTTTGATAATGAACGCATCGGCATAAGAACAAATGAGGTGAACAGGCTGCTTAAGCTGACTCCGCGCGACAGAAACCAGTTGGTGATAATGCAACCAGTGACCTTCAGCAACAATGATGATATTTTTATCCATAAAAGTCTCAGGGCAGTCGATAATAATATCCTTCTCAGCCACCTTAAACCATGTCAATGTGCCGGGGAAGATGAGTTTTTCCATCCTGCGGAGACTATCAGGTCCGCATTTTCTGAATATCCGGAAATCATCCATAACACTTCTAACCTGCTGGAAGATTGCTCTTTATCATTTGACTTTGAGAGCCAGAAGAATAAAAAGATATTCTCAGCCACCAGGTATGACGACAGGCTGCTGCTCGAAAAGCTTGCATGGGACGGGATGATTTACAGGTATGGAAAGAACAATAATGAAGCAAGAAAAAGGATACAGCATGAACTTGAGATAATCGATAATCTTGGCTTCTCGGCATACTTCCTGATAACCTGGGACATTGTACGGTATTCAATGGCTCGTGGGTTTTACCATGTAGGCAGGGGAAGCGGAGCAAATTCCATTGTTGCTTATTGCTTGAAAATCACTAATATTGACCCGATTGATCTAAACCTTTACTTTGAGAGATTCATAAATCCCGGAAGGAGCTCTCCTCCTGATTTTGACATCGATTATTCATGGAAAGAGAGAGACGAGGTGATCGACTACATCTTCAAGAGATATGGATACAGCCACACTGCCCTCCTGGGTACGATAAGCACCTTCAGGGGAAAATCGATTGTCAGGGAGCTTGGAAAGGTGCATGGATTGCCAAAAGAAGAGATCGATGCACTGATAGATAACCCTTCTGCAGAAACAAACCGCAATGAGATCACGGATACCATCTTTTCAACAGGCAGCAGAATTGCCGATTTCCCGAATATGAGAAGCATCCATGCCGGCGGCATCCTCATTTCGGAGGAGCCGATATCGTGTTATACTGCCCTTGATATGCCTCCAAAGGGCTTCCCTACAACACAGTGGGACATGTACACGGCTGAGGAGATAGGCTTCGAAAAGCTCGACATTCTAAGCCAGCGCGGTATCGGCCATATACGCGAGAGTGTAGATATTATTCTTCGAAACCGCGCAATAGATGTAGATGTGCATGCAATTCAAAGCTTTAAGAAAGATCCGAAGATCAGGGAATATCTCAGCAGCGGTGAAACCAAAGGATGCTTCTATGTCGAAAGTCCGTCAATGCGGGGACTTCTGCAAAAACTCAGGTGCGATGACTATAAAACCCTGGTCGCGGCAAGTTCAATAATCAGGCCGGGAGTTGCACGCTCAGGCATGATGCGTGAATACATCTACCGTTTTCATAACCCGCATAATTTTAGATACTTACACCCGGTAATGAAAGAACAGCTTGAGGAGACATTCGGTGTTATGGTTTACCAGGAGGATGTACTGAAGGTGTGCCATCACTTTGCAGGACTCGATCTTGCCGATGCCGATACCCTGCGGCGGGCCATGAGCGGAAAATATCGGTCGAAGAAGGAGATGCAGCGGATCGTTGACAGGTTTTTTTCAAACTGCCGCGAAAAGGGATACAATGATGATCTGACAAAAGAGGTATGGCGACAGATCGAATCATTTGCCGGTTATTCATTCTCCAAGGCACACTCGGCATCATATGCCGTTGAGAGCTTCCAGAGCCTCTACCTGAAAGCCCATTTCCCCCTCGAGTTCATGGTGGCCGTAATCAATAATTTCGGCGGATTTTACAGGACATGGGTATATGTACATGAAGCAAAAAGATACGGTGCAGTAATACAATTGCCATGTATCAATAAAAGTAACTATAAGACAACAATTTATGGTTCAGATATTTACCTTGGTTTCATACATATTCTGAGCCTTGAGAACAGGCTTGCCATGTCGATTGAAGAGAACAGGAATGCTGAAGGTCCCTATTCCGATCTGAACGATTTTGTAACACGTATTAATCCCGGACTGGAGCAGGTCATACTGCTCATCAGGACAGGGGCTTTCCGCTTCACAGGTAAGAAAAAGTCGGTACTCCTGTGGGAAGCACATATGGTGATGAATAAATCGAAACCGGAACCAATGAAACGCCTCTTCCCCGCTCCTTCCAGGAGCTTCTCACTCCCCAATCTCGAACATGACAGGCTCGACGATGCATACGATGAAATAGAGCTGCTCAGCTTTCCCGTTTCAATTACCTGGTTCGACATGCTTGAAACATCATTCAGAGGTGAGATACAGGCAAGTGATCTTATTAATCATGTCGGAGAAAGAGTCAGGATGGTCGGGCACCTGGTTACTATCAAATATATAATGACAATTAAGAAGGAATGGATGAATTTCGGCTGTTTTATCGATGCTGAAGGCAGTTTTTTTGACACAACGCATTTTCCGCAATCGCTTAAGAACTACCCTTTTAAAGGCTCAGGAACCTACCTGATACTAGGTAAGGTCGTGGAAGAGTACGGGTTTCCGTCACTAGAGGTGGAAAAGCTGGCTAAGCTGCCTGTACGGCCGGATAAAAGGTATTAATCCGGCGTGTGGCTTGCTGCGAGATCGGAGCAACGTGGAGCTTCCGCGATAGCGGAGGGTCAGGGGTGGGTTATATTATTATCCACCCTGATAACTTTCAATATTCCTTTCAGGGCTTGAATCTTTCTCATAATACCATGAAGAACATTATTATTAGTTACCATTATATTAAGCATTCCTTCAAATAATCCTTCATCCATTTTATAATTAAAGCTTCTGACAACTACTTTATGTTGTGCAAGAATATCGGCTATCTTGTTCACAATACCGATATCTTCGACACCTGTTATCTTTATTGCAGCTATAAATGCAGGTGTTGTTTTTGATTTGGTCCACCGAACAGAGATGAGTCTGTATGGGTATCTTGACAGCAGATTATGTGCATTCGGACAGTTGGTACGGTGTATTTTTATTCCGTCAGTAATTGTTATAAAACCAAATATATTATCACCCGGTACGGGATTGCAGCATTTCGACAATTTATAATCCAGTCCCTCTACTTTATCTTCAATAACCAGAAATTCAGCATATTGAGAATCCAACAGACCTTTTGTTGGCACCGATATTTGCAGTACGGGAGTTTCTTCAGGTTCCTCTTTGCGAAGGACTTCTTTTATTTCAAGAAGCCCGATTTTGCTGGTAATGATCTGGAAATAGAGATCCTGTGCCGTTTTAAGGTTATAATGATTGATCAGTTTCTGTATTACAGTATCGTTGTATTGTATTTTCCAGTTCTTCAGGCGCCGCATTAACATCTCTTTGCCCTCTGCCGCGGCCCTGGCTTTTTCCTCATTCAGAGCCAGCTTGATCTTTGCTTTTGCCTTGCTGGTAACAACAAATGAGAGCCAGTCCTGCTTTGGTTTCTGGCTCTTACTGCGGATAATATCGACTTTGTCGCCATTCAGCAGGACATGTTTTATTGTAACGTTTCTGCCATTTACCTTTCCACCGACACATGATGCCCCGACAGCAGTATGGATCTCGAATGCAAAATCAAGGACTGTTGCTCCTGCAGGGAGTTGTTTTAAATCTCCTTTGGGAGTAAAAACAAATACCTCGTCGGTATATAATCCCGATCTTACCTGGTCGAGAAAAGCCCTTTCCTCCTTCTCTGAAGATTCAAGTATATCACGCATTTTGGTCAACCATGTATCCAGTCCCCCCTCTCCTTTTATCCCTTTATATTTGAAATGAGCTGCCAGGCCTTTTTCGGCAATCTCATCCATCCTGGCAGAACGGATCTGTACCTCCACCCATCTGCCCCTGGGACCAACCACTGTAGTATGCAATGATTCATACCCGTTTGACTTGGGAACAGAGATCCAGTCACGCAGCCGGCTGGGATTGGGTTGATATAGATCTGTTACAATTGAGTAAGCTCTCCAGCATTCTGATTTTTCGTTCTCTGTCCCGGTTTCAAGAATGATCCTCACTGCAAAAAGATCATAAACCTCATTAAATTCCACTCCCTGCTTTTTCATCTTCAGCATAATGGAATGTATTGATTTTGTGCGGCTTATAATTGTGAACTTAAAGCCATTCTTTTCGAGCGTTTCTTTCAGAGGCTGGGAAAATTCACGGATAAACCTGTTTCGGGATGCAGTAGTTTGTTTAAGGCGGTTTTCTACGAAAAAGTACTGGTCGGGCTCAAGATATTTAACTGCAAGATCCTCCATTTCCAGTTTAATATTGTAGAAACCCAGTCTGTGAGCAAGAGGTGCATAAAGGAAATAGGTTTCTGAGGCAAGGGGCAGCTTCTCTTTCTCAGGGGCTGTATCCAGATTGCGCATATTCTCAAGACGCTCAACAAGTTTTATCAGGATGACTCTTACATCATCGGCCAGGCTTAACAGGAGTTTTCTGAAATTCTCTGCCTGGTATGATGATTGCATGGATTCTATCCCGGTGATCCTGGAGCAGCCTTTAAGTATCTCCACCACTTCACTGCCAAACTCCTTTTCAAGCTCCCCGGAACTGATTTCCAGTTTATTATAAGAACCGTGAAGCAGAGCGGTTATAATTGAGGTAAGACCAAGCCCAATCTCCTCTGCCAGGATACGTGCCACTGAAAGGGAATGAAGTATTTGCAGCTCCCCGGTTATAGTCCTGCAATCTCCACATGCCTTTACGGCAAGATCAAATGCTCTCTTTATTTTGTTTCTGTCAACCGGACTAACAGTTTTTTTTGCTGCCTGCAGCAGTGCCTTGTATGCGTTATCTGGTTTTTGTGTCTCCATCTGTTATAGGAGATAGAGTTGTACATATCGACATTATACAAAGATAATCTGATTTTGATCGAATTTTAATAAAAATCCCCGGGTTTCAAAGTCCCGGGGATTCCTGTCTTATTATCATAAATCTTATCGAAATGAGATCCCCAGTCCTGCCGATACAACATTATACTGTGCCCTTGTATAATCGGCATGTATTGTAAGTACTGCAAATTTAAACCTTAATCCAACGTTGGCCCGGAGACCCGAAAAATTTTTAATATTTATCTCACCAAAGTCGTCACCTGTTTTAATTCCCTGGTCGTCATATACCACATCTGCGCCATCAAGACGAGGTGAAGGATAATTGCCTTCCAGTTGAAGAATCGTATTTGTTTTGGAATAACCCAGTCCTCCATAGAATGTAATAATGGCAAGATTTACCGAGCCTATGGCACTTATATTCAGAGCTGTAACACTTGCTGCCAGATTCTGATCTTCGAAAGAAGCAGCAGAATAATCCGCATCAGTGGGAGGTTGAAGGTTAACAGGTATATTGCCTGTCAGTTTTGTATATCCGGCAAAAACAGATGCATCAACGGGGAGCAGATCGCCACCCGGAATATATTGCGTGATACTATGCATTACTCCTATACCCCATAACCCGATATCTCCCTGGATGAGATCATTGTCGAAAGTCAACCTGGGAACAAATCTGACTTTGATTTCTGTTCCCAGCGGCAAACCTACTCCTATCTGGGCTGTTGGTACCGGAATATATCTCCATGCCACACCCGGCGGTGTTCTGAAGCTTGCAAGCTCATATTCATTACCGCTTGCAGAAACAGAATAAGACATTAGCGGTCCGCTTTCGTCAGGGCCGGCAATGGTTGGGGCTGTGCCTGTAGTGGGACTTATATTTGAAGAGAGTCCCAGGCTCGACAGATCAAATGTCTCGGCTGTGGTAGGTACAAAACCCACATTAAGAGCTGTGGTAATATCAAAACCCCCAAGTTTATGAGGTTTTGCCGTATTATACCAGCTTCCGTTCAAACCTGCACCAAAAGCATTTATCCATGGAGTCATATAGGCTTCAAGGAATTTAATGCCGTCGGCGGTGGAACTTTTTAAAAAATCAAATTTATCGAATTGAGAAAATGTAACCGATGAGAAAATAAGTGCTGAAGTCATCAAAGTTACAATACGTTTTGTGAAGAGCTTATTCATAGTCGCTATTTGTTTAATTTTTGAAATCAATACAAATATAGAAAAAATTGAAAACAGGCATATAATGTATCTTTATACCTGACTATAATATGATAACGTAATCAGGACATGAAAGGTTGCATCGCAGGGATCAAATTAATATCTCAGATATTTTTATTTCCTGTCTTCAATCCCTTCAAGCTCCTCAAGTTCTTCTATGCCAATGGTATTTGATAGTTCTGACAGTTCTTTCAGGTTAATTTCGCCCCGTATAGAAATGAGCGAGTTACCTTTCGAACCTCCCGAAATTACCAGTAGTTCAGATATTGTATTTCCATTCTGCCGGATGAGAAATTTTGTTATATCATTGCCCTCCTTTACCACCATCAGTTCTTCATAAACTGAAAGATCAAGTCTCCTGCTCAACTCCTGATAGAAATTTACCTTTACTGTTGATAAAGAATCATTCTCGGTAAGTATCCTTATAGATTTAAGTCGGAGCATAATGTTATCCGGATTATTCTGTGTATCCAGAGAACCGATCATGTTAAGCATTCTGCCGGAGATGGCAACATACGTAAATCCCTCCTTCTCCGAGTACCTGTTGAACAGCTCATCTATAGGATTTGTCTGGGCAATTATAGCCTGGCAAACAAACAAAGCTGCGATAATTAAAAACTGCCTCTTCATGTCATATTGTATTTATTATTTCTATTTATCACTTTATTGATTACCAGTTTTTCTTTGTTGATCCCTCATCAAACAGCCTGCTTCGATTCAGGCTGGTTGAAATTATCGAAGCTGACCTGTCAATTGATTCCAAACCTGTTTCCATAGCATTCTGCATTTTACTCAGTGGTTTAAGCGCCTCTGTCCCTTTATTGAGCTTAACAGAAACTTCATTCAGTATTCTCATTGTTTCTGCATATGCTAACTGCGGATCTGAAAATGTGTCTTCCTGAACTTCCTGATTGAAAAAGATAAAGTATGAACCTATCAATAAAAGAATTGCTGCTGCTGCACTAAAGACAGTAATATATCTCTTTCTCAGGGAGATACTTCTTTGCTTTTTCTCGAGATCATCAATTCCCTTAAGAATCCTGTCCTCGAAATCAACAGATGGAACAGGTGTACTTTCTGAACCTGCATAATAGCTGAAGATCTCTATCTCGGCTTTATACTCCGGCAGAACATTATCGCCCGAGAAATAGTTCTTCAGGTTTTCCTCTTCTTCCCCGGAAGTATCCCCGTCATAGTACTTTTCCAGCAATTTCTTAAGCTCTTCCCTTTTCATTTGTATATTTAATATATTTTTCCTTTATCATTTTCCTTGCTCTTGAAAGAACTACCCGCAGATTGTTAATATTCATTTCTTTCTGCTTCGATATTTCATCATACGACAACCCGTTTATCTCCCTTAGCTGAACAAGATCACGCGTAGCCGGCGGTAATTCATCAATAATCCCGGCCAAAATATCGGCAGTTTCAGAATTTACAAGCCGTTCATGCGGTGATGGTGAATGGTCGGGATTCCGGATATCTGCCACTCCCTTTTCACTGTCGATATGTTTCCATTTTCTCAGCTGATCAATGCAACTGTTCCTTGTCATTGTGACAGCAAGAGCCTCAGTATCATTGTAATCATCAAGCTTTTTCCTCATTATCCACATCTTCATAAAGACCTCCTGAACAACATCTTCTGCTTCCTGCCGGTTTTTAACTATCCGGAAAGCTATTGCAAACAGTTTGCGGTTCAGCCGGTGTATTATTACATTAAATGCATCCCTGGTCATCAGGTAAGAGACTTATGACAAATTCCGGATAAAGATAAAAACAATCGGATTACCTACAGGTTATAACAATATTCACTCCGTTGTCCCTTTTCATGCTATCCGAGAATCTCTTTGCCTCTTTGTAAGTCATATTTCCTTTAACCTGTATCAGTGCATTATCCTTGCCGTCGGCAACTATAAGGAACTCTTTGAATTTTTTCCCCTCCGCTCTTACCAGCATAACTATGTCCTGATGAGCATTTTTCACTCTCATAAATTCTTCATAATTCCTGCGGTCAAGTTCTCTTTCCACCATATCGTAAAAATTTCCGCCGAACATACTATCATCATTCTGTGCAAGGAGCCTGACCGTCGTAATATCTTCCGGCCAACATGGGTCATCATCGCATTTATCGTTATCAAGAGCCTTGAGGAACTTTATCAGGTTTCCGCTAATCGTTATTGTTGTAAAGCCATCGCTGCCGGCATACTTGTCGAAAAGTGCATCAACGGACCTTTGGCCATATCCCAGGATGTTTATTGCCAGAATTACAGGTATTAAAATGATTTTTTTCATACGAACTTCAATTATGTTAAATAAATATGTTCTTTAAGAGGACGTTTTACCGGACAAAACATAACAAAAAGCCCGAAAAAATTTTCCGGGCTTACTGGTCATGGTATCAAAAGAAACTTAATGAAATAAGAAGGTCATTAATATGAAAAAAATATATATGGCTTGTAATAATTTAATTTTATCCTACCTTTGCACTCGCAAAAAATGAACAATGATTCAGTAGCTCAGTTGGTAGAGCACATCCCTTTTAAGGATGGGGTCCTGGGTTCGAGACCCAGCTGGATCACAAAGGCAGCCCCCCTGGCAGGCCATTCATGTGATCAAAAGGATTCTATTTGTTGTTTACCCCAAATGTCTCATGTTCCGGCATTGTTATTGGCTCTTCCCTGATCTTTTCCATCAATACTTCTACTGCTTTCATTAGCTGAGTATCTATTCCCTTTGACAGTTCCAGTGAGTTCTGTTCAATAACAATATCCGGTTCAACACCCGCATTTTCAACCACCCAGTTGCCGTTTTCATTGTAAATCCTGTAATCGGGAGCTGTTAATCCGCTGCCATCCAGGAGCTCCATGAACATTGATACTCCTACCAGTCCTCCCCATGTACGGGTCCCAATAACAGGGCCCATCTTGTTCCATTTGAACTCATAAGGCAGTTCATCGCCACCGGAACCTGCATAACGGTTGGTCAGGCACGTCATATGAGCCGTAACTGCCAGAAAGGGGATGGTCTGATCTGCTGAATAACGGCGTGTCCAGTATCCGTGAGGTTTCTTGAGCAGACGCTGGAAAAAGATTTCCGGATCGAGCCCCCCACCATTAAACCTGCCGTCAATAATTAAACCTTTTTTCTTTGTCTGGGAATAGAAATACTTTGGAAAATCTATTGCTGATCCCTCATATGTATCAGGCATGTAAATGTATCCAATCTGACCCTTAGAGGCTTCATCCACTGCAATGCGGTTACTTTCAAGCCAGTCATTGTACCTGAGCCGTGTTTCACTTCTTAAGGGATTGACTATTACTTCCCGGGCTCCTGCATCCAGAGGTTTATCATTCACCACTAATTTTACCTGTTTTTCTGCCAGATCAACAAAATAGCTGTAGATGCTTCTATCTGCTGTTACTTTTTTGCCATTTACAGATAAGAGATAATCACCTTCATCAATAATTAAACCCGGTTTTCCCAGTGGCGGATATGTCTCGCGTGACCAATCAGGAATCCTGTAGATCTTTTTGAAGCGAAACAAATTGCTGGCTTTGTCAGTCTCCCAGTCAACACCGAGCATCCCGATATTGACCTGATTGGCATTACGTTGCCCTGATCCACCATAAACATATGTGTGTGAGGTATTTAGTTCGCCAATCAATTCGCCTAAAATAAACTGGACATCCTGCCGGCAGGTAGCCCTGTTAATCAGTTTTCCATATTTCTCTTTCATGGCAATCCAGTCAATTCCATGCATACCGGGTTCGTAATAGAAATCACGTTCCATCCGCCAGGCCTCATTGAAAAGAGCTTTCCATTCCTGAACCGGATCGATTTTCATTTTCAGACCAGATATGTCAAGATTGCTGCCTTCGCTCTTTTCCGAATCCGAAGTAATAATTCCAGGTTTGTTGTCCTTAATATAAATGATATTTGAACCATCTGCAGAAATTTTAAAGCCATTGATATTTTCAATCACTGTTTTTACTTTCTGCTCTTCAAAAGAATAACTGTAGAGTGTTCTTGGGCCCAGCTCCCTGTAATCCATTCTGTTATAATCGCCATCCTCGCTGTTCAGGTAAAATAAACAGGATTTATTCACAGCCATATCCCTATAATTTCCTGCAGGAAGGGGCAATGCCTCAATACGTCCTGCAAGACCCTCAAAATCAATACGAAATGGTGTTACCTGCTTATCTGATTTGTTTAGGGCGGTTTCAATGTCATTTTTGAAAGGAAGAATTGATTCCCCTTCTTTTTTAAGTGTCAAAGCATATATACCTGCTACATCCTTATAGACCATCTCCCACTCTATATCGCAGAAAGTCGGATTGAACCTCCTGTCCGACACAAAAAGCAGATGTTCCCCGTCTTTTGTAAATACAGGATTGAAATCATAAAACAGGCCATCACTTACCGGATAGACTTTTTTATCCTCCAAAGAATAGATATATACCTGGTACACAAGATCCTTGCTCATTTTTGAGTATGCAAGGTACTTACTGTCAGGCGACCAGTTAAAATCATAAATCCCTTTATGGTGGAGCGATTCGTCTACATTCTCATATTTTGCCTGATCCACTTCAGTAATCTGTTTACTGGCAACATCCAGAATATAGCAGCGCAGGGTCTGATCAGCGTAGGCAATTTTTCTATCATCGGGCGACCAGCGGAGGGTATGACGGTAGCCATCTTTATGACTTGTCATTTTAACAGCCTCTCCTGTTCCGTCAGCATTCTGAATATAGATCTCATATTCCCCGCTTTTGTCTGATAACCAGGCAGTTTTCTTACCATCGTTCGACCATGCTGCATCTTTATCCCGTGCACTGCAGTTATTACTTATGTTTTGAGTGATCCCGCTGTTTTTCGGAACAGAAAAGACTTCACCTCTTGCTACAATGAGTGCCCGTACGCCTGAAGGTGAAATATTGAAATCCTGAATATCCCTGGCAAGATCCTTAATGTAAGGGCGTGTCTCGGGGGCATCAGGATTCATGTTTATTTTTATTTCGCTGCTTATTCCGGTGTTAAGGTCAAGCAACCAGATCCCCCCACCCTTCTCATAGACAATTTTATCTTTATGAGCCGAAGCTCTGAGGATATCAAAGTCATCATGATCTGTCAGCTGACTTGTCTCTTTGCTTTTTGTATCATATGTATAGATATTAAGATTTCTGTCACGGTCGGAAACGAAATAAACAGAATTGCCGAGCCACATGGGCATTCTGTCTGTACCCCTGAAATTAGTGATGTTTTCCTCTTCGTCAGTTTCAAAATTATAGATATAGATCTCCTGGGCCAGTCCTCCAGTGTATCTTTTCCATGTACGGTGTTCTCTTGCCACTTTATTATAAGCGATCATTTTACCGTCAGGTGAAAAGCTGCCGCGCACAGCATCATAAAGGATCAGTTCTTCGAGGCCGCTACCATCAGGGGAGATGAGAAAAAGTTTAGAGTAACGGGTGGTACTATTCCTTCCAGAGTTGAATAATATTTTGTTCTTAACAGGATGCCATCCCACAACTTCATCAATACCCGGATGATATGTCACACGTGTTATATCCCCTTTGCTGTTCATGACATATACATCAGTATTCCCGTCATATTCGCCGGTGAACGCGATCATGCTGCCATCAGGTGAGAACTTTGGAAATCGTTCCTGTCCGTCGTGAATAGTAAGACGCACCGCATCACCACCTTCCAGAGGTGCTGTCCAGATATCCTCTCCGGAAGTAAACACAACTGAATTGTCGGAGATATCAGGAAAACGCATTATTTGCTGCGATTCCAAAGTAATGTTGCCTGACAAAAACACCATTACTCCAATGCTTAGTTTGTTTAAGATTTTCATTTTGTAAGATTTTAAATATTAGATATGATGTAACAAAATTATTAATGTCAGTCCTATGAAATACGGCCTTCGTGTTAACTTTGCATTTTTTCAAGAAGATGGTTACCGGGCAGCCAAAATAAAAGTACTGAATAAAATTTTATTTTTTATACTGCCGGGAAAAGAAATTCACTAAAACCATGTTAAACAATGTTCTGCATTGAACCACACAAATGTTTCTTCAAACAGGTTGTCCCTCGGGACTGAGTAGATGTTAATTGTCTATAATCAATAAGACGGGTAGCGGTTTCATTAATAGTAATAAGTGAATACAATTCTTAATGAGTATCCCGGAAAGCTAATCCCCCATTCGCGGGGATTCCACAACAATAATATAAACCAAAACGGAGCTGCACCAATAATAACAATGCAACTCCGTTCTTCCTCTTTATAACTATAAAGTAAAATAATATTTAATCAACCAAATTAAATACTGATATTTCAATACCGGGTGTCTCCCCACCTGTATCCCTGTCGCAGAGCTTCATGGTAATAACTTTCCCCTCACCCGGCATCGGTGAAACATAGTTATCACTATAGAAAACCGGAAGGATCTGTTTACCGCCACTCTGAAAAACACTACTGAGACGCCTGCTCTTATGGTTCGACTCAAGGTTATAATTCCAGCTTGATGAATGGCAGGCAGGGCTCAGCCTGGCAATGTCCCTGTTAGTATAATTCGTAACAAATGATAAAATACTATGATCTTCAGAATGAATCAGAGTAACTAAAGATCACCAGATACTTATTTTGATAGTACAGGTATCTGTCTGTTGATTGATTCTTCAAGAGAAATGAGTGTTTCGGTCCGGAGTATGCCCGGAATATTCTGGATCTTATCGCTCAGTATGTTTTTCAGATGTTCATTGTCCCTTGCATAGACTTTTATAAAGAGAGAATAGTTACCTGTGGTATAGTGACATTCAATTATTTCCGGCACATCCTGGAATTTTTTTACTACCTCATGGAAATGTCCCGGATGTTCAAGGAAGATTCCTATATAAGCGCATGTTTTAAAACCAACCTTTACCGGGTCGACCTTGAATTCCGATCCCCGTATGACACCTATACGAATGAGCCGTTGTACCCGCTGGTGTATTGCTGCTCCTGACACACTGCATTCCCTGGCCACCTCCAGGTATGGTATCCTGGCATTTTTTGTAATGATATCCAGAATTTTCCTGTCGAGATCATCGATCTGTAAACTATCTGCCATTATAAAATTGATTGATTAATAGAATGATACATTTTAAAGCCTGAGCTTATTAAATCAATCAAAAGATAACGAAAATTATCCGGAATAACAAAATAATGCGTGATGAGTAAAAAAATAATATTCAGGAGTAAGGGAATGAGGAATGACACTCTCCCCTGATTAACCCTGTCATTGTGAGCGAAGCGAAGCAATTCCCCTCCACATAAACTTTAGATTATTTATTTATGTATCCTACAATTTCACTAATATCAGAAAAACCCTTTCTTTCAAGGTATTGAGTAATTCCTTCAAGAATTTTTATTGAGGCTTGCGGATCAATAAAAGAGGCTGTCCCCACCTGTATGGCTGAGGCTCCGGCAAGAAAAAATTCAATTGCATCATCCGCATTCATTATCCCTCCTATCCCAATAACAGGGATCTTGACTGTCCTGGCAACCTGCCAGACCATCCTGAGAGCAACCGGCTTAAGTGCAGGCCCTGAGAGTCCGCCAGTGACAGTTGAGAGGAATGGTTTCATTTCATTGATATCGACTGCCATTCCCAGCAGTGTGTTGATAAGGGAAACAGAGTCGGCGCCCTCCTCCTCCGCAATACGCGCAAATTCAACAATATCTGTGACATTCGGAGAGAGCTTTACGATAAGCTTCTTTGAATAAACAGCTCTGACAGCCTTTGTCACCCTGCGTGTTGAACCGGGATCTGTTCCAAATGCCATCCCTCCCATTTTTACATTCGGACATGAGATATTGAGCTCAATTGCAGGTATTTTGTTAAGAGAGTTAATCCTTTCAGCAAGAGCTACATAGTCTTTAATATAACTCCCATTGATATTTACTATTACATTCGTTTTGTATTTCGAAATGCGTGGATAAATGTGTTTTTCAAAATAATCAATTCCCCTGTTCTGCAGGCCTACAGAATTAAGCATCCCGGAATGGGTCTCTGCCATTCTCGGAGTAGCATTCCCTTCTCTTGGCTCAAGGGTTGTGCCCTTCACAATTATACCTCCCAGCTTTGAAATATCCAGAAAATCTTCAAACTCAGATCCATAACCAAATGTACCCGAGGCTGTCATAACCGGGTTATTGAAGTGAAGATCTCCTATATTGAAGCCAAGTTTTACCATATAAGATCTTTAATATTGAAAATCGGCCCATCAGAACAAGTACAGAGGTTGCCATCAACTGTAGAAACGATACAGCAAAGGCAGGCTCCAAAGCCGCACCCCATAAGTGTTTCCAATGAGACTTCGCAGTCAATGTCATTTTGTCTGCAATACTCCCCTACTGCCTTCATCATAGCCTCAGGACCGCAACAATAGACTTTGTCATAACCCTGCTCCGAGAGCACCGTATGTTCGCTGACAAAACCCTTTTCTCCACGTGATCCATCCTCGGTGGTCAGAAACACTCTTCCCACCTTCATATAATCATCATATTCAATAATACGTTCACTGTTCCGGAAACCCAGCAATATGTCAGGATTATGACCATTTTCGTTAAGGTATTTACCCATAAATAACAATGGGGCTACCCCGCAGCCGCCTCCTGCAAGGAGTATCCTCTGGTTTCTTTCAGGCAGGCTGAATGAGTTTCCCAGGGGATAGATGATGTTAAGCATATC
>Ga0307445_10001088_pt1 | contig 15170 bp, 18 predicted proteins | sample SalMarSW160330MG_FD_202147 | JGI IMG/M metagenome (GOLD analysis project Ga0307445, IMG submission 202147) | Salt marsh sediment microbial communities from the Plum Island Ecosystem LTER, Massachusetts, United States - SW1603-30 | ecosystem: Environmental > Aquatic > Marine > Intertidal zone >...
TGCATAATTTAATGGCTATCCTGGTTTTAACGTTTCAGCCCCGGCCGTTTCGGAGGCGGCCGTGCCTTTTTTTAGCCAGCCCCTTAACGGATAGCTCAGGAAACTTTATAATACCTGCAGGTTAGTTGTCAAGTTTTCCCAAAATGATTTTATCTGCCCGTACCGTCGGGCAGGGGAGCGGCGGCCGGAAGGCCGCCGGCGGCGCCCCCGCCGGGCTTGCTTTCGCCCCGGCAATCCGTTTTAATTAAACGGAAACACCGGGGGTTGCCCCGGCGCGAGGTGAGCCCATGAAAAAAGAGTCGCAGTTCAAGAGCCGGTCGCTGGAGGGACAGGAGGCCGCCGATGTGCGCAATGTCATCAAGGCGATGGGATATGCCGACGACGATTTGACGGCGCGCCGTCCCGTCGTCGGCATCGCCAACGCCTGGAACACGCTCATCCCGGGGCATTTCGGCTTCCGCGAGATAAGCGACCAGGTCAAGAAGGGCATCCACCGCGCCGGGGGGACGGCCTTCGAGTTCGGCGTCATCGGCCTGTGCGATGCCATCGTCAAGGAGAACGGCAACTACGTCCTGCCCTCGCGGGAGGTCATCGCCGACTCGGTGGAAATCATGGCCGGGGCCAACCCCATCGACGGGCTGGTGCTGCTGGCCTCCTGCGATAAAATCGTGCCGGGGATGCTCATGGCGGCGGTGCGGCTGGATATCCCGGCCATTCTGGTCAACGCCGGGCCGATGCTGGGCGGGCCGGAGTTCGCCGGGCGCAAGGCCGATTCCACCTCCGTCTCCGAGGCGCTGGGGATGTATAAGTCGGGCCGGATTACCGCCGAGGAATACCAGGACGTGGAGAACCTCTCCTGCCCCACCTGCGGCTCCTGCTCCTTTATGGGTACGGCCAACACCATGTGCTGCCTGGCCGAGGCGATGGGCATGACCCTGACCGACGGCGCCGCCATCCCCGCCGTCTACGCCGAAAGGCTGCGCCTCTCCGAGCGGGCCGGCGAGACGATATGCCACCTGGTAAGGGAGGGCATTACCGCCCGCGCTGTCATCAACGAGAGGTCGCTTACCAACGCCGTCCGGGCCTGTTTGGCCATCGGCGGCTCGACCAACGCCGTCTTGCACCTGACCGCCCTGGCCTACGAGGCCGAAGCGGCTGTCAATATCCTGGACGCCTTCGAGAAATATGCCAGGACCACGCCCACCATCGCCCGGGTCTATCCAGCCGGTAATAACGACATGGAGGCGTTCTGGCGGGCCGGGGGCGTCCCCCGCGTGCTGGAGAATCTCGGCTCGCAGTTCGACCTGGAGGTGATGACGGTGACGGGCAAGACGATGGCCGACAATATCCAGGGCTTCCGCTACCGCTTCCCGGAGAACCGCGACGTCATCCGCCCGGCCGACGACCCCTTCGAGGCGTCCGGGGGGCTGGCCGTCATCCGGGGCAACCTGGCGCCGCGCACCGGCATTTCCAAGCCCACCGCCATCGACCCGGCGGCGCGCCGATTCACCGGGACGGCCGTCTGCTTCGACGCCGAGGCGGACGCCAACCGGGCCATCCTGGACGGCAAGGTCAAGGCCGGGGACGTGGTCGTCATCCGCTACGAAGGCCCCAAGGGCGGGCCGGGCATGGTGGAGATGTACCGCGCCCTGAAGTACCTGCACGGTCTGGGGCTGCATAAGGCCACCGCCGTCGTCACCGACGGGCGCTTTTCCGGCACCAATAACGGCTGTTTCGTGGGGCACATCTCGCCGGAGGCCAGCGAGGGCGGGCCTATCGCCGTGGTGCGCGACGGCGATAAAATCTCCATCGACGTCGTCGCCGGCACCATCCACCTGCACCTGGATGATGCCGAGATTGCCCGCCGTCTCAAGGCCTGGCGCCCGCCCGCGCCCAGGGTAAAAAGCGGCTATCTCAGCGTCTACGCCCGCCTGGCCGCCTCGGCGGACGAGGGCGCCATCATCCGCCACCGCGCCGCCGACTGACCGCCCGTATTGACAGGGGCGGCGGCAGATACTACAATCAGGGCAAGATGGTCTTCAAATCGAGCCGGAGGGACGCGCGATGAGCCCGGACGACAAACCGATAATAGCCGCCGGCGGCCGGCGCCAGGAAATCAAGCACAAGCTGTTTATCAGCTACTCCTACCAGGACCAGGAGTACCGCGACCGCTTTGAGGAGCTTTTCGGGCGGCTGTTCGACATCAAGTCCGTGGCGGAGGGGGAAATGAGCGCGGACACCGATGCCGCCTATATCGAGCACCTGATTCGGCGCGATTATATCAGCGTGGTGACGGTAGTGGTCGTCCTGGTGGGGGCCGATACCTGGAGCCGCAAGCACGTGGACTGGGAGATTGCCGCCGCCCTGCGCAAGAAACTGGACGGCTTTTCCGGGCTGCTGGGGATTTGCCTGCCCACCCACCCGGACTACCAGAAGCCGCAGTACAAAAAGGACATCGTCCCCCTGAGGCTGTCGGATAACGTCCAGAGCGGCTACGCCCCCTTCCACGACTGGACGGAAAACGAGAGCGACATTGCAATCTGGGTCGAGGCGGCCTTTGAGGCCAGGGTCAGCCGCAAAGACAAGATAGACGACTCGCGGCCGCGCTTTACCGATAACTGGCTGCACCACTCCAAGTGGCCGCCGCCCCCGCCGCCCGCCCCCACGGCTGCCGAAGGCGAGCCGGCCCAGCCCGGCGTGGAACCCGCTGCTCCCACCACCCGGCTAACCTTCCCGGAACCGGCCACCGGGCCTGCCGCCCGCAAGCCGCCGGCCCCGGCGCCGTCTGCCGTCAAGCCGCCGGCTACCGCGCCCCCCGCCACGCCCGAGGTTATCGAGCTGCCCGCGGCGCCCGAACCGGAGAAACCGGAAAAGAAGAAAAAGCCCAAGCGGGTAAAGGTCAAGAAGGAAAAGAAGCCCAGGAAGCCCCAAGAATAGGGCCGGGGGATTAGCCCGTTATCAGGGTCGTCTGGAAGCCTTCATGCTGGAACCGGGTGCGCAGGCGCTTGATAAGCTCGCTCTTAACGGTATAGACGGCGTAACGGTCGGTCGCCTTCATCCTCACCCAGAAGTTGATGTTGGCGTCGCCGCACTCCTCGTAGACAAACCAGGGCGCGAACGTCTTGACCGCCCCCTCGCAGTCCTGGAGCACCTCTTCGGCCACCTGCCGCACCACGTTCTCCACGTAGAACAGGTCGCTTTCGTAAGTTACCGCGCCGTTGACCTCGAACATGATGTCCTTGTCCGGGAAATGATAGTTGGTCACCACGCTGTCGGCCAGCTTGGAGTTGGGGATAATGACGAAGGTATCCATCAGGGTGCGGATGCGCGTCGAGCGCCAGCCCAGGTCGGTGACGTAGCCTTCGAGTCCCTCCTCCAGCTCCACGAAGTCGCCCACGCGCACCACGCGGTCGGACACTATCTGGGTGCCGGCGAAGAAATTGGCCAGCATCGGCTGCACCGCCAGGGCGACGGCCAGGCCGCCGATGCCCAGACTGGCCAGAATGGGGCTGATGGAAACGCCGTAGTAGTCCAGGAGAATCAGCAGCCCGATAATGTAGACCACCCCGATCATAACGCGCTTCAGGAGGCGCACCAGCCCTTCGTCGATATGGGCGGCCCGCTGAAAAGCATCCGATAGCAGGTACAGCTCCAGCGCCACGCTCAGGATGCGCGCCAGGCAGTAGATACCGAAGATGACCAGGATGGTGGTGCTGACCTGATTAAAGATGGAGCCCCAATTTTCCACGACGGGCAGGCGGCTGAGCGCCTGGATAAGCCCCTCGATGAGGATGATGACGAAAACCGGTTTGGACAGCGAGCCGACGAACTTTGACATGAGCGTCGTGCGGTTGCGCTTCGCCAGGAGGCGCTGGAGGCGCTGCATGATGAAGAGGATTAACCAGGCGGCCACAACGGACATGAGCAGGATGGCCACAAACGATAAGACCTGCTGTAAGACCGGAGAATCCTCTAAAAAATTGAACATTATTTATGTCCCCGCTGGATTACCCTAAAAAATGGTCGCTGGCGCCGGCTCCGGGGTATGCCGTCGCTGACGACAGCGCCGGGGCGGGTGCCGCGTCCCACCGGGGGGCTGACCCGTACCGGGGAACTTTATTCCCCGAACGTCTTGCGCATCTGGAACTTGAGATAGTCCAGCTCGTCGATGCCCTGGGTCTTGCTCTTGCTCCTGTCCAGTTCCAGGCCGAGGTTGACGACGACTTCCAGGAGGTTCTTCATCAGGCTGCGCATGTTGCGCTTGAACTGCTGGAAGTCCTCGCTGGGGGGATAGTCGGCCGTTTCCCGGAAGGCGGGCCGGCGGCTGGTGGCCTTGTTGCCGGTCGGCACTACTTCCTCGGACAGGGCCCCTTCGAGCAGGTTATCGATGCAAAAGTCGATGAACTCGGAGCGGCTGATATCGCCCCGGTTCTGGTCTATCTTCTCCACCAGGTCCCGGTCAAGAAAAAGCATCTCACGTTCCGTCATGGTCTTCTCCTGTTTGGCGTAATATTATTCCCGGTGCGGCCGCAGCACGGCCCCACGTGCGGTGATACTATTCTCAGATTAGACTACGTGAGGGAAACAGACAAGGAATGGTTATCTGGAAGATAGGTGGGGATGAGTTAACTGCGTTTAACTTGCTTTAGGACGCGGGCGGGGGCCGGCTGCGAAAACACGCCCCGCCCGGCGCAAAGGAAGGAGGCGGGGCAATCGAGCGATTGCCCCGCGGCTGACTAAGCTTAAATAAATTTACGGTCGTGTTGGGGGATTAGGTCATGTCTTCGACGGGGGCGCTGGGGGCGTTCTCCTTGACGGAATCGAGGCCGTTGACGGCGTTGTCCTTGGTGGTGTAGCCCTCGCCCGAATCGGCGATGATGTTGCCGTTGGTATGGCGTAGCCTCCAGCGGTATTCACCGGCTTTGTCCGTATAGAGTTCAAATGTCGCGGCCATGGTTGTACCTCCTTGGTTAAATTTGGCTACCCTGTTGTCCGCTCGCGAGTATAAGCTCTTTGGTTTTCCGGGTGGCGGCCCGGCGCTAGAACGAGCCCATGGCGATGAGGGCGATGCCCCCGCCGATGACGAAGAAGCTTGCCGCGGCAATCGCCGCGATGGTAAGGAGCACGTTGCCATCGCCGCCTTGGTCAATCCCCATGCCCGCGGAATACTTGACGGTCTTGGGCATGACGGCCGCCGCCGGGGCAGCCTTGGGCTTGGGGGCCGCCTTGGGGGGCAGCTCTTTCACGGCGGCCTGGGGCGCGTTTTCCTTAACGGAGTTTATCCCGTTGATGGCGTTGGCTTTGGTCTTATAGCCTTCGCCCGAATCGGCAATGATATTGCCGTTGGTATGGCGCAGCCTCCAGCGAAACTCACCGGCTTTGTCCTTGTACAGTTCAAATTTTGCTGCCATAATAGTTTCCTTCCTTTATCATTTATTTCTCTTAAAGAGAACTGATAATTCGTGCGCCCGTAATACCCGCGCTGCCAGCAAGTCGTTCAATAATATAATATGTGTTAGCTATTGTCAAGTTCTGGCGGGGGGCCGGTTTGACAATCCGGCGGCGCTAACGATATTCTACTAATGTCCCCGTAATGACACGGTGAATCTTACGACCAAGGGGTAGCGCCAATGGTAATCTTCGCCGCCGTGCTGCGTCTCTTCAGGGTAACGACCCAAACCAGCCGGCGCATCGTCCTCTACGCCGGCATATTCTTTCTTCTCCTGGGGACGGTGGGCGCCTACCTGACCGAGGGCGGCACCGCCGGCAGCCAGTTCGCCAGTATCTGGAACTGTCTGTGGTGGACGCTGGTTACCATGACCACGGTGGGCTACGGCGACATGGTGCCGGTCACCGCGGCCGGCCGCGTCATCGGCGTGCTCTGCATGGTCGGCGGGCCGGTGCTGATGGTCTCCCTGGTCAGCATCATCGGCGTGGCCTTATACGATAAATGGACCAAGGGGGTAAGAGGCATGGCTAAAATACGTTCCCGAGGGCACATCATCATCTGCGGGTGGAATAACGCCGCCGCGGACATCGTCGGGGAGCTGCGGCTCAGCGACGCCTTCCGCGCCGCGCCGATTACCGTCATCGACGAGCGCATCGAGAGGAAACCCGTTGACGACGCCGGCGTCAGCTTCGTCCGCGGCAACGCCGCCGAGGTGGGCGTCCTGGAGCGGGCGGGCATCAAGGAGGCGGCCTACGCCATCGTCCTGGCGGAGGACAGCGCCCCCGCCGCCGACCAGAAGACGGTGCTGACGGTGCTGGCCATCGAGACGACCAATCCCGACATCATCAGCTGCGCCCAGCTCAACGACGCCAACAACGAGGCGCACCTGGCCCGCGCCGGCTGCGATATCGTCGTCAATACCTCGTCGCTGACCTCCAAGCTGCTGGCGATGTCGCTGCAGAACCCCGCCGTCAACCGCATCACCCGCGAGCTGGTCTCCGGGGGGCAGGGCAACGAGATTTACCGGGTGGCCCTGCCGGAGCGCTACGCGGGGCGGCCCTTCGCCGAGGCCCTCCGCGAGCTTAAGGCCAGCGCCGACGCCATCGTCATCGGCATCGAGCGGAAGGGCCAGTGCCGGCTCAACCCGCCCGCCGATACCGTCCTTGAGGGCGGCGACTGGCTCTACCTTGTTTCCGAAGAGGCCCCTTCGCTCTGAGGGGGGCGAGTTTTATTATCAATCTGCTGAATTTGAGGAGGTTCCCATGAAAGCGGCCGTCTGTTACGAGTTTGGTAAACCCCTGGTGCTGGAAGATATTGAACTGGCCCCGCCCGGCCCCGGCGAGGTCAGGGTGAAGCTTACCGCCACGGCCGTCTGCCACAGCGATATCCACGATATCAAGGGCGAGCTGCCCGGCCCGGTGCCCTTCGTGGCGGGGCACGAGTCGGCCGGCTACGTGGACGAGATGGGTGAAGGGGTAACCGCCTTTAAGCCCGGCGACCCGGTGGTCGTCTCGCTGCTGGCCTCCTGCGGCCAGTGCTATTACTGCATCACCGGCCTGCCCCACCTCTGCGAGCACCGCTTCGACCCGCCCGCCCACCCGCGCCTCAAGAATCAAAAGGGCGACCAGGTCTTCCCGCGGGGCAATATCGGCGGCTTCGCCGAGGCCGTCGTCGTCAACCAGTCGCAATTAGTGAAAGTCCCGGCGGACATGCCCCTGGATAGGGCGGCGCTCTTGGCCTGCGGCGTCAGCACCGGCTTCGGCGGGGTGGTCAACCGGGCGCAGGTCAAGCCCTTCCAGAGCGTCGTCGTCATGGGCATCGGCGGCGTGGGCGTCAACGCCCTCCAGGGGGCGGCCTACGTCGGGGCCTATCCCGTTATCGCCGTGGACACGCTGGATAGCAAGCTCAAGCTGGCGATGGATTTCGGGGCGACGCACGCCGTCAACGCCGCCAGCGAGGACGCCGCCGCGACCATCCGCGGGCTGACCGGCGGGCGGGGGGCGGACTACGCCCTGGTGACGGTGGGCAGCATCGCCGCCATCAAGCAGGCTATCGCTTTCACCGGCCAGCGCGGCACCACCGTCCTCATCGGGCTGCCCGGCTTCAAAGACCAGCTCTCGCTCTCGCCGCTGGAACTGATACCCACCGAGAAGAACATCATCGGCGGCTTCATGGGGGACGCCAACCTCCGCATCGATATCCCCAACCTGGTAACGATGTACCAGACCGGCCGCCTCAAGCTGGACGAGCTGATTACCGGCCGCTATCCTCTGGATAAGATTAACGAAGCCATCGCCAGCACGGAAAAGGGCGAGGGCCTGCGCAACGTCATTATGTTTACATAACTACACAAGAAAGGAATATTCCATGAAAGCCGCCATCTGCTACGAGGTCAACAAGCCCCTGGTCGTTGAGGACGGCGTCAGCGTCGAGCCGCCCGGCCCGGGCGAGGTGAAGGTCAAAGTCGCCGTCACCGCCGTCTGCCACAGCGACCTGCACTTCTTCACCGGGGAAATCCCCTCCCCCCTCCCCGGCCTGGCCGGCCACGAGACGGCCGGCTACGTGGACGAGGTGGGCGAGGGGGTCACCAGATTAAAGCCCGGCGATACGGTGGTCATCGGCACGGTGGGCACCGGCTGCGGCCAGTGCTACTACTGCACCATCGGGCTGCGCCACTACTGCACCGAACGCGGCAAGTTGATGCGCCCCAAACACACCAATAAAAAGGGGCAGCGCCTGGCGCTGATGGCCGGGCCGGTGGGCGGCTTCGCCGAGTACACCACCGTGTCCGAGCAGCTGGTCACCAGAGTCCCGGCGGACATGCCCCTGGACCGGGCGGCGCTGCTGGCCTGCGGGGTGACTTCCGGCTTCGGGGCGGTGGTCAACCGCGCTAAAGTAAAAGCCATGAGCAGCGTGGTGGTGGTGGGGACGGGCGGCGTGGGGCTCAACTCCATCCAGGGGGCGGTCTTTTCCGGGGCCTACCCCGTCATCGCCGTGGATGTGCTGGATAGCAAGCTCCAGACGGCCAAAGAGTTCGGCGCCACGCACACGGTCAACATCGCCAGGGAAAAAGACCCCGTCAAGACGGTCGTGGCGATGACCTCGGGGCGGGGGGCGGACTACGTCTTCGTCACCGTGGGCAAGGTGGAGGCCGTCCGCCAGGGATTCTCCATGGCCGGCCCGCGGGGCATGACCGTGGTCGTGGGGCTGGCGGGGGGCAACCTGAGCGACTTCACGCCGCTGGAGTTCGTCTTTACGGAGAAAATCCTCACCGGCTGCGGCGGCGGCTCGATACGCTCCAGCATTGATATTCCTTACCTGGTCTCGCTCTACCAGGCGGGCAAGCTCAAGCTGGACGAGCTTATCAGCGGGCACTACCCGCTGGCGCGCATCAACGAGGCGGTGGCCTCGCTGGCACAGGGGGAGGCCCTGCGCAATATCGTTACCTTCGACTGATAGTTATTTGCCCGTAATCGGGTGCTGGTAGTGGTACGGCACGGCGTGGAGGTGGTCGGGGTAGGGGTGGAAAGCCGTGGGAGGAGCGTCGGCGTTGGGCAGGGGCATCCAGCCCATCAGGGGCAGGTTGAGCCAGCCGTCCTCAAAGGGCGAGCAGAACGTATTGTTCCAGTGCAGCAGCGAGAACCGCCAGCGCCCGTCCTCCTTGACGTACTTGTTCTCGTAGTAGCCGTGCAGCCACTCCTGGCGCGGGTAGGCCCCGTAGGTCTTGGCCTCGCAGAGTAAGGTCTGCCAGCGGCCGCGGGCGTGTTTACCGTCGGGGTCGACGTGGACGACGCCGCCGATTTGCATCACGATGAACTGCATCCAGGCCGGGTTCTGGCGCGAGCCGCCCCCGGCGAACATGTCCCAGTAGACGCGCCGCACGCCCTTCTTGCCGTAGAAGACGCCGTGGTCGACGATTTCCACCGACTCGGCGTTATCCGAGAAGAGGTCGCAAATCTCGGCCCACATGTTGTTGTCGAAGTAGTAGCCGTATATCCTTTGCAGGTGCTCGATTTCCTGGATGTCCTCGGCGAGCTGCACCTGTCTTTCCAGTTCCTCGATGTTCATTTACGCCACCTTTAGTTTATTATTGGCCGGTAACCGGGTGCCGGAACGAGTAGGGCACGTGGTAGCCGGAGGGGTAGGGATGGTAGGCCGTGGCCGGGGCGTCGGCGTGGGGGAAAGGCGTGTCGGACAGCCGGGGTAGTTTGAGGAAGCCCGCCTCGTAAGAAGTCCAGTAGGTGAGGTTCCAGTGGAGCTTCTTAAAGTACCACCGGCCGTTCTCTTTGATGTACTCGTTATCGTAGACGCCGAACTGCCAGGTCTGCTTCTTCGTCCCGCCGAAGGGCCGGCACTCGAACGACGGCGTGTACCAGCGGCCTCTGGCGGTCTGGCCGTCCGGCGCGACGGTGATGACGCCCTGCGACTGCATCACCTCGAAGAACATCCAGCCGGGCCGTTTCATGCCCACCATGCCGCCGTACATCTTGACCGCCGCCGCCTTGCCCCGGAAGACGCCGTGGTCGGTAATCTCCACCGACTCGGTGTTCTCCGAGAAGAGGTCGATGACCTCCGGGAACATGGCGTTATCAAAGTAGTAGCCGTACATCTTTTGGAGATTCTCTATCTCCTGGATGTCCTCAAGGTACGTTACCTGCCGCTCCAGCTCTTCCAGATTCATCGCAAACCGCGCTCCTATTTGCCCGTCACCGGGTGCTTGAAGTGCACCGGGAAGTGGTAGCCGGATGGGTAGGGCCGCCAGCAGGTGGGTGGGGCGTCCGGCGGGACTTCGGCGCTGGGGCCGTTCTGGCCGACCACCGGGGTCTTCAGCCAGCCGTCCTCGTAGGGCGTGCGGAAGTTGAGGAAGAAGTGCAGCTTGCTGATGAGCCACTTGCCGTTTTCCTTGACGTACTCGTTTTCGTAGATGCCGTGCGCCCAGGTCTGGCGCAGCTCTCCCTCGTGGAGAGTGAGGGTGGGGCGGGCCTCCATGAGGAAGCCGTACCAGCGCCCCTTGGCGTGCTCGCCGTCGGGGTCGACGGTAACGACGCCCTGCATCTGCAGCGCGATGGACATCACGCCGGGACGTGGCTTGGCGTCGGGGCCGCCCTTGATGAGGTCGAGGTAGTAGCGGCGCACGCCCGCCTTGCCCTTGTAGACGCCGTGGTCGGCCACCTCGACGGAGACGGCGTTAGCGGAGAAGAGGTCAACCACCTTCTCCCAGTCGCCGTAGTCGCGGTAGTAGCCGTAGATTCTTTGCAGCTGCTCGATTTTCTTGATGTCGTCCAGCCGCTGGATTCTTTGGGCCAGCTCTTCCAGTGTCGCCATAAAAGCCTCCTTATATAGATATGTCTTGACTATCTTACGATGAGGTGTTAGCTTACTATATAATATTGCGGCGGGGGAGTTCAAAAAAGGCGCCGTTGAAAGGGGGCCAGTTATGACGATGACCTTAGCCGGGATGGAGGCGGAACTGAAAAAGCTCCGGGTGCAGGTGGCCGAGAACGCCCGCGCCCGGGACTACCTGGAGATATGGAAGCTCCAGTCGCTGTATTCACATCTATATTATATCGGCCAGCGGGCGGAAGTCCCCGCGCTCTTCGCCCAAAAGACCCCCGGCGTGACCATGGAAATCGAGGACAGCGGCGTCTACGAGGGCATCGAGAGCATCACTCGGTTCTGGAACACCGTCTTCAGCGAGAAGAAACACCTGACGTCGGGCTTTTTGGCCGTCCACATGACGGTGAACCCGGTCATCGAGATTGATAAGGCGGGGACTAAGGCGCGCGGCCTCTGGCACTCGCACGGCTACGCCTCGATGGGGGCGCCCGGCCACCTCAAGCAGTTCCTCTGCCTGGGCAAGTACGACATGGAGTACGTCAAGGAGGACGGGGCGTGGAAGTTCCTCAAGTTCAACTACCGCCTGACCTTCATGTGCCCCTACGAGCGGGGCTGGGTGGACGAGCCGGTGGGGGCGAGTATCGCCGGCTCGCCGGAGAACCACCCCGATAAGCCCACCACCTACCACATGCCCTACAGCCAGTACCGGATTAATATCCTCCAGCCGCCCCCGCCGGAGCCGTACGGGGATTAAAGCTCAATCTCTTTCAAATCCGCCGCCGGCGTGAGGACGGCCTCGGTAAGCCCCTGCACCTCCGGCACCGTCCAGCCGGGGGCAATCTCCTTAAGCACAAGACCTTCCCCGGTCACGGCGATAACGGCCAGGTCGGTCACGACCAGGCTGACGCAGCCGCGGGCGGTAAGGGGGTAGGTGCATTCCCTTACGATGCGTGGCTCGCCGTTCCTGGTGGTGTGGAGCATGGTCACGATGACCCGCCTGGCGCCGGCGGCCAGGTCCATGCCCCCACCCATGCCGGTGGCGGCCCGTCCCGGGCGGCCCCAGTTGGCCAGGTCGCCCCTTTCCGAGACCTGGTAAGCCCCCAGGACGACGATGTCGATGTGGCCGCCGCGTATCATGTCGAACGAGGCGGCGCTGTCAAAAAAGCACATGCCCGGCAGCGCCGTGACCGGCTGGTCGGAGGCGTTAATCATCTCGTAGTCTTTGGCGTCGTCGCTGGCCAGCGGCCCGTAGCCCAGCATACCGTTCTCGCTCTGGAAGAATATCGTCCTGCCCTCGGGGATGGCGTCGGCGCAGAGGCCGGGCATGCCGTAGCCCAGGTTGACCACCATGTCGTCGGCGAACTCACGGGCGGCCCGCAGGGCGATGGTCACCTCGTCCAGGCGGGGCTTCATCGCGGCACCGCCACGATGCGGTTGACGTAGACGTGGGGCGTGACGATAACCTCCGGGTCGAGGCTGCCCGCCGGCACGATTTCGTCCACCTCGACGATGGTCGTCGCCGCGGCGGCGGCCATGACCGGGTTGAAGCACCGCGCCGTGCGGCGGTAAACCAGGTTGCCCAGGGTATCGGCCTGATGCGCCTTGATGAGGGCGAAATCCGCCGGGAGCGGTAGCTCCAGGATGTACTCCCGCCCGCCGATGACCCTGGTCTCCTTGCCCGCGGCGACGACGGTGCCGGCGCCCACCGGCGTGTAGAAGCCCCCCAGACCGCCGGAGGCGCAGCGGATGCGCTCGGCCAGGGTGCCCTGGGGGACAATCTCTATCTCCACCTGACCGGCGTTGTAGGCCGTCTCCAGTGGGGAGGTGGGCGGCATGCCGCCCAGGGCGGGCACCGAGCCGATGAACTTGCTGACCTGGCCGTTTTCGAAGAGGAGGCCCAGGTCGGGGTAGCCGCCCGGCTTGATGCGCTGACTCAGCTCGAAGCCGACCCCGCCCATGTTGGCGATGACGGTGAGATTTTTAGCGCCCTGCCGGGCGAGGGCGGTTATCAGGTTGACGGGCAGGCCGCCGAAAGACCCGAAGCCGCCCACCATCACGGTGGCCCCGTCGGGGATATCGGCGACGGCCGCCGCAGCGCTATCGTAAATCTTGCTCGCGGTCATTTACCGGCCGGCGCGGTGTATTTCTCCCAGAAGATTATCTTGTCGCGGTCTTTGCGGGGGCGGGGCTTGGGGTCTTCGGCCGGATAGCCCAGCGGCAGGATATCGTGCACGAAGACGCCGTCCGGCAGGCCCATGACCTTGTGAATGCTCTTGGTGTCTATCGCCCCCACCCAGCAGGTGCCCAGGCCCTGGTTGACGGCCTCCAGGGTCATGTAGGCGGCGGCAATCATCACCTGCTCGCCGGCCTTCACCGTCATCACCGGCTCGCCCAGGCGGTAGGGGGCGAAAAGGTCGCTCCCCAGGACGACGTTGTCCAGTATCTCGTCCGTCCAGTCCATCACGCCCAGGTCCCGGAGATTGGCCAGGGCGGCGCGGTGCTGCTTCTGGGACAGGTCATTCATGACGCCGCAGCAGACAATCAAGACCGGGGCGTTGAGGTGGGGCTGTCCGCCGGCGGCCTTGGCGACGGCCTCCCGCATGACCTTGTCCTGGAGGACGATGAAACGCCACGGCTGCGTGTTCCCCCACGAGGGCGCCCGCCGGCCCGCCTCCAGTACCTTCTCAATCTTCTCTTTCTCCACGGGGTCGGGTTTCCACTGGCGGATACTCGTCCGCTTCATGATGGCCGCGGTTACGTCCATTGGTTGGCCTCCTTACGGTTTGTCTTTATCATTTTAGCCGGCCGGCCGGATTTGTCAATTATTCCGGGATGGAGTAGGGGCGGTTACGGATGTCGGTGTAGGCGAAGCCGGTCTGGCGACGCATAACCCGCAGTAGAGGCCGCAGTAAGTTACCTGTTCCAGGTTCGCCATTTCCGTTACCTCATTTCCCCGATATTATTGTCCGGCCCGCTTCAGCACCCGCAGGGCCCGCAGGGTTACCCACTTGTTGGGCTTGTTCAGCGTGCCATATTTTACCCACATCTTATGGCTATGGTCAACGAATTCCAGCGGCCAGCGGCCGTTCTCGTCCTGCTTGCTCCGGATTAATTCCAGCGTGTTGGCCAGCCGGGGGTCGCCGCCGTAGCCCAGCGCGGTAAAGGCCTCGGCAATCTGGAGGATATCCGCCCCCCAGAAGCTGGGGAAACGGAACTGCCACCACCTTTTATCCGGCACGCCGGCGCGGTGGCCGGGAAAACCGGCCGCGGCGGGGTCGTTGTTCAGGAAAAAGTCCACCCCCACCTCAATGGCCCGCGCCATCAGGCCGTGGCGGCGCTCGTCGGGCAGGCGGGAAATGGCCATCATTACCTTGACCCCCGCCCAGCCGCAGGGCATACCTTTATTGGTGCGGCAGGCAAAGCGGGGGCCGCTGTATTTCAGGTAGCGGAAAGGCCCCGGCACGCCCGCGGCGGGGGGCAGGCCGTCGCGGTCCACCTTACGGGGCACGCCCTGGCCGGTGACCAGCCGCGCCATCCACTCGTAGGCGGCGTCCAGCCGGTTGTCCTGGTATCCTAAATCCATCAGCGAGAGCAGCAAGTTGCCCTGGAGGCAGAGGCCCATGTTGGAAGGTATCAGGCGGGGCGAGAACTGGCCGCTTTTAAGCAGCGAGTTTGCCAGCAGGTAGGCGCCGGCGGCGGTGACGCGCTTATCTTCCTCGACGGAGGCGCCCAGCTCCGCCAGCGAGATAATCGACCACACCGTGCCCCGGCACTTGTTGGCGTAAACGTTGCCCGGCGCGAGCCACCAGCCCGCCGGGTTCATCTGGGCCAGGATAGTGGCGATGGGCCCCTCGCGGTGGGCCTGGCGTCGGGCGGCCTTTATCTCTTTGTCATCGGCGGCGACGATGTCGCGCAGGGCCAGGTATCTTACGCCGGGGTCGTCCGGCTCCAGCAGCCAGTCGGTCGGGTCTGGCTTCGAGGCCGGCTTCCCGTCCCCTTGGTTCCCCATCGGGATTAAATCTTCCTTTGTAGGAACATGGCCTGCTCGGTGAACAGGTGGAAATCGGCCGATTTGTCGTGGTCGGGCAAGACACCCATTTGTACCAGGCAGTCTTCGCACATGACTTCGTCCTGGTGAACGTAGACCTTGCCCGGATAGTCCGTCGGCTCCTCGCTGAACTCGCGGTCGCACTTCTTGCACTTGACTTTCATCGTATTCCTCCCGTAGAGAAATCAATCGTAGTCGGCGTCGGTTACGTCGTCCGGAAGCCCGCAGCTTCCGTCGGCGCACTCGTCATCGGATGCCAGGGCGCGCCATTTGTCCACGGACGCGCTGCCCGAATAGCCGTAGTCGGCCGCTTTCCAGAGGGGGCTGGTCTCGCCG
>Ga0307445_10001090_pt1 | contig 15158 bp, 13 predicted proteins | sample SalMarSW160330MG_FD_202147 | JGI IMG/M metagenome (GOLD analysis project Ga0307445, IMG submission 202147) | Salt marsh sediment microbial communities from the Plum Island Ecosystem LTER, Massachusetts, United States - SW1603-30 | ecosystem: Environmental > Aquatic > Marine > Intertidal zone >...
CGGGCATATCTGCCGGAAACATTAAGGGACAAACCCTTGATCAACCGGAGGGACAGGTGTCCGCCCAACTCCAATTTGTTTTTCGCAAGATTATGGAAGTAATGGGAACCCTCTATAAAAGTGGAAGCGACTCCCCAGGGCTCTTTCAGCTCGAATGAAACGCTTAACGCTTGCTCTAAGAGATTCTCTTGAGTTTTTTCGTATATGGTCTCTTCGATGTAGCGCGAAAAGTTGTACCCGATCCTGTATAAACATCGCAACTGCCGCCTGGTCGATTCTGCGTAGGGGAAAAAGTTGTATTCGACAGCTGGAGCGGTGATGAATTCCGCTTTCAAATTATTGTAGGTAGACGACCGTAAATTCACCCAGCCGCCGACTGCCCAGTGATCGCCGATGCTTTTGACCACCATCCCCCCGATGTCTTTCCTCTCAGATGTGCTGGTGATGGAGTCTCCGTTGATTTCAAAATGGCTTTCATTAAAATTGCCGGACATACCAAATCTCACTTTAAGCTCCGGTGTCACCCTGTTGGCAGAAAGGTTGCCACGGATGGATTGAAAGTTTTGCCTTTTTTCCCCGCTGACGTTGCCACTGACCCCGACATTGAACACCCAAAAATTCCATTTGTCTTTTACGGAGTTGGGTTTGAACATGTGCTTGAATCCGAACGTGATGTGTTCGTATAAAGGAGTTCGCAGAATATATGGCAGGAGCCCGCGTTTGAGAACATCCACATATCCCTTGCGGACCTCATCCCCGGTGTCTGTGCTGCTCGATACATATTTCAGGGTGTGGATTATATCGGAAAACTTGTTGTGTCCGATAAACTCGAAGGTGTATTCCCAGCCACCGCTCCCCGTCCTCTGGACAGTGCCCAGAATGTGGACATCGGCTTCCTGACGGTCTCTCACATAGTTGATCCAATCGATCTCGGTCCGGACGTAATCTCTGTCGCAACGGCTGCAATCCAAATAGATGCGGGGAGCTATCTGTTTAAGTGCATCATCGGAGATCTGGTCGGTATCCGCAAAAATTGACTGCACTGAAGTCAAAAATAAAAAACTCGCTATCAGCAGGAACGACAGGTACTGTTTCTTCATCCAGTTCTCCTTTGACAATCAAACACAGTTCACCGGCCACAACACCCTCATCCTATTGTTTTGTCGGAACTGGAAGGAAAAAATTTACATGGTTATGCTGATACTTCTGCCACCGGTCCCGAAACGGGGATTCACGACCTTGCTTTTCAAAGAACCGAACGTGTAGCTCAATCCGACAGACATGCTGTATTGGTAGCTTGTCGCCAGTTGCTTTTGGCGCAAAAGAACTTCTTCAACAGACAGTCCTTCCCGAGGCAAAGAAAGCTGATCCCTAATCCGGGAATATCGTCCGTATATGTTGAGGTCAAGACCCTTAAAGAGCCTGAGTGATAATTCCCCGCTAATTCGAATCCTATTTTTCCCGAAATTGTGGAAGTAATGGGATCCATCTAGCGATGCGCTGGCTGTCCCCCATTTTTTCTTCACCTCGAAGGCTATTTCCAAGGACTGCTGCCACAAATTCTCATAGGTTTTCTCGTATATCGTCTCTTCCCTGTAGCGGACAGACTTGTAGTTCAATCTGTACAGGAAACGTAGCTGATGGGTCGTGGATTCAGAGTAAGGGAAAGCATTGTATTCGATTGCCGGCGCGGGATTTAAGGCAAGCTTGACATTGCTGTAGGTAGAAGAAGTGGCAGAAAAAAAGCCGCCGACCGACCAGTGCTCGCTGATGCTCTTGACGACCAACCCGCTGAGAGTCTGGCTGTCGGAATCGCTCTTGATAACTTGATCCTCGAATTTAAACCTGCTGTCATCAATATAGGCAGAAAATGACATCCGGATTTTCAATTCCGGAGTTACACGGTTGGCAGAAAGCGAACCGTTCAGCATTCCGCTTTTATAGCTCTCCTCTCCGCTAAAAAAAGTATCGGCGCTGAGACTGAACACCCAAAAATTCCACTTGTCCTCCACATCAGTCGGCTCGACCTTATCCAAGAAAGTGATCGAAACACGGTCGGAGATGGGCGTTTTGCCCACATAGCGCATCAAGCTCATTTTAATCAAGCCGGCCAATTCCTTCTGCTTCTCGATCTCCGGTTTGTCTTCGGCAGCCGAATATTTCAACTCGTCGTTATCCCCTTCATAGTCTCCTTGGCCAATGAACGACACTGTATATTCTGTATTTCCAGATTCTGCCTCTCTCGTTGTGACCTGGATGTTGATTTGAGCCTCGTCCGCTCTCTCCGCATAATCGACAAAATTGATCGTGTTTTTGAGCAAATCGAAGTCGGCCCCTTCCCAATCGAAAAAAACGATCGGTTTGCCATTTTGGATCGCACTTCCCTTAGAAGGTGTTTGAGCATAGGCAGGTAGAAATAAGCAAATGAAGGTTAATACTCCACATAGTAAATTTTTTTTCATCATGTTCCTCTTATACATCTTTTGCTCAATCGATGATGATCTGCATCCCGCCGTATCCATGGGATCCAAAACGGGGGTTCACGACATTGGTAAAGATCGATCCAAAAGTAAAGCTAAGTCCAACCGCGCCAAAATAATCATAGCCTGTTGCCAGCTGGGTACGCTTTAAAAGAACTTCATCCAGCGAGATATCTCCCTTGACAAGGGAAAACTGGTCATGGATCCTGGACCCGCCGCCAAAAGCAAAAAAATTCAGTCCTTTGACCACCTGAATGTTGAGAATGTTAAACAGAGTCAGCCGATAAAATGAAACATCATGGAAATAATGGGAACCAGAAAGCGTGGTGCTGATACTGCCCCACTTCTCTTTGATATCGAATGTGATGGACAGAGATTGTTCCCACAGGGTTTCTTTCATTTTGTAATAGATGGTTTCCTCCCGGTATCTGACGGAATCAAAACCGATCTTGTACAGAAACCGGAGCTGCCTTCGTGTCGACTGTGAATACGGAAAAAGGTTATACTCTAAAGCCGGCTGAAAAGTAAGACCGAATTTTATGTTTTCGAATGTGGAAGAACCGGAGTCGAAATAGGCACCATAAGACCAATGGTCACTGATACTTTTAACGACAAGGCCCCCTAAGCTTAGGCTATCCTGCGTACTCTCAAGAGATGTGGAGTCATAGTCGAAATTTTCTTGGTAATGACTCCCGTATAAAGAGAGGGAAATTTTTAGGTCCGGCGTTACCCGGCTGGCATTGAAAGAACCACTGAGAGATTTCGATTTGTAAGATTCCTCCCCACTCAATTGACCATCTCCGCTTATTGTGAACACCCAATAATTCCATTTGTCCTCAGATGCCGTTTCCTCCACCACATCGCTGTAGGAGAGGCGGATCCGGCTGGCAATCGGAGTTTTGGCGACATAGCTCATCAGCCCCACCTTAAGGGCTTTGGCCATGCCCTCCCTGATCTCATCCTCTGTGTCCGTGCTCTCGGTAAAATACTTGTGGGTATCGTCGATGCCTTCGAACCTGTTTTGTCCGATAAATGCGAGGGTGTATTCTCTCCCTTGCGCACCTGTGCGGAGGGATGTGACCAACACATGGACATCCGCTTCTTTCCGGTCTCGAACATAGTTGACAAAAGTGATCTCGGTCCGGATGTGGTCGATATCGCAAATGCCGCAATCGATAAATACTTTTGGCGCTGTTTTTTTCATCTCTTCGATATCTGAGGATTTTTCCTGGGGAAATGAGAATCTTGCAGACAGAACGAAGACAAGACAAAATCCCAACAGCAAGGATAAAAATATTTTTCGCACTTTTTCCTTCCTCATTGAGCAGTCATTCACATTCACTCTTAATACTCTATACTTCAAAAATACGGATTATGTTGCCTATCGGTTTCTCTCTATTCATAAATACAACCGGATTACAGTATTATTCCGGGGGGCATTGACCTTTTAGTCCGAATCTGGTAAAAATCTGTGACAAAAGTCCGGTGAAAAAAGACAACAAGAACCTTATCGCCATCATCGACCGTTTTGCACGAAAAAAAATCGCGGTCTGGGGCGATTTGATCCTGGATGAATATATATACGGCACGACACGGCGGATCTCGAGGGAAGCCCCGGTGCTCATCTTGAGCTACCAGGACAAAGAGCTTTCATTAGGGGGAGGCGGAAATGCCCTACTTAACTTGTGCGCGCTGGGAGCAAGACCTGTTCCTGTGGGGATTGTGGGGCAGGATGATGCAGCGAAACGCATCCTAGAGATACTCAAAAAGAATAAAATTCCTTCCGAGTTCCTGATCAAGGAAAAAAACTACCGAACTCCGATCAAAACGAGGATACTGGCTGGGGAGCATTCCACACGAAAACAACAGATCCTGCGCATAGATCACGAAGAGAAAGTTCCTGAAAACAAAGAGCTGAAGAAAAAACTTGAAACAACGCTGGGAAAGGTAGCTGGCCAGACAGTCGCACTTCTTATTTCCGATTACAATTATTTCACCGTTCAGGAAGACATCTTAAAAAAAATCCTCCCAAAACTTAGACGGACGAATAAGCCCGTAGCCCTGGATTCCCGTTTCCGTTTGTTGAATTTCAAAGGAGTGACCGTACTGACACCGAACGAACCTGAGGTGGAGCATGCGCTTCAAATCGAACTGGAGAATGAAGGGGATATCATCAAAAAAGCGGGCCGCCAGATCCTCGAAAAAGCAGAAGCCGAGGCCGTTTTGATCACCAGGGGCGGGAAAGGGATGGTGCTTTTCGAAAGAAATAAACCGGCTTTTCCGATACCGATCTACGGATCGAGCGACATCGTGGATGTGACCGGTGCAGGCGATACCGTGATCAGTGTCTTGACTCTAGCGCTGGCATGTGGAGCCTCGTTTAAAGAGGCCGCTCTGTTGGCCAACTACGCCGGAGGTATTGTCGTTATGAAAAAGGGCACGGCCACTGTTTCTCCTCGAGAACTCAAGGAGGCCATCCTTTCGGAACATTGAATAAAATATATTCTCTAGACAAACTGACTGAAATAATCGAAAAACATAAACAGGGTGGAGACCGGGTCATTCTTGCCAACGGGTGCTTCGACCTGATCCATGTCGGACATATCCGTTACTTGAAGGAGAGCAAGAAGAGAGGGGATGTTCTTGTCGTGGCGTTGAACAGCGACTCATCGGTTCGTAAACTCAAAGGCAAGGCGCGGCCGATTCTATTAGAGAAGGAACGAGGGGAGATCATCGCTTCTTTTTACTTTGTGGACTATGTAACCTTTTTCGATGAGGATAAAGTAGAGAGGGTGCTTTTGGCATTGAAACCGCATGTGCATGCCAAGGGTTCGGATTACTCAGTGGACACGGTCCCGGAACGAGAAACGGTAAAAAAATACGGGGGGGAGATCGTCATAACAGGAGGGCCCAAGGTCAAATCCACTTCCGAGGTCATCCAAAATATCGCTACAAAATTCAAGAACGAAAAAGAGTCCTGACGCCATGGACCATTTTTTGATTATCCGGTTGAGTTCTCTCGGGGATGTGGTTCACACACTCCCTGCTTTTTCGGCATTGAGGAAAAAATACGCGGATGCAAAGATCTCATGGATCGTTGAGGAAACCGGGAAAGAGATCCTCGACCTTGTTCCAGGATTGGACCGGATAGTGCCCGTAGGGCTAAAAAGGTGGAAGCTGGGTTCGCGAAGGTTCTGGAAAGAGTTTGGAAAACTGAAGAAGGAGATCCGGAATAAGGATCAGGTGGCGATCGATTTCCAAGGACTTATCAAATCAGGACTGATGGCATACATTTCAGGAGCGAGGAAGCGGATCGGTTTCCACCGGATGAATCTGAAAGAGAGGCTGGCTTCTTTATTCTATACGGAAAGCTTGGCAGAAGTATCGGAGAAGGATCATGTGATCGGCAAAAACCTGAAACTCCTCTCGCAGATTCCTGAAGAATTATCTCAGGATATCCAGATAATCTTGAAAATTTTGGGGCATGACTCACAAAAAAAATTGGTGGTATTGAATGTCGGGGCTGCATGGGAAACCAAGAGATGGTATGCGGATCGATGGATTCAGATGATCGAAAAGATCAAGAGTGATCGGATTTTTCCTGTTCTGCTTTGGGGCAGCGAGGTGGAAAAAGAATTGGCCGAAAAAATCGGTCGAGCATCCGGTGTTCCTTTAGTGCCGAGGTTATCCTTAAAAGAGGTTATGGCCTTGATCCCGAAGGCTGCTTTATTGGTGAGCGGAGACACCTTCGCGCTACAGGCAGCAGGAGCATTCGGAACACCTGTTGTGGGTTTGTTCGGCCCGACTACCCCGAGTCGAAACGGGCCATTCCGGGAGCATGATCGTGTGATTTTTCATGAACTGGAATGCGGCCACTGTTACAAAAGAAAGTGCCCGCATGCTAGGTGTATGGATGCCATCACATCCGAGGAAGTGGCTGATGCATGTCTGGAAATACTGGAGATGGGAAACAATGCCTGAGCACGGACTGCTGAGAACCATTTACAGATGGAGAGTCAGGGTCACGCTGATTTTCGTGATCTTGGCGGTTGTGCTGGCAGAACCCAAGCTCTGGACCATCTTGGCAGGTGTGGGACTAACGGTTATTGGATTGCTTTTTCGGACTTGGGCTTCTGGCCATCTTGAAAAGGAAAAAAAATTGACCACTTCGGGTCCCTACCGATATATGCGAAATCCATTGTACTTCGGCAATTTGTTGATCGGATTAGGCATAGTGATAGGATGTCAATCGTGGTGGATTTTGGGTTGTGCCTTTGTGGTCTTCGGGATTTTTTATCCTGCGATAATCCTGGCGGAAAAGAAGAAAATGGAAGAACTTTTCCCGGAGGAGTATGCCCAATACAAGAGGCATGTTCCCCTATTTTTTCCCTCCTATTTCTCGACTTTTCCTCGTCAGAAACTGCAGTTCAAAGGATCGTTTTTTAAAAACAATCGAGAATCCAGGGCTATCATCGGTTCCGCTATTTTCTGGCTCATCCTCACCGCCAAACTCATCTTCTAATGTGAAAACACTGGGCTCGAATTCTGATAAATTATTTGATATAGTCATTTCGTGCCGACAAAAGAAAGAATCGAAAAGGTAAAGCGCGTGCTTTCCCTGCGTCAGCCGGATCTTCGTGTCGTTTTGGAAGAAGTCACCAACACCCACAATGCCAGCGCTGTGGTCCGGACTTGTGATGCGGCAGGAGTCCTCTATTTGGATATCATTTCAGCCACGGGTGAAGCCTTTCCGGTTAACGAAGCCATATCTACCCGAGCAGAAAAATGGCTGCATTTCTCCAACTATCGATCGACAGAGGAATGCTTGAAACAGCTAAAACAAAAAGGATTTAAAATTGCAGCCACTTTTTTGGGAGGCGATTCTATCCCCTACACAGCCATAGACTACGCGAAGCCGTTAGCTGTGGTCTTCGGTAATGAATCGGAAGGGATATCTGAGGAAGCACGAAACATGGCAGATTATATCATTGAAATCCCGATGACCGGGATGGCCCAGAGCCTCAACCTTTCTGTCTCCGTCGGTATTATCCTGTATGAAGCCATGAAACAACGGATGGAAAAGAATTATTATAAAGAAAAAAGACTCTCCCCCGAAGAATTCAAATCTTTCCTAAAAACCTGGCTCAAATTATAAAATTGGGGACAGGATACTCTGTCACTTATTTCACTATCTCAAATCTGATAACAAAATCTTTTAGCTAATCGGAAATAAGTGACAGAGTATCCTGTCCCCAATTAAAAAAAAAGGAAGGTCAGGGATTACTCCCTGCCTTCCCTGTGAGATGGAAACAAGAGCGATTACACCCTTATCCCTTTGGATTTTTTCGTAGTATACCTCAAGGTCCTGAATGCATCCGTGTAATATCTCTCGGCATCCTTTTGCTGCTTATCCCACTGCTTCTGCCATTGCTCGTTCATCTTTTTCTGGTTGTTCATGAACTGCTTGTATTGGTCCTTTCCCATTTTTTTGTAAGTCTCGGCCAACTTTTTGGATTGCTGTTGGTAAGTGTCCTGATAATCTCTCCAGAAATCAAGATTCTCGCCTGCAGAGCCGAGCACCGGCCATGATTCGCTTTGCTCTTCCTCTTCGATTTCCACTTCGACCGTTCCCTTCTTTTTATTCCTGAGGTATTCGATCTTGATTTTGTCTCCTTTTTCCTTATCTTGGATAAGATTGACCAAATCCTGCGAGCGTTCCATCTTCTCCCCGTCTGCTGCGATAACGACATCGCCCACTTTTAAGCCGGCCTTGTCAGCAGGACCATCCTTTTCGACACTGGAGATAAGGATCCCGGTGCCTTTCTCGATGCCGAAATACTCGGACAGCTCAGGATTGAGTTCTTGGACGCCGACTCCGATGAACTTTCGCTGTCCAAATCCTAACCGGAGTACCTCCGGCCTTGCAAACTCTGGTCTACTCCATGCTTCACCCCTTTCTTTTGGCACGAACAACGAGGGAAATTTTTGTTCGAAATCACTCCAAACGCCTTCTTCAGTCATCTCGCCCAGTTTGACCTCGACATCTTGGGATTTGCCTTTGCGCTCGATCTTGACTTTGACGGTATCGCCGGGCTTTTTCATCCGGATCATTTTCGCCAGCAGCTCAGTGTCGACTACTTCTTCTCCATCGAACTCGATGACGACATCCCCTTCTTTCAGATCGGCGATCTCTGCCGGAGAATCTTTATCCACTTCGATAATCTCCACACGGTCTTCCTCGTTTGTCCAGATCCTTACTCCCAGCCAACCTCGCGCCACTTTTCCTTTTTCTATGATCTCTGTCGCCACAAACTCCACAATATCTACGGGAGTGGCCACAGCCATGCCCGATGCCGGAGCTTCGGCTTTGCTGAACACGTATCCTGTTCCGACGACTTCTTTTTCCTGGAACGAAAAAGCGATCGGCTGCTCATCCACATAAACGCCTCTGAGAAGACCGACCATTTGTCCCTGTTTGTTCACGACCGGGCTTCCGCTCATCCCTTGCCCCACCCACACATTCAGTCGGACTCTCTCATCGGCAACCGAGGAGACGATCCCTTGGGTGACCTGCGGTGTGTTCTCGGGTGAGATGCTGACAACACCGATCCACATCCCAGGCGAAAGTTTTTCGGACTTAGCCATGGTAATTGGGACGAGCTTTATCTCTTTGGCTTGAATCACGGCCAGATTAGTCTCTGAATCCATTCCCAAAAATTCAGCCTCGACCCTCTCCCCTCCGGATGTGGTGATAAAAATTTTCTCATCTCGAGGGGTAATCAGGGCTGTGGTGACGATGTGACCATCGGTGTCGATCACAACTCCTGTTGCAACTTTCCGCATCATGTTTCTGGCCTCGACTTTGACCACACAAGGAAATACTTTTTGTGTCACATCTTCGATCTGTGGTTCGCTGAGCGATGGAGCTTTTGCTCCCACGAACAGCGGGATCGCGAACAAAAATATTGTCAGGCTGAAGATCGATTTCATTTGTCTATTCATTATAGTCTGACCTCCTTAGTATTTGATCGTTCTGTTTGTTTTATCAGAGCACTGCTCCAATAAATATATTGTCGGGGGTTCCTGTCTGCTCGATCGCAGCTCCCCCGAATAATCCACTCTTTCGATAATCGGAATGGTCTCCATGCCCCTGGCAGGCACGCTCCTCTCGAGATAGGCAGGGATCTCTCCCTCGAGATCGGCAAATCTAGACGGCTCTCGCTGGGGAATGACGACAAAATTGATCACGGCAAAAACCGCTACCACGGCGCTGAAAGCCCACGCCAATGATAAACGGAAGGTTCTGCTTCTTCCACGTTTTGTCTTTCTTTCATAAAGAAGCTGCAGAACGTCCCGCTCAAAACTCTCAGGTGCTTTCACCCTCTGTATATTTTCGAATATGTTATATTCTTGCATTGCCAATCTCCTTATCCCCTCTTAATTTTGTTTCGGTTTTTCCGTTTTCCAATTCATTTTTTAGATGATTCCTGCCCCGGCTGATTCGAGCCTTGATGGTCCCCAAAGGTTTCTTCAATATCTGAGCGATTTCTTCCTGAGAAAAACCTTCGAGATCTTTCAAAATAACAGGGATTCTGTATCGTGGATGGAGGGAATCCAAAGCATGTCTCAATTTTTCCGACAAGCCGGAAACCTGAGGATTTCCCTCTGCTGCAGTCGTTTCGGCATACCGATAATTTTCATCATCCAGCGATACCATCATGACTCGATGGGATCTTTTCATCTCTGTTTTCGCCAAATTGGAAGCGATCGTATAAATCCACGATGACAAAGGCGCCACAGGTTTGTATTTGTCCGCTTTGAAATAGACTCTCATGAATGTTTCCTGTGACAACTCCACAGCCACTTGATAATTCCCAGTGATATGCCACAGGAAATTGACGATTTTGTCTTTGTATCTTCTCACTATTTCTGAAAAAGCCATTTCATCTCCGGACTGGACCTGGCGCATCAACTCTTGCTCTTCCATTCTCACCTTCCTAAAACTGTCCGTTTCCTGATTTCGTTGCATTTTTCGTTGTGTTTAAGCGGCCCTTTATTGCGCTATATCGATAATCGATTGTTCAACCTTAACTATATGTCTCACAAATACTTACCCCATGTTCATTTTACCCCTTATCGCTGTCAATTGCTACGGGATCAAACCTTGGGAATTTACGAAAGCAAAAATGGGATCCTCCGCTTTTGAATGGGGTGGGACCTAGAGGAGCATCCCCTAGGGTTCGAGTTCGATCAGAGGTTTCTCAGAATCTACCAGATCGCCTGCCGAAACATGGATCTCTTTGATCGTGCCATCCACAGAAGCTTTGATCTCGTTCTCCATCTTCATGGCTTCCACAATGGCCAAGGTCTGGTTTTTCCGTACTTCATCCTCTTTGGAAACACAGATCTTGATAACCTTTCCCGGCATGGGCGCTTTTACTAAAATCGTTCCCTCCGCCGTTATTTCTTCTCCTTTACGGAAAGCTTCCACCTGTTCGGTCGGCTCTTTGACCACAAACTGCTGGCCGTCGATCATGAAATACCGGCTATCCTTATCCTTTGCAGTGAATATGCGAAAGGAGACCCCCTCGATCAAAACTGAGATTTGGAAGGGAGAAATTTGATGAATATCGGCCAAGTAGGTTTTTTCACCGTCAGAAAAAACATATGTGTCTTCTTTTTTTTCGATAGATACTTTTTGCAATACTTCGTTCAAAAGGAATTCATATTCCACGCTACTTCCCTCCTAAACGCCATTTCCCGAGCGAAAGCCAAGGAGAATAAATCTCTTTTTTTGCCCCATGGATATCTTTTCGCGCAGTTGACCCATGCAAAGAATCGAAGGCCGCTGCCAACAGGGCCAGCATCTGCCTTTCCTGCGAATCCTTATCTCCTGTCCAATCCGCAAAGTGATCTTGAATAAAACTTGTGGTCGTTTCTCCGTTGCGGAACTGAGGATGGCTGATTAAATCTCTCAAAAATCTTATACTCGTCTTCACTCCCAAAATGACATAATCATCCAACGCCTTGATCATCCTCTGGCATGCGGATTCGCGATCTTCTGCCCAAACGATAAGCTTGGCCAGGATCGGATCATAGTAGATCGGAACATTCCACCCGCTGTAGATCCCACAGTCATGGCGGATGCCCGGACCTTGAGGTTCTTTGAAATACAGGATTTTGCCCGATGAGGGCAAAAAATTGCTGTGCGGATCTTCAGCATAGATCCGACACTCTATGGCGTGGCCTTTCTGTTCAAGATCTTCTTGTTTAAAAGGAAGTTTTTCTCCGGCAGCGATCTTAATCTGGTGGTGAACCAGATCCGTTCCGGTCGTCAGTTCAGTGACCGGATGTTCCACCTGCAACCGGGCATTGACTTCCAGAAAATAGAAATTTTTATCCTTGTCCAAAAGAAATTCGACCGTTCCGGCATTGTTGTAGCCGGAGACCTGCATGACTTTCCTCGCCGTTTCTCCCATCCGGGCCCGGAGATCGGGATCGAGAGCCTGGGATGGAGTCTCTTCCACGATCTTCTGATGCCTTCTCTGGATGGAACATTCCCTCTCGAATAGGTGCACCACATGGCCGTGGTTGTCGGCAAGGACCTGAAACTCAACATGCCGGGGATCTTCGATGTATTTCTCCAGATAGACGGATTCATCTCCGAAAGCAGACTTGGCCTCTCTCATGCCGGCCTCCATAGCCAGCGTCAGATCCTTTTCGTCGAAGACGACCCGCATTCCTTTTCCGCCTCCACCGGCCGATGCTTTGATCATCACCGGATAGCCAATCTTCTGGGCTTCCGCTTTGATGGCGGATGTGTCCTTCACGATACCTTTCATTCCAGGAATGATAGGGATATCGGCCTTTTCCATAGTCTGGCGAGATCGCACCTTATCCCCAACCAGTTCCAAAGCATCGGAATTCGGTCCGATAAATACGATCTTTTCCTTCTCACAGCGCCTTGCGAATGAGGAATTTTCGGATAAAAATCCATATCCGGGATGAATGGCCTCTGCCCCCGTCTTCTGGGCCGCTTGGATGATCCTGTCCATGTCGAGATAGCTGTCTGCAGCAGGAGGCGGACCGATCCCGATGGCCTCATCGGCGATCTGGACGTGAAGGCTGAGACGGTCGGCATCGGAAAAAACCGCCACAGTGGAAATCCCCATCTCCCGACAGGCCTTTATGATCCGAACCGCAATCTCACCCCTGTTAGCTATCAGAATCTTTTTGAACATGTATCTCTTTTTTCCTTTAATAATGATTTTATGTGAATTTATGCAGCGACATTGAAGATTTAGCCTTCTCGATTCGTCCTTCGAAGGAATCTGACACAGTCATACGGCGAGGATGTATTGAGCACGCTATTGGAAAACATGTGGGATATTGATAAAACACAGGACATTGTCTCAGAGGGGTCTGAATAGACTTGCGGAGTTCCGCAGCCGCAGAGAAGGACGATGAGAGAATGGCGTAAAAAATCTTAACTGAGCTGAGAAATTTACATAAAATCATTATTGATTTATTTGATCCATTTGGGTTTTCTTTTTTCCAAAAAAGAGGCCATGCCTTCCTGTCCTTCCTCGCTAACCCTCAAATTGGCTATCATCCTGGCAGTGAATTCCTTGACCTCTTCAAGACTCATCTGCGGCACCTGGAATATCAGCTCCTTGCAACTGGCCAAAGCCTCCGGGCCTGAGGTTAAGAGCAGACGTACCAACTCATCGACGGTATCCCTCAAATAAAAAGGAGGAACGACTTGATTGACCAGACCGATCTCATATGCTTTTTGCGCCGTGATCCTTTTCCCGGTAAGAAAATACTCCCGGGCTTTGCTCTCCCCTATCTTCCGGATCACAAATGGTGAGATGGCTGCTGGGACAAGCCCGATTTTCACCTCACTCAGCCCGAACTGGGCCTCATCCGAGGCCACGGCGATATCGCAGGCTGACAGGAATCCGTTTCCCCCGCCGATGGCCGTGCCGTTTACCATGGCCACTGTGGGCTTGGGAAGGGAATAGAGTTTGTGAAGGGCTTCTGCCAACTGAAGAGATTCTGACAGGTTCTGCTCGTAAGAATAATTGACGATCTCCCGCATCCAGTTGATATCGGCTCCGGCACAAAAGGACTTCCCTTCTCCGGTGAGTACAACCACTCGTACAGACGCATCTGTTTTCACCAGGTCAAAAGCCTGGGCGAGTTCGCCGATCATCTCGGCGTTGAATGCGTTATGAACCTTGGGCCTAGCAAATGTAAGGCGGGCCACTTCGCCCTCTGTGGCTAGCCGGATGGTGCGAAACATGTTTTCGTTCATTTTACATCCTGAAAATGCCGACTTTGAAATCGGGAATGGGGGCGTTCAGGCTCATGGAAATCCCCAAGCCAAGAGCCTCTCTCGTCTCCAACGGATCGAGAATGCCGTCATCCCAAAGTCGGGCCGTGCTGAAATAGGGGCTGGCCTCGTGTTCGTATTTTTTGAGGATGGGCTCTCGCATTTTTGCGATCTCCTCCTCGGTCATCTCTTTCCCCTGGGCTGCCAACCTTTTCACCTTCACGGTGACCAGCACATCCGCAGCCTGCTCCCCTCCCATCACGCTGATCCGGGCATTCGGCCACATCCAGAGTATCCGTGGTGCGTAAGCCCGTCCGCACATGGCATAATTCCCGGCCCCGTTGGAAGCGCCGACGATGACGGTGAATTTCGGGACATCGGCGTTGGCTACAGCATGCACCAATTTGGCGCCATCCTTTGCGATCCCTCCGTGCTCGTACTGCTGACCGACGATGAATCCTGTGATGTTCTGGAAAAATATCAAGGGAATCTTCCGCATAGAACACAGGGTCACAAAATGAGCCCCTTTGACCGAACTTTCGGAAAAAAGCACACCTTTGTTAGCCAAGATACCGACAGGATAACCCATGATGCGGGCAAATCCGCACACGATCGTCTGGCCGTAATGTTCCTTGAATTCCTGAAAACGGCTCCCATCCACGAGACGCGCGATGATTTCCCTGAAATCGTAAGGTTTGCGTGTATCTTTTGGAATGATCCCATAAAGCTCATCGGGATCGTAATAAGGATCTTCCGGTTCAGCCATGTCCAGCTCGAACCTCTTGCGCGGATCCAAAGTTTCGACGATATTCCGGGCTATATCTAGGGCGTGGGAATCGTTTTGGGCGTAATAATCGGACACGCCCGAGATCCGGCAGTGCACGTCCGCTCCGCCCAAATCCTCATCCGATACGTCCACACCCGTGGCCGCCTTGACAAGGGGAGGCCCGCCGATAAAGATGGTTCCCTGCTCCCGGACGATCACGGTCTCATCGCTCATGGCCGGCACATAAGCCCCTCCGGCTGTGCAAGAGCCCATCACGACAGAAATCTGAGGGATTCCAAGAGCCGAAAGCCTGGCCTGATTGTAAAATATGCGCCCAAAATGCTCTTTATCCGGAAAGGTTCCGGCCTGGAGGGGGAGAAAAATCCCCCCGGAGTCGACAAGATAGATGCAGGGCAACCGGTTTTCCAGAGCGACTTGTTGAGCCCGGATATGTTTCTTGATGGTCATCGGGAAATAAGTTCCACCTTTGACCGTGGCATCGTTGGCTACGACCAAAACTTCCCTCCCGTGGACCACTCCGATCCCGGTCACAACGCCAGCGCTCGGAGCCTCGTTG
>Ga0307445_10001094_pt1 | contig 15145 bp, 18 predicted proteins | sample SalMarSW160330MG_FD_202147 | JGI IMG/M metagenome (GOLD analysis project Ga0307445, IMG submission 202147) | Salt marsh sediment microbial communities from the Plum Island Ecosystem LTER, Massachusetts, United States - SW1603-30 | ecosystem: Environmental > Aquatic > Marine > Intertidal zone >...
ATTACGGCTGCTCAGTTGGTAGATAACCCGTTTATTTCGCCTTAATTAACTACAACTAATCGGGAGATGATCCGCTTTTCTTAATGGTAGACTTTCACACAGAGGGCTTGAATGGTCAAGTGAAGCCTCTCGCGCCGTGAAGGGCGGGGCTTCCCGGTAAGGAAGAAAAACAGTTTTTGTATAGCTTCCCTCGACCCCGTCCTAAAGGACGGGGCTTGCGGGGAGCAAGCCGGTCAGGGCAACAACCCTAGGTCCACCGTCTGCCGAGTTTGCCGGATATTCGCGGCGGTGGGTGCGAAGTCGTACTATATTACTTCGAGTACCTACCAACAAAGAAGATCCGGTGAAATCGGCAGACCCAGCAGGGCCAAAATATCGAAGAAAAAACAGTACAAACGACGCACAGTCTGGGTGAAAATTTTTGTCGAGTCCATTTCAACTACCTTAATGAAATTGAATAAATATTATTGGTTCTTCGATTTTTTGGCGGTGGATTTAGGACAAGGCTTGTGGAGACCACTGACGGCAACCTTTGTCAGGGTCGAGGGTCGGGTCGGACCAAGCCAAGTTATTGATTCTTCGAATATATCAATCAAATCGCCCCCACTCGGTTCCTTTGACGCAACCAGTCTGATTCGTGTTCGGGGAAGGTGCGCAATGCAATTTCTGCACGAACGTCCGTGTCTCGCCTTGCGCCTAGCTCCTCATCCCCTCCACCTAAAACGTAAAACCTAAAACACGTGACCATCAGGCGACGGCCACCTTTCCAAACCCTTCAACCTCAGGAGGCTTTTGCTGGGCAAGCCAGAGATCCAATTTTGCCTGCATGTATAACCAGCTTTCAGGCGACGTTCTTGTTGCCTTACTTATCCTGACCGCCATCTCTGGGCTCATAGATGCTTTACAATTGATTAACGCTGACAAGGTCTTTCGTGTCACTCCCAAGCGTTTTGCAGCTTCCGTTACAGTCAAACCCAGAGGCTTGATAACGTCCTCCCGTAAGATTTCTCCGGGATGGGTAGGTCTCTGCGGCTATTCATTTGAAACCCCCCAAGTCTAATGATAATCTCGATAATCGACGACGACTGCATCTAAATATCCCTACGCCTCTCTTCTCATTCCTTTCGCCCAAAGAAAAGCATAAAATCATAGGATGTCCCGAATGGCCCCCTTTGACGCGACCAGTCTGATTCGTGTTCGGCCACGGTAGCCAAGCAATTTCTGCACGAACGTTATCTTATCCCGCCAGTTCCCGGGCAGTTCCCGCCCAAGGGGCTCCCCGCAAACCTCTTTCCTGCATAGCGGGATTAAAAGAAAAGGCCTTTGTGTGTCTAACCGCAATATCCCCTTGATCTTCAAAGGATCTTACCTTAGACTTAATTTATATAAAAATCGGGGGTTTTAACGATGAATATCAACAAAAGATACATTGTAGATGAAGAGGGCAACCCCAAAGAGGTTATTATCCCATTGGATGATTACAGAAAGATAGAAGAACTCCTCGGGTGGGATCTTGATGACGAAACTATCAAGCAGCTTCGTCAGGCCAAGAAGGACCGAGACAGCGGCAATAAAGAGGCTTATGTGGATCTGGCTTCTATCTGATGAGTGAAGTTAAAGTCCATCGACATGCTGCCAAATATCTGCAACGTCTTGCGAAAGAAGGAACGGATTAAGGACGTCCTGAAAAGGTTGGAGGTGACTCCGTGGAGTTGGAAGACCAGGTAGATGAGATTGCCTACGAACTGCTGGAACGCCACGGAGCGGTTGTAACCATTTTTGTGGATGAAATGGCGGCCTTCCACACCATACAGGCCACTCTGATTCATTCGGGAGGTATTCCCAATGGAGACATATGATAAGTGGCAGAAGAGATCACCGGGAGCCGACGCTCTTCTCAAGCGCGTTCGACAAGAAGTCCTCTCCATCGTTCCAGAGGCTGACATTGTCCTATACGGCTCTCATGGGCGGGGGGAGGCGGACGAATTTTCAGATTGGGATTTTCTCATACTTGTGGATAGGCCGCTGGATCGAGAAATGATCACAACAATAAGGGATCGCCTATACGATCTGGAGCTCGAAACTGATACTGTCTTGAGCAGCATCATAAGAACGCGGGCAGAATGGCATTCTCCGCAATACGCGGTTTTTCCGTTCAAACGGATAGTGGAAGAAGAAGGGGTCATGTTGTGACCGAGGGTGCCCAGGCAGATCTGATCCAGTACCGACTGAAACGGGCTCGTGAAGCATTTGAAGAGGCCCTGCTGATGAAACAAGAAGCGCATTGGAACACGTGTGCCAATCGCCTCTATTATGCCTGCTTCTACGCAGTCACTGCTTTGCTGGCGAAAGAGGACCTTGGGTCAGGCAAACACAGCGGCGTAAAGGCCCTTTTCAACCAACGCTGGGTCAAACCCGGCAAGGTGAGCAAAGAACTCGGGAAGCTCTACAATCAGCTGTTTGAGGCCAGGCAAGAGGGTGACTACGTGGACTTTGTCTCTTTTGATCACGATGCTGTTGCACCATGGATACCCCAGGTGTCTGATTTCGTTGATACCCTTTCGCGCCTAGCTGAAGAGTGACATTACACTGCTCGCCCCTCATACCTTGAGCCCTATCCCTTCCATCGTACCCCCTTGCTCCCTATCCCCTACGCCTTTCCTCTAATCCCGCCGTCCAAAGAAAAGCATAAAATCATGGACATCCCCTCAAACCTACAGAAAACTATCGGTACCATCTCGTGTCCAATTGATGTGCTGTTACAAATCTATGGTTACCAGCCAACCCCTATACGGCTCACGACATGGGCAACTCCACTCAGTCAATAGTTTAGGTTTGACCCCAGTTGTTCCACTCAAGGAAGAGATAGAATTCTCTGGCACATCCGTAGTGCCAAAGTATTCAGCGCTTGCAACCAACCTTAATGTCTCATGTCAAGATTCTCCTATTGAATGCGAAGCCTATTTAACTAGGACCTGGCACGAAACAACCAAGAAGCTTAATTATGTCAGGAAGATAGCTCTGGCTTCCTTTCCCCCCCATCCTCAAAAAACATTGCTAAATATGAGCTTACCGTTGGTCGGCCCTCCGAATCCACCTCAAGGGCAAATATTCCGTGCTCATCCCCATACTCCGCCTTTAGCTGGCGTGCCCGTGCATCCCTTTGCCGTTCGTCTGGAAAAGGTCCTAGAAGATCGGGAGAAATATCGTTCCATACAACGAGCACATAGTATTCGGCATTCTTCTCCGGCATAAAGTTCCCTTAGGTTTTCTATTCTCCCCAAATGGAAGCCGTAAATCTACAGACTATAGTATGCATTTCGGGTGGCAGGTGATTTGAGTATACGGAAGACTGTGGTTCGACAGGACTTAACGCTGGTAGGATAAAAGGACGGGCTTTAGTCGGAATGAACACGCAAGACCATTCCCAGACGAACACATCGTCTCTGAGACCGAAACTGCAAAACTAAAGGGCGTCCCTCAAATTCTCCCAAAAAGGCTTGACACTAGATGGCCTGTTGAGTATACTTTTTTTAGTTGATTCATCCTGCCCCGGCAAGCTGTTGGTGGCCTTTAGAATGGATGGTCTTAACTGAAAAGGAAACATGAGATGAACAAAACCGCCCAGTGGTCTTCTCCCATACGCATACCTATTTCCCAAACACCGGCATCTTTTCCCTGACTCCAAGAACAACGTGGATTAGAATTGCCGTTTTACCATGAGTTGATTCATCCTGCCCCGGCAAGCTGCTGGTGGCCTTAGAATGGATGGTCCTAACTGCACATTATGGAGGTATTAAGTCATGAAGAAACAAAAATCTGTACCTACACGGACACCTGTAAAAAGCACCCGAATACGAACTCCAAAGAATCCTGAAGTTTATCTTTTTCCCTTTTACAACGTTCGACATATCAGTTGCCCTGAAGATTTGGAGAATGGGCGTAAGGTTTACATCGGACATGCTCCAATATCTGCGATAATCAGCCTTTCAACAGATGAAAATGTTAGGGATTACCTCGTTGAGGCCGAGGGCAAAAAGAGACGTGTCCCGACACAAGTTCATCGGGCAATCAAGGACACTCTTGAAAACCATTCCGACAACTTCTCCGTTTTGAATAGCGGAGTGACTATCGTGGCCCGGTCCTGTGAGATCAATGAGCCCCAGAAACGCTTGGAGCTAACACGGCCCAGCATCATAAACGGCTCCCAAACGAAGGGTGTTATCAAGGACTTCTTCGAGAAGCATAAAGAGGAGTTTGCCGAAGGTGCTTTTGAACCACATGTCAAATTCGAAATCATAGTCACGGATAATGATGAATTGATTGCTGAGGTCTCCATTGCAAGGAATTTCCAAAACGATGTTATGACGATCTCCATAGCCGGACGGCTCGGCCAACTCGATGAGTTGGAGAAAAGCTTCCAAGGCGAACATCCGGGTACCAAGCTGAAGAAATCTGAGACGAAGCTTTCGGAGGACTATATCAAAACCGAACGCCTTCTGCAGGTGATCACAGCCTTGATCCCTGAGGAATTGTCGCCTAAAGCCGGGGAGATGAAGAAGGTCTATTCTTATAGCCAAAAAACAAAGTGCCTGAGAGACTTCCAGGAAGTCTACAGGAAAGCAAAAGATTTGTCTGACCCGGAACATAAGAAGTATCGTAGACTTTATCAATTCTATTTGGACATTGCTGCCCAAGCATATGACTTGTATGAAACATGGAAGTCACACCAAGGTTTCGCTGGGACAAGGCTTCGTTCTATTGAGAGGGACGGACGAGAGATCAAGAGCGTGCCTGACGGTATCGTCTTCCCAGTACTGGCCTCCTTGTCGGCCTTTGCAAAAGAGACTGACGATGGGTGGAAAATTGACCCTCCACCAGCGTTCACAGAGGAGGAGTTAGTGAAATCAGCTAAGTCCGTTTATATGGACATAGCTAATTCTAATCCGAATACCATGGGCAAGAGCAAAGCCTGTTATTCGTCGTTGTATCAAATCACTTCGATTTACAAGAAACTAGCCCAGCAACAATAGCCCAGATGTTTCCAGGAGACAAAAGGCCCAAGAATCGCGCAGGGCCTTTTGTCTCCTCCTCTTAACCTCAGCCCCTGCCTCAACAGGCAGAAAAGAAGGGACGCGGGTAAAAACTTGACACACTCTATGCGCAATATACGCCTTTCAACTTCTCATCAACGTTCCCTAAATCAGATCGTTGTTCATACAGTTCATTGAAACAGTACTTGCAAGACTTCCTGAGCAAGCCCCAGTAACTTGAGATTTGTGTGCTCTGTAGGAATGTTTGATTCCGTAGGCTCATGGATGGATATGTTTGCCAGGTGGTTGATCTGTTTAACCTTATGATGGATTCTTTTTGGATAGAGTCCTTTATCGAGAGCTTCGTCGTTCAATTTAGACACACCGCCGATGTCGTCCCCTAGTCGATCCCTCAAAACCGCCTCCAAAATGCTTCTGATCAATGCGACTGAGGCGGAGTGATATCCGTAAAGGTACGATTGGTAAGCTTCCTGACAGAGTCTTCTCACGTTTTCAGAGGGTTGCTTCTCAGCAAACAGATGTCTAACTTTTTTCGCTCGGCGTACTATATCATTCAGTCTGTCCACGAACTGGCAGGCATAAAAATCCTCAAAGCCTAATGTAACGCCCCACTCAGGAAGTTCTTCGAGATACTTCCCAGCCAACCTCAGTGGCTCTGGGATAACCAAAGATTCCTTGGACTTGAGGTATATCTTGAGCATGAGTGAACGCATGCACGATTCTGCCTGTGCCAGTTTTTCCTCTGGTAGAGATTTTCCCTGCATATAGGCAGCGAGAACTGTCCCCTCCGGCTCTTTTCCATCGTACCTAAATACTTTTGCCTCGTTTATCACCTTGCGAAGAATATCGGCGAGATTCAAAGAGATTTCTTTTGTTTGCATCCGGTGATCTCCATTATTCTCAATGCATTGCTTATGGATAAGCGTATCGGAGACCGACTAAGGTCTCTCGTTTTCTCCCCCAAACGGACAACAATAACTGTCAGCGCAACGATGACTAGAGCTTGTCAAAGATTTAGGGGACGTTCGTGCAGAGCGTGCATAACTTTTCTCTGCCCCCATGCGATGTCAGGCCCCCTTCCTCTTGGAGCCCTTTCCATATTTAGTCCGCCCCTCTTTCACCTCAAAGCCAATCTTCTTTTTTTGCCACAGACCCACGCAGACATGCGCAGACTGACATCTGGCCGATCTGGCCAGATATCACCCATCGTGCCCTTCGGGCAGATTTAAATCAACGCGCCAGCGCAACTGCTTGCATCGCCATTACAACTTGGGGGCAAGCAGGCATTCCGGATGGCACCGCAGACAAAGATGCCTTGCCTTAGGGTGATGGGTTACACCCGATCCTTCCAACTCTGTGGATCTCTGCGCGCATGCAAGACTGCGAGTACGACAATTCTGTCCTGTTCAGCCACATAAAAGACGCCGTACGGAAAACGGCGAATCAGGCTGCGGCGGACATTCTTGTGTATGACAGGATACAACTCAGGGGTGCGTTGAATGGAGGACAAAGCGGCATCTATGCTCAAAAGGAACTGGGAACCCAAGCCGGGAACTTGTGTTTCATACCAACCATACGCCTCAGCCAAATCGAACTCGGCCTCTGGGCGGATGATGAGAGGCCTTTTCATGCCCTCTTTTGTATTCTTTCCCTCACGAATTCCCAAGGCGACCCAGCATCGGGATTTTGGTGATATGAATCAAGGCGCCGATCCAGCTCTTCCTTCTGTGGCTCTGTGAGAGGAACGGCATCTGGTACGGCAGCGATGCTGTCCCAGACGTCCTCCACAAGCTGAATCCTCTCAGAAACGCTCAATTCAAGCAGCTCGGCTGCCCTTGCTTTGTTCATGGCATAAGTACTCTATCAGAATCGGGACAAAGATTCAATGCCAACAATTCCACGCTGGTTTCCTGAAAGGCCATCATTGGCGGTGCGATCTGTCGTCGCAAACAAAGATTTGGGGGACGTTCGGATTTGGGGGACATTCGTGCAGAGCTTGCATAACTTTCTTCTGCCCCCTGAACTTACGACGTCAAGCGTGCTTCCTCTTCGAGCCCTTACCGTATTTAGCCCGCCCCTCTTTCACCTCAAAGCCAATCTTCCTGGGAGGTTTTTCAGGCGGTGTCATGAGTTCAGCGATGGCCTCAAACACGATCTTGAACTGGTCGTCATATTTCTTTTCAAGTGCAGCCAGCTTCCGTCCCAGGTCCTTGTGGGCCGATAACATCTGCCGCAGACGGACAAAGGCTCTCATAATCTCGATGTTCACCTGTACGGCGCGTTTGCTTCGCAAGACGCTGGAGAGCATGGCAACACCTTGTTCGGTGAACACCATAGGTTTGTAACGAGGCCCACCCCATTGGGATGAACTTGAGGTCACAATTTGTGACCTCAAGTTTGAAAACTCTTCTCGCGTGAGCACAAACATGAAGTCAGGGGGAAATCGATCGATGTTCCTGTTCACGGCCTGCTTGAGCACCTTTGTCTCCACCCCATAAAGCTCAGCCAGGTCACGGTCCAGCATGACTTTCTGACCGCGAATGAGCAGGATGGCTGTTTCGAGCCGCTCAGCAGGAACCAATGATCTTCTGTCTTTTGGAGTCCCTTTCTTCATGACTACCTGGGATGGAAACTTTGGGGACATAGGATCCTATTGAGTATTTGTAAACCCGCTCGCCTTTTTACTATCTTTTCCACAAACATACACAGACCATCATGGCGACGACCTGTCGCCCTGATTCATGTCTTGCCCTTCGGGCACGTCCTGATCCCCAAAAAGTCAAAAGCCCATCCTTCTAAAAAAGATGGGCTTTCGAGTGTTCAGTTCATGCCTTACCCCCAGCAAGAATACTTAAGGTATCAAAAACCCATCTCATGCAGATGGGAACTACGCTTCAGGACATTACAGCAGGTGGATGAAAATCAACGGTCTAACTGGTCCTGATGTTGCCTAGCAGGTAGTCTCGATTTTGTCAAGGATTACAATTGCCTAGGGAGCAGGTGTAACGAAAGGCTACAGTTTTTGGGAAAAAGGACCTAAAAAGGTGTGTAAAAACTATACAGTGCACGGGTGAAAGGTTGAAGGCGGAAGGTAAAGGGCGGGAGGAGGAGACAGGGGAAACGGAGAAATGGGAAGCATGGCGTCTCTCACAGAGCCCGCAGAGGCACTGAGGTCTTGATCTGAATCGCTGAAATACAGGCGCGAGTTCAAACCTTTGATCTTTACAATTGAACAGGCAACGGTCGGATGTCGCTAAAACCATAGATTGCCTGCCCAAGCAGCTCTTGCCATACTCCCTCCAGTCTTTCTTAATGTCCCAACATACTTTTGACTTTTGTTGAAACCTTTCCCCCACTGGCTCCGTTGACTCGAGCCCATAAGGAGGAAGGAGGGGAACACTGATGAAAACTTGAAACACACCATGCGCAACATACGCCTTTCAACTTCTCATCAACGTTCCCTGAATCCGATCGTTGTTCATACAGTTCATTGAAACAGTACTTGCAAGACTTCCTGGGCAAGCCCCAGTAACTTGAGATTTGTGTGCTCTGTAGGAATGTTTGATTCCGTAGGCTCGTGGATGGATATGTTTGCCAGGTAGTTGATCTGTTTAACCTTATGATGGATTCTTTTTGGATAGAGTCCTTTGTCGAGAGCTGTGTCGTTCAATTTAGACACTCCGCCGATGTCGTCCCCTAGTCGATCCCTCAAAACCGCTTCCAAAATGCTTCTGATCAATGCGACTGAGGCGGAGTGATATCCGTAAAGGTATGATTGGTAGGCTTCCTGACAGAGTCTTCTCACGTTTTCAGAGGGTTGCTTCTCAGCAAACAGATCTCTGACTTTTTTCGCTCGGCGTACTATATCATTGAGCCTATCCACGAACTGGCAAGCATAAAAATCCTCAAAGCCTAATGTAACGCCCCACTCAGGAAGTTCTTCGAGATACTTCCCAGCCAACCTTAGTGGCTCTGGGATAACCAAAGATTCCTTGGACTTGAGGTATATCTTGAGCATGAGTGAACGCATGCACGATTCTGCCTGTGCCAGTTCTTCCTCTGGTAGAGATTTTCCCTGCATATAGGCAGCGAGAACTGTCCCCTCCGGCTCTTTTCCATCGTACCTAAATACTTTTGCCTCGTTTATCACTTTGCGAAGAATATCGGCGAGATTCAAAGAGATTTCTTTTGTTCGCATCTGGTAATCTCCATTATTCTCAATGCATTGCTTATGGATAAGCGTATCGGAGACCGACTAAGGTCTCTCGTTTTCTCCCCCAAACGGACAACAATAACTGTCAGCGCAACGATGACTAGAGCTTGGGGCAGGGTAAACGATGGGAATTTCATGTGTTGCTTCCTTTCAAAGCAAGTTAATTATAATGGAACCAGCACTTTTTCAAGTAACAGAAAGGAAAAGAGGGGATGCTGGTGAAAACTTGAAACACGCCATGCCCAACATGTGCCTTTTAACTTCTCACTAACGTTGTGGTATTATCGTCTGAGTCAAATGGGCAGGGCACGGACCCAACGGACCATGGACAACAGGCCACGGACATCTCCGCTAGTGAAAGACATCAGCATTTCTCCTGCGTGGGAAGGAGCGGCAGAGAGGATCTCCGGGCAAGCCGGGATTGTCCTGGTGATCGGAGTACCCGGTTCGGGCAAAAGCACCCTTTCAAGGTATCTGGTTCATTGTCTCACCCATGGTCATCGGACGGTGGCCCTCATCGACTGTGATGTGGGACAAACCCATTTGGGCCCACCCACAACCATCGGTATGAGCCTTTATAGAAAGCCTCCTGATGGGCTTGATACCTTGCAACCGGATTATATGCGGTTTATCGGGGCGACTTCTCCTGTCGGTCACATTTCAGAGGTTGTCCATGGGACAAAATTGCTATCAGACAAGGCACGGCATGGGGGTGCTGAGGGCGTCATCATTAACACCAGCGGCCTTATCCTGGGAACTGCAGGTGCCGAATTGAAGCTTAGCAAGGTGGATGTAGTGGCTCCCCAATATATACTGGCCCTGCAGGAATCTTCGGAAATTGAATCCCTGCTCACGGACCTCAAAAGGCGCCACTCGGTGCCCATCACACGCCTGCCGGTATCCGATGATGCGCAGAAGAGGAGCCTTGAGGCGAGAAGGGGCTTAAGGGAAGAGAAATACAGGGCGTATTTCAAAGACGCCAAGACCATGAAGCTGCCGGTGTCACTGATGGATCTATCACGGTACGGACACGACCGGGAAAGAAACATAGCGTCAAAGAAGGAGCAGAATGTGCTATTGGGCCTCTGCGATGCAATGGGGTATGTTATAGCACTGGGCATCCTTCAAACATGGGATGTAAAGGCCGAGTCGATACATATGCTCACACCCTTGTCTGCCGGGGATCGTGAGAAGGTGGCAAGCGTGAGGTTCGGAGACATAAAGGTGCATCCGGATGGAGTGGAAGAAAATGGACAAGCGACCAAGAATTAGCAAGGGCAGACTTGAGGCCCTTTATCGTCAATATAATCAGCGCGGGTTTGTTCAACCGGACCCGATCCAATTCCTGTACCAATACGAGGACCCGGGTGACCGTGAAGTGGCCGCTCTGGTTGCCTCATCCCTGGCCTATGGCCGGGTGGCTCAGATTCTAAAGAGCGTTTCTTTTGTGCTTGAACGCATGCCGCCGTCGCCGTCCTTCTTCTTGAAGCACACTTCTCCTGAAAGGATTCTCAAGACCTTTGCGGGCTTTAAGCACCGCTTCACGACGGCCGAAAAGCTTTGCGCCATGCTGGTTGGCATCAAGCAGATACTTGGGTGTCACGGCTCTCTCGGTGAGTGTTTTTCAGCCGGCGTCAAAAATGATGACGAGACCGTCCTCCCAGCCCTTTGTGCCTTTGCAAGGGAACTGAGCGGCAAAGCGAATGGCCGCTTGGATCACCTGGTGCCTTCGCCCGTGAGAGGCAGCGCGTGCAAACGACTCAATCTTTTCCTGCGGTGGATGGTGCGCCGAGACGATGTGGATCCCGGGGGATGGGAGAACGTGCCTGCATCAAAGCTGATCGTGCCGGTGGACACCCACATGCACAGAATTTGTCTGTACCTGGGCCTGACAACACGGAAGCAGGCAAACATGGCCACCGCACTGGAGATTACGGAGGGCTTCAGGGCATTGGCCCCGGAGGATCCGGTGAAGTACGATTTTTCTCTGACGCGTTTGGGTATCCGCCAGGATACAGACCTTGCTGCGTTCCTGAAATGGGGAAGGATAGAGTAACGGCGACCCTATTACTCTGTCGGCTCAATGATGACTTTATGGTCCACCAGCGCCAGGCGACTGATTCTGCCTTTAATGAACTTCTGCTCGCCGAATATGGTCGTAAGGCGAAGGTTCCCGTTTTCAGGCTCCACGGTATCCAGGGCCTCCAAGAAAAGCTCTTCCTTGCCGTCCTTTAGAAGATAGGCATCGGCCTCACACATCGTATCACCCCCTGAGCACCAGCCCGTACCAAGAAAAAAGCCATGAATGCTCGCTAGGTCTCACTGCAGAAGCCTTCATGGCTATCGTTTTTACACCAGGTTTGCGAAACCTTGTCGATGACCCTGACGGGTCCACTTCTCAGGCGTTTTCTATTTTTCTTGGGTTTGTTGTTCCTCGCCATGTCCGTGGGAGCCCACTCCCTCCGGGCTCTCCAGGTTTGTGTGATGATGTTCATGGCCCGGTTCATGGCTGTGGGTCACGCCTTCATGGCTGTGGGTATGGTCATGGAGAAACTCAAACTGTTTGTACTTGCTGGCATGCTTCCCACCTGAACAACATTTACACATATGAACCTCCTGGTGATCCCCGCATATTTTCTTTCCTTAGAATATAGGGACCTGATACCCAGGTGTCAAATGAAAAAAGCGTGCCAAGCAAAACACTTACGTGCTTTTTGGCTGATTTGTAAATAGTTGTCCGTGGTTATCCGAACCGGGTACAGAATCATGGAGCCGAGAGATTGAGCAAATAAGGTGAGCCAGTGACAGAAAAATGCCACTTTGTAGCAAAAGAATAGCCTGGAATTTCCGGTGAGGCTGAGGTTTCGGATTATGAGAGGAATCATGGCCATCGATGGCTCTTTCTATCCGCCCTGGTGCCAGGATTCATGAGCATTAAATTTCTTGCATGTTGCTAAGTTGATGATTATGCTCAATGTCTTGACGCGGTACGAAAAGGGTGCGATGAAGGATTCCTCATGACTGAAAAAATAGTCACAAGAAGCGGCGGCGTGCTCCTCGTGGAAAAACGGATCAAAGCCGATGGGGTGGAGATTTCCCTTCGGATGAAAAAGGGTGAAAACTGCCTGTTGCACTGGGGGCTCAAGCATCGTCGCGCCCCAGCCTGGCAGATGCCTCCGAGATCCATCTGGCCTGCAGGGACCCGACCCTTTGACCATGGGGCGGTTCAAACCCCTTTTTTGGGACAAGATGGTCATACCCAAATCATCATCAAGCTGCATCGGTCCGTGGACGTTCCGTTCATCGATTTTGCACTGGTTTTCCCCGACGAGGATCGCTGGGACAACAACGATGGCCGGAATTACCAAGTCAAGATTCCGAGACCGGAAAACCCGGGGGGTTCTGTCACCGAGGAGATCAAGAAGGAGATGCAATCGGAAAAGATCTGCCACGAACACGTGTATCGTCTTGACAAGGACAGGCAGCTTGCGGTTTCCGTGAGCCAAGTGGACGATCGTTATCACGTCAGGCTCATCACCAATGTCTCCGGACCCCTGATCTTGCACTGGGGGCTAGTCAAACAGGCCCGTCATGAATGGGCCCTGCCCCCCGCATCCATGCAGCCTCCGGGAACGACTGTGTTGCAAGACAAGGCCGCCGAGACACCCTTTGTCGACCAGGGGGCGCACCGGAAACTTCACCTGATAATGGGCGAACAAGAAGCGCCCATGGGCGTGGCCTTTGTGCTCAAGCAGGTCCCCACCGGGCATTGGTTCAAGGACCGCGGCCGAAATTTCTTTGTCCCCGTCATCGTCCGTCCGGAGCATGTCGCCTCTTTGGGCGACCCTCGTCTTGTCCCCCTTGCCGAGGAAATCATCGAAAGGGAGACGGGCAGACATTCCTGGACGCTGATGCACCGTTTCAATCTGTGTCATGACCTGCTGGACAGGGTCGGAAACAACCGGGACGGCCTGGCCCTTATATTTGTATGGCTCCGTTTTTCCGCCATCAGACAGCTGGACTGGCAGCGAAACTACAATACCCAGCCCAGGGAGTTGAGCCATGCACTGGACCGCCTGACCCTCAAGCTGGCCGACCTTTATGCCAGTGAACCAAGGGGGAGCGAGTTCATTCGGCTGATCCTGACCACCATGGGGCGAGGCGGCGAGGGACAGCGCGTGCGGGATGAAGTCTTAAACATCATGCATCGCCAACACATCAAGGAAGTCTCCGGCCATTTTATGGAGGAATGGCATCAGAAACTTCACAACAACACGACACCCGACGATATCATCATCTGCGAGGCCTATCTGATTTTTTTGAGAAGCAACGGTGACCTTCGTCTCTTTTATGAGACCCTTGAAGCGGCAGGGGTGACCAAAGAACGGCTGCAAGGCTACGAACGGCCCATCTTATCTCAACCTGACTTTATCCCCCATCTGAAGGATGCATTGATTGGCGAATTTGAGCACTTCCTCAGGATCCTAAAGGGGGTCCATGCGGCGACCGATCTGGAAACGGCCACAGAGGCCGCCAGGCATCTCTTCGATTCAGAATTGGCCGGTCTGATGGACTTCCTGTGGGCCCATCGAGATGATGGGGGAACACCGCTCACGACCCTCGTCCAAAGGGTGACCGAGGCGCGCCGTGTGCTGACAACCCGGATGAAGGAAGGCCGAGAGGGTGTGCGCGAACGCCTCTTTCTGGATCTGGCGCTGGAGGACTTCCTGCGCGTGCTAGTGGAACGTCACCTCCACCTGGACCTGACAGGCGATGACTTGGCGCTATTGATCCCCATGGTAATGGAGAATCTCCTCATGACCAAGGAAGATGAGGAGCTTTCCCTTTGTTTGCAGCACTGGGATGGCCTCCAGGGAAGGCCCCGGTTTGGGAAGGACTGGTCCCTGGAAGCCAAAGCTGTCCTCGACCGTCTAGGCCGTGCCCTGGGAGCCATGATCGATGGCTATTACCAGGTGCTTCAGCCCAAAGCCGAGTTTCTTGGCCAGGGCTTCCGCGCCGACGCATGGGCGGTCACCCTCTTCAGTGAAGAGGTGGTGCGCGGCAGGCCCGTGTTCGCCCTGTCGGCCCTGTTGCGGCAAATGGATCCCATATTGCGCGAGCGTGCCCATCTTGGCGATTGGCAGATCGCCAGCCCGGGCCATGCAACGGGGCGGGTACACGTGGTGGCCGCGTTGAAGTCTATCCAGGGTAAACCCTTTTCCCAGCCCACGGTCGTTGTGGCCGAGGAGATTGGGGGACAGGAAGAAATCCCGGAAGGGGTCAATGCTATCATCACACCGGAGACGACCGATATCGTATCCCACGTAGCGATCCGTGCAAGAAATGCCGGTGTGCTTCTTGCCACCTGCTATGACCCAAAGATCATTGCGCAGTTGCAGTCTCTGAACGGCAGGTGGCTCAGCCTTACGACGAATGCGGCCGGTGAGGTGGTGTTTGAGGAAAGCCTTGAGGAGACAGACAGGGTTTCCCCACCCATTGTAAAGGCGCCGGCAACCCTGTCGCGTCCTGACTTCACCGCCTACGCTGTCTCGCCGCACGGATTTACCAAGAAAAATGTTGGGGGCAAATCCAACAACCTGCGACACTTGGAAGGCAAATTGCCTCCATGGATTCATCTTCCCGCGTCCGTGGCGCTCCCCTTTGGGGTCTTTGAAAAGGTCCTGGCCCAAGAATTCAACCAACAGACGGCTCAACGTTACCAGGCGCTCTGCCGTCAGCTGGATCGAGCCGGGCAAGAGGAGCTCGCCGAGGCTTTGAGCAGTCTCCGGGAGACGGTCTTGACCCTTAAGGCGCCCGATGACCTGCGCTCCTCCCTTGCTCAGGTAATGGAGGAAGTTGGCCTTGCCTGGCCCGCGGA
>Ga0307445_10001095_pt1 | contig 15144 bp, 18 predicted proteins | sample SalMarSW160330MG_FD_202147 | JGI IMG/M metagenome (GOLD analysis project Ga0307445, IMG submission 202147) | Salt marsh sediment microbial communities from the Plum Island Ecosystem LTER, Massachusetts, United States - SW1603-30 | ecosystem: Environmental > Aquatic > Marine > Intertidal zone >...
AACCCGCCCACGAGGAAAAGCCACAAGGCTTGGCGAATCGCGGTTTCGGGTTCGAGCCGGACCAGGATCTGCAATCCCCATCCGCAAAGGAACAGCGCCGCCGGCAGCAGCAGCGGATCGCGGTTGGGAAGCGTGCGGTCGAGCCTGCGGTGGAGAACCGCGGCGGTCAGCCCCCAGACAATGATTGGAATGAAGACGGACCAATACGGAGGATATACGGTCCACGCTCCGGCCTGCACCGAAGGTGAGAGCAGCAGCGCCGCCGCGCCGAATAATTGGAAGCAAAACGCCAGCCCGAGCAGCGCCGCTTCCCGCCGGGAGGAATTGGTCATGCGGGCGGGTCCGTCACGAGCGGATCTGCAGGCGATGCGGGTTGGGAGGAATCTTCAGGCCGGAATTCCAGCAGAATGCGTCCGGCGCGGATACGATCGCCTGCGCAGAGCACCGCTTTCTTCGAAACCGGGATCTGGTTAAGCAGGGTCCCATTGCGTGAATCCAGATCTTCCAACCACCAGCGGCCGTTTTCTTTCCACAATCGCGCATGCACGACGGAGACGGTTTCGTCGGCCAGGGATACTTCGACGCTTTGAGAGCGGCCGATGAAACAGGAATCTTTCTGCAGCGGGTAGAAACGTTCCGGTGTGCCGTCTTCGCGCAACCGAAGCAGGCTGAAAAGCGTCGCGCCGGCGGGAGGCCGCGCCGCCGCCGCACGTATGTCGCGCCACAGCGTGAAGAGGATGAGGGCGAGGAAGGCATACAGGCAAACGGCCAGCGCAATGCGGGCGGCGAGCATCAGGATCGAAACGTTCATTCCGCGGGCTTCTCCGGGCGGGGGGCGGTATCCGGCGTAGAGCCGGGCGAGGGGTGTGAGGGTATTGGCTGGGTGATGCTCTCCTCGCGATCATCGCCGTAGATAAGCTCGGAATTGCCGAGGCGGAACACATCGCCGGGCTGGAGGATCCATTCGTGGACGCTCGCGTTGTTTACCTTTAATCCGTGCTTGGAATCAAGATCGGTGAGCACGTACTGCCCCTCGCGCGCCCGTAATTGCGCATGCCGGCGGCTCACCAGCGAGTCGTCGAGCACCAGATGGTTATCCAGCTGGCGGCCGATGTTGATCACCGGCCGGTTGAGCGGAAAATGCCGGCTGCCGTTGATGATTAAAAAAGCGCCGTGCGGAAGGATAATCGGAGAGGCTGCGGCGGCCGGGAAGGCGTCAGTGTGCTCATCCCCGGAACGCACAATTTCCGCGAAGACGCGGATGCTTTCCTCGCGCAGGGAGTCTTCGAAGGTGAATTCGATCTGGATCGGGTTGAGGAGGATCATCTCACTTTGGGTGATATGTTCCTCCAGTTTGGCCCCGAGCAGCGTACCCAGGTCCGGAACGGCCGAGGCGGTCTGCCAGATGCGCTTCCCAAGCTTCAACCGGTAGACATTCGGCGCAATCCAGCGTCCGCCGGGACCCTGTTCGGCGCGCTCCTCAAGCGCCTCGATCAGCCGAGCGAGGATCTTCCCGGCGTGCAGGATGTGCGCGGAAAGGACCCCGGTCCTTTTTTCGAAAATATTTTCCAGTTGGATTTCGATTTTTCGCAATGGATCGGACATACGCTCTCCCGTTGATCGATCTCATTATATCCCCCGTGCTGCGCCTTCGATTCCAGTACCTTTCTCCTGAGGGAAAAAGGAGGAATCGAAGGCGGTGAAAAAGATGGGTACAATCATCCCCATGCGGTATATCCGGCGGATTCTTGAAAACCTGGTTGTCGTCTGGGTTGTGGCTACCCTGGCGTTCTTTGCGTTGCGCCTTGGCCGCGTGGATCCGCTGGCCGCGCTCACGGCTCAGGGTCTGGCGACGCAGGAGCAGACGGTGGAGATGCGGCATACGCTGGGGCTGGACCGGCCGCTGCTGGATCAATACGCAGAGTACTTCCGCGGCGTGCTCCGCGGCGAGCTTGGCCGGTCGATATTCAGCGGCCAGGATGTGGCCGGGATGATTGGCGAGGCCGCCGCGTACACCGTGCCGCTCGCGGTCCTGGCTTGGGGGCTTTCGGTCGCTTTCGGCCTTTCCCTCGGCGCCGTGGCATCCCGGCGCGACAGCCGGGGGAGGGGTAAGGGAATAAGCCGGATCGCATCGGCCGCCCTGGCCGCCGGGGCCGCAACGCCGGTCGCCTGGTCGGGGTTGATCCTGCTTTGGGCGGCGGTCCCGTTGTTCACCCAACCGCTTCCGGATCCGATGCGCGAGGGATTGCGGCTGCTTCTGCCGGCAAGCGCGCTGGCGCTGACCGTTGGAAGCAGCATCGGGCGCGCGGCCGAAACCTCCATTCGTGAATCGCGCGGCGAGCTTTTTCAACTGGCCATGCGCGCGCACGGGTTCCCGCGCGGCCTGAGCGCGGATTGGAGGATCCTGCGCGCCGCGATCGCGCCGGTTCTGGCTCTGGCCGGAATGGAAGCCGCGTTCCTGCTCGGCGGCACCATGATCACCGAAGTAGTCTTCGCCAGGCCGGGACTTGGAAGGATGCTGGTGGATGCCGTGTTGCGGGGCGATTACCCGGTGGTGCAGGCGCTGCTGGCGCTGGCGGCGCTGGGGTATATTCTGTTCGGGATGATCGCGGATTTTTCGGCCGCGATGCTGGATCCCCGGATGCGCGAGGCGTCATGAATGCATCAAAGACGCGAACGGCGCTGTATTCAACAGCGGCGCGCGATCCGCGCCCGTGGGCTGCGTTTGTTTGGATTGCCCTCCTTCTGGCGGGTGGAGTGTTTGTCGGACTGTTCCCTGCGCCGGCCGCCGGAACACCGCTGCAGCCGCCGAATGCCAGCCACTGGCTGGGCACGGATCTTCTGGGAAGGGATTTCGGCTGGCGGATGATCGCCGGCGGCGCGCGCACTTTCCTGTCTGCATTCGGCTCGGCCGTTCTCTCGATCCTCCTTGGCGGGGTGTGGGGGATCACGGCCGGGTTTGCCGGCGGATGGATCGACCGGGTTCTCAGCCGATTGATGGAGGCGGCGTTGGCCGTGCCCGCGCTGATCCTGGGTTTGGTGATTCTCGCCGCGCTTGGCCCCGGTGAGGCGGCTGTGATTCTCGCTCTGGGACTGGGCGGTGCGGCGACCTTTGCGCGTTTGTTGCGCGCCGAAGCGGGGCAAATCCGCGGCCGCGAATACATGCTTGCGGCGCGGATGCTCGGCGCCGGGAAAATCCGCCGGGTGTTCCGCCATCTGCTGCCGAATATTTCCGGTCCGCTGGCCGCATACGGCGCCCTGCACTTCGGCTGGGCAATGGTCAATGTCGCTTCACTTAATTTCCTCGGTTTTGGCGGTGCGCCGTCGGCGCCCGAATGGGGGCGGATGCTGGCCGAAGCGCGCTTGGTGTTCGGGCAGGCGCCCTGGCAGGCAATGGCCGCGGGTGCGGCGCTTGCCCTTACCATTGTGGCGGTCCAGCAAACCGGTGAATGGTGGCTGGAAAAGAACCGCCGGTAAAAACCCGGCGGTAAAGAACCGCAGGAAGGTCGTCCGGTTGTCTCACGGAATTATTTATATTCTAGCGGCGGGTGGGTATAATGCAGTGCGGAAGAGCAGTCGTCGCAGCCGCTTGGACTCGACACCCTTCTTCCCGGAGGCATCCATGAGCGAATATGTTAAACCACCGGATGACGAACTGCGCCGCCGTCTGGATCCCGAACAGTATCAGGTCACACAATGCTCGCTTACCGAAAAACCGTTTGAGAACGAATTCTGGAACAACAAGCGCGCGGGAATATACGTGGATGTGGTCTCGGGCGAACCGCTCTTTTGTTCGCTGGACAAATTTGATTCCGGCACCGGCTGGCCCAGCTTCCTCCGTCCGTTGGACGGCGCAAAACTTATTTTTAAAATCGACCGCGCATTCAACCGGGAGCGCACGGAAGTGCGTTCGGGCCGGGCGGATTCCCACTTGGGGCATGTCTTCGATGACGGCCCGCAGCCGACCGGAAAGCGCTATTGCATCAATTCCGCTGCCCTGCGATTCATCCCGGTTGAATCGTTGGAGGAAGCCGGTTACGAGAAATATGCCTCTCTCTTCGCGGGTCCATCCGGCGATAAAAAACCCGTAAAAAAATAATCCGGAAATTTGGAAAACCTTTGTTTTCCGGCTAGGATTTCGTACCGCGTAAACCCCCGGGTTTTTCAGGGTTGAAAAACCGGCTGGACTTCGCGTATAAGAATAGTAGTCCCGGACAGACCGGCGCATCGGCTTTGCTTTCCAAGCCGAAAGGCATAACACCAAGTTCCACCGGGATGGATGCGGGTTTTACGGACGGGAGAGATATCCCGGACGGCCCGTGTCCCTCCATAATGGGAAGGGATCGATCGATGATGCTTTTTCTCCCCGCATCACCCGACGAAGTGATGGAAGCGGTCGGAAAAATCCTTGATATTCAACGCCTGGAGAAGAAGCCCTCCGCGTGGGTATTCAATGAATGCATCGCCTGGGAAGAACAGAACCGGTTCGAGATCATTCCGGTTTATGGGAATTTCTACCATATCTCCGCACAGGCCAGGCGGGTTTCGGAGAAGGACATTTCGTCGGAGGATTTGAAAAAAGATCTACAGAGGCTGTACAAACGCTATTGGAGTCCGCCGCAGGTCCTTTGGCGTTTCCTGGTCGGCGCGGTGAAATTACTGGGCATCGCTTTGCTGTTTACGGCCGTCGGCGTGGCGCATTTCGGGCTCAGCGCCTGGGTGGGAAATGTTCCGGCGGCGGGGATTATCATCGGGGTCCTATTGGCCATTGTCCTGGTTCCGCAGGCGGTGAGTGAAATCTGGAAATGGCTGCGTAAACGCACCGACGAGCAAACCGACCGCTACCAGCAGTCGATCCTGCAGCGGCTGCGCACCGGATTCTCCTCGCGCTGCCCGAAATGCGGGAGGGATCTTGGGAACCTGCCTTTGGATGATGACGGATCGGTTCTGTGCGCGTGCGGTTATCGGATCGAACGCAAATACCCGCCGGTAGTATAAGCCGTTGTGTTCACCCCGCGCCCGTGCCCACGGGCGTTTTTTTTTATGGGAGTCATTGCGAGCTCTGCCCCGGCTTCCCCCGCTCGCGATGTCTTCACGCCGGTAGATCACCGGCGCGCATCGCTCGGAGGGCAGGCGCCGCGGCGGAGTTAGGGGAGCGTAGCGACCCCGGCCTGCCCCGAGCGGAGCGAAGGGGTCGCCCTTAATGACATTCCCGACGTTTTTCAGCCATCCGGATACCGGTTCTTTTTACTGCGACATCGCCTTACGGATCAGCGCTTCCGCCTTCGAAGCCGAGTCCGGGCCGGATTCGATCCAATGGATGTCGGGGTCGCCGGGACGGAACCAATTGGCCTGGTGGCGGATCAGGCGGCGGGTAGCGCGCCGAATCGCGATCACGCATTCTTCCAAAGACAGCTCGCCGCGAAGGTGCTGCACGATTTGGCCGTACCCGAGCGCGGAGAAAGCCGGGAGGTCGGGAGAATATCCGCGCGCCAGCAGGCCGCGAACCTCCTCAACCCATCCCATGGCGAGCATGGAGTCGATTCGGGCGTCCACCCGTGCGTATAATTCGGGCCGCGGGAGATGAAGACCGATCACCAGCGGTTGAAATCCAACCGCACCGCGGCGGCGCAGGGCGGAAAACGGTTTCCCGGTGGAAAGGATGACCTCCAATGCGCGGACTACCCGCCGCTGATTGCGCGGGTCGATGCGCGCAGCCGCGACCGGATCGGCCTGTGTCAATTCCGAATACAGGACCGCGGAGCCTTCCCGCGCGGCCCGTTCCTCAAGGGTGGTCCGGAAATCCGGAGTGGGAACCGCGGGCGGAATTTCCCAGCCCTCCAGGAGGGCGCGCACGTACTGCCCGGTTCCGCCGACCACCAGCGGCTGCCGGTTGCGGGAGTGGATCTGACGGATGCCCTCAAGGGCGGCGGATTGATACTCCGCGAGACTCCATGGATGATCGGGGTCGGTGACGTCGATCAGATGGTGAGGAATTTCCGTCCGGACGGCCGGTGTGGGTTTATCGGTGCCGATATCAAACCCGCGGTAGAGCAGGCGGCTGTCGGCCGAGAGGATTTCCCCACGAAGCCGCCATGCTAAACCCAGGGCGGCCGCGCTTTTTCCCGAGCCGGTCGGCCCGACGATAAAAATCACCCGTGGCAGCGGATTCCCTTCAGGCGTGAACGGCATTCTCGAAAACCTCCAGCCGCTTCAGCACTCCGGAAGAATCGAATTCGACCGCCACCACATCGATCCGCCACGGCACCTCGCAGAGCGCGCGCTGCTGGAGATAATATTGCGCGGATGCCAGAAGATGGTTTCGTTTACGCGGCGTGATCGCTTCCTCCGGCAGGCCGTGAGTCCGGTTGCGGCGCGTTTTTACCTCGAAGAACACGGTGGATTCTTCGCGCCGGGCGATTAAATCCAATTCCCCATATGGAGTCCGAATATTGCGTGCGAGGATTTCATATCCCAATCGGACAAGGTGGGCGGCAGCCGCCTCCTCCCCGCGATTGCCGAGGAGCTTATTCCCAGAGATCACGGCTGTCCCTTTCCCGGCCGGATGGAAACACGGGATGGGTTGCCGCCGGAGGCAAAAACGGGGAGGAACGGCGGACGCGGTATCCTGTTCATCAATCCGCCTGCAGGAGGCTGCGCAGAAACGCCGCTAATTCCCCGGGCAGTTCGGGTACCGTCATCCGCAGTATTTTCCGCCCCTGCTGCAGCTGTTTGGGGGTTAATTCGGAGAACCAACCCTGGGTTTCCTGAGGACATTGGTTCGCCAGCCGAACCAAAAGCTCGGAGGCCAGCCGCATCGCTTCCAGATCCGTTTCCGAAAATACAACCGGAAGCAGTTCGAATGCGGCGAAGCTGGAATCGGAGGTCTTTTCATCCGCCCATGCCTTCAGCGCCATCCACCCGAAACGTCGGCGCGGGGGTTCGCGGGCTTCGATCCAAGAACGGATATCGGAGCGGAACAATACCGGATTGGAGCTGCGGAGCGGGGGGCAGGCATGCACGGCAATATCCTGCAAGACGGCAGGATCGTTTGATTCTTCAATCCACTTCAGGAGCAGGGATCGCACGTCACCGGGATTGCGGGATGTGCCGGCGAGGAAGGCGGCCAGCTGTTTTTCCTCGAGCCTTCCGTCAGTCCAGATCGCGGCAGCTGCGGCAAGCACACAATTGTTTTTTTCCCGCGCGACGGGTAGCAGCGCGGCTTCCAATTCGCGGATCAGAATGCCGGGAACGTCCCAGGCCGGCAGGGCGCCGCGTTTGGCCATCGACCGCCCGCGCCGCAGCAGGCGGTGCGAGTGTTCGTCCAAAAGCGAACGGAGAGACCGTCGGAATGCGGGGGGATCTTCCAGCGATCCGGCCAGCTCAAACGCCTGGAGCCGCAAGCGCGAAAGATTGATGGCGGGCACGGCTAATAGGCTTTACCGAAGACGGCTTTCTGGGAAGCGTCCTTGCCGCACACGATACAGTGTCCTTTCCCGCCCGGCGAATCGAAGGGGATGCAGCGGATGGTGGCTTTGGTGTCTTGCTTGACTTTTTCCTCGCATGCCGCATCGCCGCACCATCCGGATACGGCGAATCCGGTTTCCACCGCATTGCGGAAGCCGGCATAGTCGGCCGGGTCCTGGGTGTGATCGTCGCGGAACTGCTTCGCCCGTGCCAGCAGCGCCGCCTGGATCTCGTTGAGTAGCGCGCCGATCGAATGTGAGAGGCCGTCCCAGGATGCGGCGGTTTTTCCCTCCCGGCCGGGCCGGTCGCGCCGCGCAAGCATGACCGAGCGCGCGGCAAGGTCCCGCGGACCGATTTCTATGCGCACCGGCACGCCGCGCATCTCCCAATCGTTGAATTTGAATCCGGGTGTAAGCCCTTCGCGCAGATCAACCCGGACACGAAACTCGGTTTGCAGTTCCTTCTCAAGCTGCAGCGCCTTTTCCGTGACCGCCGCCTTTTCTTCTTCCTTGCGCCAGATCGGGACAATGATCACCTGGATTGGCGCCAGGCGCGGCGGAAGGATCAGCCCTGTATCGTCTCCGTGGACCATGATGATCGCGCCGATAAAGCGCGTCGAAAGACCCCAGGAGGTGGTCCAGGCAAATTGCTGGTTGTTTTGCTCGTCGAGATATTGGATGTTGAAGGCTTTGGCGAAGTTCTGACCCAGGTTGTGCGAGGTGCCGGCTTGCAGTGCCTTGCCGTCACCCATCATGGCTTCAATGCCGTACGTGCAAACGGCGCCGGCGAATTTCTCGCTTTCGCTTTTCCGGCCGCGGATGACCGGCACGGCGGCTTCGTTCTCGGCGAAGTCGGCGTAAATCTCAAGCATGCGCAGCGTTTCTTCCTCCGCTTCTTTGGCCGTGGCGTGCGCGGTATGCCCCTCCTGCCAGTAGAATTCGGTCGTGCGCAGGAAGAGTTTGGTGCGTTTTTCCCAGCGCACGACGCTGTTCCACAGGTTGATCAGGATCGGCAGGTCGCGGTACGACTTGACCCATTTGGCGTACATGTGACCGATGATCGTCTCGGATGTCGGGCGGATGGCAAGCGGCTCCTCAAGCTTCTCTCCGCCGCCGATCGTCACCACCGCCAATTCGGGGGAAAAACCCTCCACGTGTTCTTTCTCTTTTTCCATGAACGATTGGGGGATGAAGAGCGGGAAGCCGGCGTTGACGTGGCCGGTGGCCTTAAAGCGGCGGTCCAATTCGCGGGTGATGGCTTCCCACAGCGCCCAGCCGTACGGGCGCACCACCATGCAGCCGCGGACGGGCGCGTAGTCGGCCAGTTCGGCGCGCAGCACAAGCTGGTTGTACCATTCGGAAAAATCCTCGGCGCGCGAGGGAAGACGGTCTTCGGGCATATGCTTGGCTCCTTGGTCGGATGACGTATCCCCGTAATGATAACCGGTTCGAAGATGAACGCCAACCCAATCCCCTTAACCGATCTTCAGCTCGAAAAAACTCCCGGGTTCAGACCACTCTCTTCCCCTTCTCCTATGGGAAGGGGGAGAGGGGAGTCGAAGGCGCGGGGATCCTTCACGCTTTCGGCAGAGTGAGGGGTTGGGTCCGGTGGATGTAACCGTGAAAAATTTCCGCTCAGCCGCTCAGGCGGTCGAAATGCTCCCGGAGGATATTCACAGCTGCTTGCGGCGAGGAGACAAATCCAAATAATACTTTATCGGCCTCTCTGACATAGGGAGAGGCGGAATGGAGGAATGCGTGAAACGTTTCCTCCCATACTTTTCCCAAAAGCAACAACGGGCGCGGCGGGAGTTCTCCCGTCTGAATTTCCACGGCGCCGAAAGCGATCTCCGCGAGGGTCCCGATTCCGCCATCGAGCGCGACCGCCGCGTCGGACAAACGGACAAGCGTTATCAGCCGCTCGTGGATGGTTTCGCAGCGGATTTCCTCACGGATCCAGGCATTGGTCACGCGCCCGGCGCCGCTCAGCGTTTCGCACGTCACGCCGATGGTATGGCCGCCTGCTTCGAAAGCGCCGCGGCTGACCGCCGCCATCGTTCCGCCGTATCCGCCGCTGGCCACGGCCCAGCCAAGGCGCGCGATATCCGCGCCAAGCACAAGCGCCGTTCGGTAGGCCGGGTCGTCTTTCTCCAGAAAGGCCGCGCCAAACACGGCGACGATTCGTGCCGGTTTGTTATTGGAGTCGACGGGGGACATGCCGGTTTCAGGAGTCATTACCCCATTGCAGCACGCGGTAGGGGGGAATGTAGATCACGTCGGTCGATCCGACCCGGGTGCGCAGGGATTTCGGGGGACGGATGAACTGCGAATGTCCGTGCAGCATCCAGCGTGGTTTGGCCCAATCCAGCAGCCAGCGGAAGGCGGCGAATCCCTTATGCACGGAGTCTTCCCCTTCGTGAATGCCGCGCGCAGGTGAATGCGCCACGAAAATATCCAGCCGGCGCCCGTACCGCACCTGGTTGGACAGCAGTTGCGGGGTAAGCCTCAGCACGCGCCGCCACATTTCCGACTCGGTGTACTGGTTCTTCGTCGTAAACCCGTAGCGGATGCTTCCGCCCAGGCCGGCGATCAGGATTCCCTTCGCTTCCACCGCGCTGCCGTCGATGCTGTCGCCCGCATCGGGCCGGTAGTCCACCTGGCCGCAATCGCGGAAAAAGCCCTCGCCGTCGTGATTGCCGAGGACGTAATACATCGGAATGTTGAAGCAGCCCATGAGGAATTCAAGATAATCGAAGGGGAGATCGCCGCAGCTGATGACGAAATCGACTTTTCCGATTTGTTGAGGAGCCCGGCAGGAATTCAGGCGCTTGGAGACTTCATCGCTGACACAAAGTATGGTCCTGGGGACCGGGGCATTCATTCGAGGTCCTTCTTCGCTGGGGAGGGCGCCGGCCAGGTGCGTTTGGCGTTGGCATCCAATTTCGCGAGGATGGCCTGTTCCAGGTCGATCCCGAGGACGGAGGAGAGCTGGAGGAGATAAAGCGCCGTATCGGCAAGCTCTTCCTTTATATCCGGATCCGAACGGTCGGTCCATTGGAAGTGTTCCAGCACTTCCGCGGCTTCGAGCGCAAGGGAAATGGCGAGGTTGCGCGGGGTTTGAGGGCGCGGGGAATCTGCGGCGTACCAGCCTTTCGACCGGACGAACCGGTGCATTGCTTCGGTGAGCTCTTTTACATCCATGGAAACAGTTTTTATCCCGTCCCGGGATGATCCCGGCGCGCGCGGTGTGCACTCCAATCGCCGCGATCGAGAAGCGTTAAAATCTTTCGGGAAGATTATACCAGCCCGATTTGAAAGTTCTTCAGCATCTCTATGCGTGCGGGAGAATCGTATCCAAGCGCCGGCATTCGTGAAGACGTCACCTTTTTCGGTGACGGCCGCCGCATGCGAAGACCTCGGTCCGGCGGCGTGGTGTTCCTCTGTTCGATCGCCGCGAAAGGGGATATACTTTTCTTCATCTTCTGAAAGCAGTTCGGAGGTTGATATGCCGAAAACAGAACGGGATCGTGAAATCTCGCGCCGCCGGCAACGGCGGTTGAAAATGGAGTTTCTGAAAAAGCGCCTGGCTGACGCCAAGGATTCAAAGGCGCGGGCCGCGATCGCCCAAAAAATCCTCAAACTCAATCCGCGGGCGAATGTCTCGCCTAAATAAGACCGCGGTTTTTTCCCCCCGCCGCGCCGGGAGGCCGGAGTGAAAAATTCCGAAAGCGGTACACGCCGTGCGCCCGTCTTCCGTGACGTCCCGGATGCGCAGTGGAACGATTGGCGCTGGCAACTCAGCCACCGCATGAACAAAGCGGAAGAGCTGGAGCAGGTATTCCCGCTTACGGAAAGCGAACGCACTGCGTTTGGAGCGGGCAATCTATTCCGCGTTGATGTCACTCCGTATTTCGGCTCACTCATCCATCCCGACGATCCGGCCGACCCCATCCGCCGTCAGGTGATCCCCACCGCGGCGGAACTCGTGCCCTTCACGGCGATGATGGAAGATTCCCTCGCCGAAGACCGGCATTCTCCCGTGCCCGGACTGGTTCACCGCTACCCGGACCGGGTGCTGATGCTGGTTACGACCCAATGCGCATCCTACTGCCGGTACTGCACCCGCTCGCGGATTGTGGGTGATGCCTCCGCCCAATTCTCATCCAGCGAATACGAAGAAATGCTGGATTACATCCGGCGCACGCCGCAGATACGCGATGTGCTGCTTTCCGGCGGCGATCCGCTGACGCTTGCGCCGAAGGTCCTGGAAAATCTGATTGCGAGTCTTCGGGAAATCCCCCATGTCGAAATCATCCGGATCGGCTCGCGCGTGCCGGTCTTCATGCCGATGCGCGTGGACGACGACTTGTGCGCCATGCTGGGAAAGTACCATCCGATCTGGCTGAATATCCACGTCAACCATCCCAACGAGATAACACCCGAACTGGCCGCCGCTGTGGATAAACTTACACGCGCGGGGGTTCCGCTTGGAAATCAATCGGTCCTTCTGGCGGGGGTGAACGATTGCGTCCATGTCCAGCGCCGGCTGGTGCAGGATCTGGTGCGCATCCGCGTCCGCCCGTATTACCTGTACCAATGCGACCTGGTCGAGGGCGCGGGCCATTTCCGCACTCCGGTTTCGAAGGGGATCGAGATCATTGAGGGCCTGCGCGGGCATACCTCCGGATTTGCGGTTCCCACGTATGTCGTCGATGCGCCCGGCGGCGGCGGAAAAATCCCGCTCGGGCCGAATTATCTGCTGAGCATGTCGGATCACCGGGTCGCCCTCCGGAATTTTGAAGGATACATCTCGGCGTACGAAGAACCGGGTGCCTATTCGGCGCACGATCCGGCGAAATGCGCGGAGTGCAAACGCAAACACGCGGAGCCGGGGCAGTCGGGAATTACCGGGCTTCTGGATGGAGACGAACTGGCGATCGAACCGCAGGATTGGGCGAAAACACATGCCCGGGGCGGCGCCGCGCACCGGTTGAACCGGGATGCCGAAAAATGGAATCCGCTCGGGATCGGCCCGGGTGCATCCGCCGGTGAACATCGGAAAACCGATCCGCCCGGTCCGCTGAAAGAAATATAACCCACCCGCTGCGGGACTTTCTACTCACCAAGGATCATTTCTTGTCCGAAAAATTGCCCCAGAAGAAAACCACCGAGACCAGCGGACAGCCGCCTTCGCCGTCCTCCGCCGCGGCGACTTCCCAGAATAAGAACGTGTTCCGGAAAAACCGTTTGCGCGTGGCGGTGCTTCATAATTTAAAGAAGCATGCGCCCGCCGACGGGCTGCATCCGGTGGATGCGTTCGCCGAACTCGACAGCGAGACCAACATTGCCGCCTACGCCGCCGCCCTGCGCGCCGCAGGGTACCATGTCATCGGTATCGATGGAAATCCGGATTTGTTCCGCCGCCTGAAGCGATTGAAGGTCGATATCTGCTTCAATACCTGCGAAGGATACCGGGGCGACGCCCGCGAAGCCCAGGTCCCGGCGCTGCTCGAAATGATGGGGATTCCGTATACCGGCGGAAAAGTCACCTGCCTGGCCAATACGCTGGATAAAGCCGCCACGAAAAGGATCCTTTTCGCGTATGGGCTTCCTACCCCGTATTTTCAGGAATTCACGCATGTCGACCTCCCACTCGATCCGAGCCTGCATTTTCCCCTGTTTGTAAAGCCGAATCGCGAAGGAACCGGGATTGGGATCGATTCGAAATCCCTGGTGCATTCCGAGGATCAGTTGCGCGCCAAGGTGGATTACATAGTAAAGGAATACTGCGAATCCGTACTGGTGGAGGAATATATCCCGGGCCGCGATATTACCTGCGGGCTGGTGGGGAACCTTTCCGCGTTGGAATCCGGGCAGCCGATCCCGGATCTGCGCCGGGAAACGCCGGGCCCGGGCGGGGGAGTGGATTGGCACGGCATCCATTTCTTTCCGATCTCCGAAGTGGACCATGCGCGAATCCCGGGCATGGATCCCTATTACTCGTATGCGGTAAAAGCTCTGTCGCTCGAGGATTATCCGTATTTCTGCCCTGCGCCCATTCCGGACAAGGTGGCGGCTGAAGTACGCCGGTTGACCCTCGAGACGTTCCGGGTGACCCAGACTCTGGACTTTGCGCGCGTGGATTTCCGGCTTCACAGCGGGAAGAAACTGCGGCCGTATATCATCGAGATCAATGCGCTCCCCGGCCTGACCCCGGTCAGCGACCTGACCATTTGTGCGCAGTCCGAAGGCTGGGAATATGCCCGGTTGCTTCAATCCGTTCTGGAAGCCGGTGCCAAACGATATGGATTGATCCCGGAACACGAGGAAGCGTAAATCCTTCGGCCCGAGAAGCCCTGTCCGGAGGATTGCCGCCGGAGTAGGGCCGGGCAAGCCGGAAGCCCGCGGCTGACCGGAAGGCCGTATTTCAAAATCAGGTTGCCCAATCCGAAAATGACATCCGACATCCCCATTCACGTGGAAACCAGCCGGCCGCAAGACCGCGACGCCATTGGGAAAATAGCGCGGCGGGCGGGCGTCTTCACCAAAGAGGAAGAAGACTCAGTCTTCGAATTATTCGATGCCCATTTACAATCGTCCGATTCGGGATACGAGTGGTTTTCCGCGCGCGCCGGAAAGCATGTGGTGGGTTTCGCCTGTTACGGCCCGACTCCGCTGGCGCAGGGCGCTTATGATTTGTATTGGATTTGCACTGATCCGGAGGTCCAGGGCAAAGGGGTGGGGCGCGCCTTATTTTCCGCCATGGAAGCGGAAATCCGCAGCCGGAAGGGCCGTTTGCTGATGATCTGGACGAGTGGCGCGGAGCACTATCTACCGGCCGCAAAATTTTACGAACGCATGGGATGCGAACCGCCCGTCCGGATAAGGGACTATTACAAGCCGGGGGAGGATTTGTTGGTGTTTATTAAATATTATTCCGCCGAATAGGAATTTCTGCAAAGCATCTTTTCTTTGGTGAAAGGATTATCCGTTTTTCTTCCGTGGCACCTCATGCCCTCGTGGTCTATAGAATTGTAATTACCACAAAGACACAAAGTCGCAAAGAAATTCTACACGCCTGGGCGCTTTCGAGTCTTCGCGGTAAAAAGAATTGTAATTATCACTAGGGCACGAAGACACAAAGAAAATCCAAAAGCAACTACACGCCTTGGTGTCTTCGTGTCTTTGTTGTTTATAAAAATAATAATCCCCAATGTAAAAAATAAAATAAAAAAAATATTACAGGCGCCGCGAACGGCCAAAAATCATCCCGCAGGAGGCGCGAATGTTAAAAGGGGTGAAAAGAAAATTTAAGATTCGACCCATTGACTTCCCTGTTTTGTACTGTAGAATGAAAATGATCAAGGAGATCGTCGATCCGCTTTGGCGGAAAAATCACACAGGAGAGACATGAGACGAAACGCTAAAGAAATTTTTAATCCGTACTCGGTCTTGATCCTTCACAATGTTATGAGCGATTGGACGTCGGCGGACATCGAAGCTGCCGAGCAAGCGGTGACCCGGATGAAATACGGTTTGACATCGCTTGGCATGGAAGTTACTTCGATCCCCGTTCGGCGTGATATCGAAGGCGCACTCCGCGGCTTTGATCCCAAAGAATGCATCATCTTCAATTGGTGTGAAGGATTGGACGGCGAACCCAACGCCTACGATGCCA
>Ga0307445_10001098_pt1 | contig 15130 bp, 7 predicted proteins | sample SalMarSW160330MG_FD_202147 | JGI IMG/M metagenome (GOLD analysis project Ga0307445, IMG submission 202147) | Salt marsh sediment microbial communities from the Plum Island Ecosystem LTER, Massachusetts, United States - SW1603-30 | ecosystem: Environmental > Aquatic > Marine > Intertidal zone >...
ATAACCCAGATCCCTTCGTGAAAAAACGGTGAAAAGCTTGAAAAGCACGATGCCCGCCAAAAAACCGCCCACATGGGCAAAAAAGGCCACTCCCCCGGAGGTGGAGCCTATGGAAGGCAGAGCAAAAAGAAGCTGAAGCACAAACCAGAAACCCAGGACGAAGAAAGCCGGGATGGCTACGATGCGGATGAAAAATCCGAAGAATATCAAAGTCAGGATTCTGGCCCGCGGAAAGCGGATCACATAGGCCCCCAAAACTCCGGCTATGGCGCCGGAGGCCCCGATCATGGGAACTTGAGAGTCGGGCGTGGTCAGCACGTAGAGGAGGCTGGCTCCCAGTCCGCAGAGGATGTAGAAGACCAGAAACTTGACGTGCCCTAACTGGTCTTCCACGTTATCCCCGAAGATCCAGAGATACAACATGTTCCCGCCCAGGTGAAACAAGCCCCCGTGCAGAAACATGGCGGTGAACAAAGTCAGGATGATAGGGGAGCTCAACTCCGGCGTCAACTCCTGCATGTGGGTCACCTCGTAGGGAATGGTTCCCCATTTGAGCAAAGCCAGATCATAGGCATTTCCCAAAGAGAGGAGATATAAATAGACCAGGCAGTTGATTAGGATGAGCGCAACCGTCACTATCGGCGGTCTGCGCGCGGGGATATCGTCCTTTAAGGGTATCATGCGGATGGCCCAGCCTGGTCGGGACGCGGACAGTTGCGCCCACGGATCGCAGCCCCACGCTCAACTTCATGCCGAGGGATCGTGGGATGGGATCGAGAATCGACGTTGTTTGATAATTAAGCGGTATCATGCCCCGATGGCAAGGAAAATGTGGAACCGGCGATCCGTGCAGGATTTTGAGGGTAACGGACGAGGCGTCCGCTACAACGGGGGAGTCGATTACTCTTGTCGGGTAGCCCGTCCGGGCAACCCGACCTACGGAGGAATTAGAACAATTCTTCTCTTTTCTGCTCTTCTCTGATTTTTCTATAGAGATTCTGTGCTTCCTCTTTCCTAACGCTCCGGAATGGAATCTCCAAGATCTGCACCTCGAGGATTTTGCGGGCGAAGTTTATGGTGATGATCTGCCCCTCCTTGATTTCCTTTCCGGGTTTGGCCTTATGCCCATCTAAAAGGACCAAACCGGCCTCGCAAGCTTTCTTGGCTTGAGTGCGCCTTTTGATCAGGCGTGCATCCGAAAGGAAGCTGTCCAGGCGCATGGGATTGATTTTTCAGACGAAGAATCGGGGAAGTCCGGTCGGAAGGTTGATTAAATCCTTATGTCCACGTAAATATCCTGCCGAAGCTTCTGCACCCACTGTTGAACCAACTCGTTGGTTTTCTTCCTGCGTATCATGTCCTTGATGGCATCCCAATCCTCATCTAAGGTCAGCTTTCTTTCCTCTCTTTTGTCCAGCAGCTTGATTATATGGATGCCGGAGGGACTCTTAAGCGGGCGACTGACCTCTCCCACCTGGAGATTTTCCAGACCCTGTCTGAATTCCGGCGTCATCTGGGCTACCGGATACCAGCCCAGCTCGCCGCCCATCTTCTTCGACTCCTGATCGTCGGAGAACTGCTTGGCCAATTCGGAGAAATCCGCACCCTGCTGCAATAGTTGATACAGGCTGTCGGCCAGTTGTTCGGTGCGCAGGGAATCCTGTTGGGAGGGACGAATGAGGATGAGTATGTGCCGGGCGTGCACCCGGTCATCCGTTTTATCCTCGACCTTGATAATGTGATACCCGAATTCGGTTCGGATCACGTCGCTGATCTGGCCGGGAGCTAAGGAAAAGGCGGTCTCTTCGAACTTGGGTATCATGTCTCCCCGGCCGAAGAATCCCAAATCGCCCCCTCTCTCGGCGCTGGGGTCGTCGGAGTATCGCCGGGCCAAATCCGCGAAATCCTGGCCCTGCTGGGCCAAGGCGCGTATCCTTTCCGCCTGACCTTTCAACGAATCCAGGGTCTCCGGCGAGGTCTTGATCTCCAGCAGGATGTGGCTTAACTTCACCGCCTCCGGCTGGTTGGGAATACTGTCCTGGAATTCCTGGTAGAAATCCCGCACCTCCTTGGCGGAGACCGACACTTTCTGAAGTTTGGAGGCCACCAGCCGGTCGATCATCATCTGGTCCTGTATCTGCTCCCGGTATTTCTTTCGCAGCTCGTTTTCGGTGAGACCTTCGGCCTTGAGCTGGGCCCTGAATTCCTCTTCGGTGAACTCAGCTTTGACGCTGCTCATCTGCTTCTGCACGGCGTCGTCCACTTCTTTTGAGGTCACCTTGATCAGGGTGTCCTTCTTGGCGGCGTTGAGAAGCAGCCGGTCGTTGATCATCTGCTCCAAAAGCTGCTTCTTGAGCTGCTCGCGCTCCTTTTCGCTTCTGACGCTGGCCCGCATCTGGCTCACGTACAGGTCCAGCTGTGTGTCCAGATCGGATTCTAAAATGATCTGGTCGCCCACCACTGCCACGATCCGGTCCAGAACCTGCTGGGCATGTCCTGCGCTCACAAGAACAAAGGTCAAGACCAGAGCGCATAATGCCAGGCTGCTGACCCAAATCGGCGTTTTATGCTGTTTGAGCTTGGATTTCGACATATTCAACTTCCTTCGGCCGGTCTCATTACACCACGGGGCAAACAGCTGACCCCCACCGCGGATTACCCCTCGTGGGCCATTTTCATTACATGCTCAGCAGGCAGGTCGCATTTCGGCCGGCCAAGCTTTGGCTCCCAGACGATACGGTTTAGCCGCTGGTGGTGTCCGACTCCCCCTCCTTTTCTTCAACCGTGGATGCTATCACGTCATCGTAAATGTCGATCTTGTAATGGGATCTTGCGTTTTCCACCCAGTTTTTGAAGACGGTTTGGTCTTTCTCCCGCCTAGCCAGGGAAATGACCCGGTCTTTCACCTGGTCTAAAGGCTGCACGCCGCCTTCGGTCTTTCCCTCCAGCTTGATCACCGAATAGACCTCTCCGAGCTGCCGGTCGTTGATCATTATGGGGCCGCCTAAGCTTCCCACTTTCATCTTCTCGGCGGCGTCGTAGATCTCCGGATAGCGGGTACGGGGAAAGCTTCCCAGAAGCCCTCCCGACCCCTTGGCATAAGCGCGGAGGGTGTTCTCCTGCGCCAGCTTGGCGAAATCCGCGCCGGCTCTCAGCCTCTTCAGCAGGTCGTCGGCCTCTTTCTGGGTTTTCACCAGGATTTCCCTTACCGTGACCTGGGGCTGGATGGTGAACCGGTCCAGGTGGCGGTTGTAGTAGCTTTGGACCTCTTCATCGGATATTCCCACGCCCTTGAGGATGACGTCGCTGGTCATCCTCTTGGCCATTTCCGCCTCCTTAAGGCCGATCCACTCCTTATTGAATTCCTTGCTGTTCTCCAGGTTCTGTTTTTTGGCCACGTCCACAAGCAGACCCTGAACCACGGTTCCGAATGCGGTTTCTATCAGTTTCTCCTGGTCCTGCAGCCGAGGGCGGTAGGCCTGAGGAATTCCGTTGTACTGTTCGGCGAACTGGCCCAGACTGATCACCCCGTTTTGATAGGTGAACAGAGGCATGTCCCTTTCCTCGGTGCTGAACTGATCCAAGTTCACCATGTCGCCCGGCCTTCTCAGCCCGATGGTGTCCGGCGGCACCTCCTCGCTTTTGGAAACCAGAAGCTGGTAGGCCTGGGGGTTCAAGCTGAAGTCCACTTTCTTCCGCAGTTGTGCGAAGTATTCCTTGACCCGGTTTTCCCTTTTCTCGTTTTCCACTTTGGTCTCAATCAGGCTTTTGGATTCCTCGAAGGGCGGCTGTTCCTTCTCCCGGCGCTCGAGCAACTTGATGATGTGCCATCCGTAGGAGCTCTGCACCGGCTGGGAGATCTCTCCCTCCTTCAGGGCAAAGGCGGCCTGCTGAAACTCGGGGACCATTTTCCCCCAGGTGAAGAAGCCCAAATCTCCGCCGTTGGTTTTGGCTGAAGGGTCGATGCTCTTCTCCCGGGCCAATTCCTCGAAATCCGCCCCGGCTTTCAGTTGATTGTAGATGTCCTCCGCCTCCTGCTTGGTCTCCACCAGGATATGGGCGGCATGGATTTCCTCTTTGGTGCGATTGTACTCCTGTCGCAGCTCCGATTCGGTGGGCTTGGACTTGGCGGCGATCTCCTTCTGATACAGAACGTTCAGCAGTATGCGGTCCTTTTGGGCGGCCAGGCCGGAATCCTGATTCACGGCGTTATCCAGTCCCTCCTTGTAGGCCTCCAGGATCACCACCTGGTCGTCGATCAGCTTGTTGACCAGCTCCTTCTTTCTCTCCAGCTCCGAGACCCCCATGATCTTCAGGCGGGAGGCTTGCTTCCATTCTTGTTCCAGATCGGCCACGGTGATATCCCGGTCTCCCACCCGGGCCACCACCTCTCCTCCCTGCTGTCTGGTCCCGCAAGCGTAAAATAAAGCCGATGCCATTATCCCCACCAGCGCAATGACGACTGCCTTTCTCACTTTACTCCTCCTTGGGGTTTTAAGGTAATCACCGACCATCCAAACCAAGCTCCACTTTCGGTCTCCTTCGCGAATAGGCACCAATATACCCACCCCCTACAGGCTTTGCAAGAGATTTCTGACCTCTTGGGACCTTTTGTCCCGGTCCCCTGGAAGCTGTATGGTCAGCTTGAGTTGGGGGTCCAACGAAAATTCCAGCGGCAGATCTATTTTCCGACTGAGATTTTCCAGTTTCTGCTTATCGATTCTTTGGTCCGGGGAAAAGGTCAAATCCAGGGTGTCCTTTTTCAACCCAAGCCGGGAGATGCCCAGTTGCGCGGCCGCTATTTTAGCCCGGGTGAGATTGAGCAGGTCCTCCACCTCGGGCGGAGCGGCGCCGAATCGGTCGCTCATCTCGGCCTCTACCCCATCTACGTCTTCTACAGATTTGGCCTCAGAAAGTTTCCGGTAAAGATCGACCCTCTGCTGACTGTCCGGCACGTAGACCTGCGGTATGTAGATATCTAAGTCCAGCTCCATCTTCACTTCCGGCAGTCGGTCTACCTTCTCCCCTTTGAGCTCCTTGACCGTCTCATCCAACAATCGGCAATAGAGATCGAAGCCCACCTCCTCTATGAATCCGTGTTGTTGAGCTCCCAGCAGGTTGCCGGCCCCGCGTATTTCCAGGTCCCTGAGCGCCAGATGAAAGCCCGATCCCAGCTGGGTGAACTGCTCCAAGGCCTTAAGCCTTTTGCGGGCGGTCTGGCTGAGCAGCTTGACCCGGGGTATCAGAAGATAAGCGTAGGCCCGGACGTTGGACCGGCCCACCCTTCCCCGCAATTGGTACAACTGGGCTAAGCCGAACCGGTCCGCCCGGTCTATTATCACCGTATTCACCGTGGGGATGTCTATGCCCGACTCGATGATGGAAGTCACCAAGAGAACCTCATAGCGCCGGTTCAGGTAATCGAACATCACCTTCTCTAAAAGCCGCTCGTCCATCTGCCCATGAGCCACCCCGATTCTGATCTGGGGAAGCAGCTCCTGCAGAAATCGGTGCACCGATTCGATGGTCTGCACCCGATTGTGGACGAAGTACACCTGTCCCCCCCGGTCCACCTCCCGCAAAATGGCATCGGCGATGAGCTTTTTGTTGAACTGGACGATCTCGGTATGGATGGGAAGCCGATCCTTAGGCGGGGTGTTTATGATGGACATGTCCCGGGCACCCAAGAGCGAAAACTGAAGGGTGCGGGGAATGGGAGTGGCGGTTAGGGTGATGACGTCCACCTGCCGGCGCAGCCTCTTGATCTTCTCCTTATGGGCCACCCCGAACCTCTGCTCCTCGTCGATCACCAGAAGGCCCAGGTTGCTGAAGCCGACGTCTTTCTGGATCAGACGATGGGTGCCGATGATCACGTCCACCTTTCCCTGCTTCAAGTCCTGCAATATCGCTTTTTGTTCCTTTTTGCTCTTGAAGCGGGAGAGCATGGCCACGTTGACCGGAAAGCTTTTCAGCCGCTCGGAGAAAGTCACGTAATGTTGCTGGGCCAGAATGGTGGTGGGCACCAGAACGGCCACCTGTTTTCCGTCCATCACCGCCTTGAACGCCGCTCTTACCGCCACCTCGGTCTTTCCGTATCCCACGTCGCCGCAGATCAGCCGATCTGCAGGGGTGCTCTGTTCCATGTCGGTTTTGACTGCATCTAAGGCAGTCAGCTGATCCGGCGTCTCCTCATATATGAAGGAGGCTTCCAGTTCCTTCTGCCATACGGTATCGGGCGAGAAGGCAAGTCCCGGCCTGGCCTTTCTTTCGGCATAGAGCTGGATTAAGTCCCGGGCCATGTCCTGCACCGCCTTTTTGGTTCTCTCCTTGATCTTCTCCCAGGAGGTTCCGCCCAACCGGGACAAAGTCGGAGCGCCTTCCTTGCCCACGAACTTGTGCACCCGGTTGAACTCCTCGATGGGAACGAACAGCTTGTCCTCCCCCTGATACAGAAGCTTCAGGCATTCCCTGGTCCTGCCGTCCACCTCCAGAATCTCCAGCCCGGCATACCTGCCGATGCCGTGATCCACGTGAACCACGAAATCCCCCGGGGAGAGCGCGGAATAGGAGGAGAGAGCTATCCCCTCGTTGAACCGCCGCTTGCGCCGGCGCCAGAAATAGCGGGAGAATATCTGGTGGTCGGTCAGAACCACCAGGTTCATCTGAGGAAAGTCGAAGCCCCCGGATAGATTCTTCACCTGCCAATCCACCGCGCCGGCATCCCTGCCCAGAAGCTCTGCCAAACGTTCCTTCTGACCCAAATTGTCGCAGAAGATGAAAACCCGCCGCCCCTGGGACCGGTAGCGCTTCATGGACTTTTTGAGCAGATCCACGTTTCCCCCGAAGACATCCGGCTCGATCATGCCCAGATTCACCGATTCCCCTTTCTCTCCCAGCGAGAGATGGCGCAGAGTCCTGAACCGGTTTGCCCGCTCCAGGAAATCGCGTTTGGGACCCCAGAGATCGGAAGGCCGCACGACGGCCTGGTCTTTGTCCCGAGCCTGATTATATAGCCCTTCGGTTTCCTGGTAGACGGCATCCAGTTCGCCTTCCATCACCGATGGCTCGTCTAAGAATATGACCGAGTGGGGCGGAAGGTAGTCGGTTATCCGAGCCCGGGGAAGGCCGAACAGGCTGGCCAGCCACTCCAATCCGGGCACCTCCTGGTGGAACTGCATTCTCTCCCGCAGGCTCTCGGCTTGGCGGGGGTCCAACTCGGAGAGAAGCTCCTCCAATCTCCGGTCGCTTAAGATCACCTCCCTTTTGGGCAAAATCAGAGCCCGGTCCATCTTCTCCAAGGACCTCTGGTCCGACACGGAGAAGGTGCGAATCGACTCTATGACGTCCCCGAAGAACTCTATGCGGATGGGATCGGCAGAGGAATAGGGGAAAACGTCGACGATGCCGCCGCGGGCGCTGAAGGTGCCGATTTCCTCCACCTGGGGAAATCGCCTGAATCCCAGATGGTTCAGCTTCCGGCAAAGTTGGTCGAAATCGGCCGTGGCTCCCTTCTCCAGGGTGATGCTGTTTTCCTTCAACTCGTCTGCCGGAAGGGTTTTCTCCAGGCATGCCCGGATGGTGGCCACCACCACCGGACTTTTTCCCGTGGCCAGATCATACAGGCTTTCCAGCCTCCTGCCTACGACCTCGCTGTGGGGGGTTTTCAACTCATAGGGCAAAATCTCCCAGGTGGGAAACAGCCTGATCCCGTCCTCTCCCAGAAAACAGGCCAGATCCTCGTACATCCTCCAGGCCTCTTCCGGATCCGAGGTCACGACCAACATGGGAGAGCCGGTTTTGGCCTTCAGATAGGCCAGAAGCAGGGATTTTCCCGATCCCACCAGACCGGATACCGATACCTCAGCCCTGTCCGGGGCGAGAAGCTCTTTGGTTTTCGCGAAACTCTCGGAAGTGTCTGTGGTTTGCAGAAGCGTTGAGGGCGTCATTTCCCATTTCCCATAAGCGAATCCGTAGGCAGGGCTGAATCGGCCGAGTGCTTGAAACGATGAAGCTTCAACCCGGGCGAAAAGGCCTCAGCCGTGCCCTTCTCAAATTCGCGGTCTTGCACAAATAGTGCATACGTGATCCCGCTTTCATAATTGGAGCAGGGATGGGCAAGCAGAGCCGATACCGCGCGAGTGGAAGAGAGATGTTGCGCCTCAGGCGCAAGGGAAGAAGGACTGATTCTTCTCTCGAGTTCGGGTGCGGACGTCAGGTCTTGCGGGAGATGAGGATCATGCGGGGCGAGTCCAGACTGTATTCCGAGAACTCGAAGTCGCCGTAGACCGCTTCGAGCATGAATCCGGCCCTTTTCAGCAGGTCCAGCACCTCGGCGAAAGAGTACAACCGCAGGGAGAAGGAATGCTCGGCCCGTTTGCCGTTGCCGAACACCAGCGTGCGAGTGCTTTCCCAGCGGCTGGTGAACAGATCGAAGAAATTGTCCTCCAGCATGATGAAACTCTTATCCGGCCGCCAGGTTCTCCTTTGGAAGTTGCGGATCAGATGCTCCCGGTTCTTCAGATCGATCAGAAAAAGCCCTTTCTCCTTCAATGCCCGGCGCACCCCTTTGAGCACCTTCAGATCGTCCTTTTCGCCGGGGAAATAGCCGAAGGAGGTGAAGACGTTTATGGCCGCATCGAATTGGCTCTCGAAGGGAAGCTTGCGCATGTCGCCCCGGACGTATTCGATCTTCAATCCGGAGGCAGCCGAATCGGACTTTGCTTTTTTTAGAAAGAAATCCGACAGATCGTAGCCGGTCACCTTGAAACCCCTCTGGGCCAGTTCGATGGAGTGTCGCCCATAGCCGCAACACAGATCGAGGATTTTGGCTTTGGGCTTAAGATCCATCATCTTGATGATGGACTCCACGTCGCGGGAGCTTTTCTTCTCCAGCTCCTGATAGACCCGCATGTAGTTTTCATCGAAGAACTTCTGCCACCAATACATGCGCTTCGCTAAGTTAAAAGTTGAAAATGCAAAATGAAAAATTGAAACCCCGGTACAAAACGCCTGCCGACGGCCCGGCAATTTTGAATTTTGCATTGAAATTCTTCATTTTGCTTTTTGCACTTTGAATTTCAATCCTGTCGCGATTTCGCCATCATATAGCCCATGATTTTGTATACCAGCCGGGCTGCCAAAAAATCCGGCGCCAAAAGCCCGGGCACCGGACAAAGCTCCACCACGTCGAAGCCCACCAGGTTCTTTCGGCTCACCAGCTTTTTTAAGAAACTCAAAGTCTGGTGCCAGAGCAAACCTCCCGGCTCCGGGGTTCCCACCGCCGGCATGATGGAGGGATCCAGAACGTCCAAATCCAAAGTGAGATAAACGTCCTGGCCCAGCCCACCCAGCGCCTGGTCGACCCAGGAATCGGATGCTCCCGCTTCCGGAGCGAAAAAGACGGGGGTTTTATTCTCCCGGATGAATTCGTGTTCCTCCCGGCTTAGGTTTCTGATTCCGACTCCCACGTGGGGGCAAAGCTCGCCGATTCTCCGCATCACGCAGGCGTGGCTGAATTTACTCTCCTGATAGCTGTCTCGCAGGTCGGCGTGCGCGTCCATCTGGAGCACGGAGAGCTGGGGATACCTTTCCCGGTGCGCCCTGACCGCCCCTATGCTGACGGTATGTTCCCCGCCCAACATGACCACCTTCTTTTTCCTCTCCAAAAGCTGTTTCTGGGTCAAGTGGATTTTCTCCACCACGCTTTCCGGACCGGAGACGTCGCTCTTTATTCCCTCCAGAGTGCAAATCCCCGCCCGGCATGGCTCGAACTCCAACTCGTAGTCGAAGGTTTCCACCTCCTGGGAGGCGGCTATGACGGCCGCAGGACCATGTTTGGTTCCGGTCCCATAGGTGGTGGTTTGCTCGTAGGGAACCGGAAGCACCACGAATTCGGATTTTTGAAATTCGCTTAACTCGGATGAAAGCCCCAGGAATCTGCAACTGCGCAAATCAATTCCCTCTGATTTCAGCTTTAATCTCCTTATTCGTTCGGATCCTCCAGCACGAACATGGCGGCGGCCACCACCGAAGTCCACAGTCCGTCTTTGTCGCCTTCCGCCGATTGGGTGACGCTGGTGGTCCTGACGATCTCCCCGGATATCTTCCAGATCTCTTTTCTTTCATCCCAGCCCTTGTCCACGTCGAAATCGATCCCCAGGGTGGTGGCCAGCATGGTGGCGGCTAAATCCTCGGCATAGTCGCCGGCTTTCTTAAAGGTCTGGCCGAAGGCCTTGTGCTCGGCTAAGTAGCCGTATTGGGTGGTGTCGTGAGGAATGGCAATGCCCACCGAAGCCGATACCAACCGGTTGGGCTCGTTGGTGGAGTTGGAGCTCATCACCGTGAAAACCACCTGTCCGGCCTTCAGTCGCCGAAGTCCCACGTTTCTGGGCACCAGCTTGCATCCCGGGGGGAAGATGCTGGAAACCCGTACCAGATTGAACTGGGCCACCTTGGCATTTCTTAAGGCCAACTCGAAACTGGAGAGCTGCTCTTTGTGCTTACCCACACCTTTGGTGAGAAAGACCATTCGCGGAATCGCAATCATCTCTTTCCTCCTTGGCTGAAAAGGATGATCGACTGCCTTTCAAATTTGCAGCGCAAAATATGTCATGGCAAAACAAAAAGCAACAGCTAAATTCGATCCCGTGTCGATTCACGAAAATCCTATGGAACCCCTCGGCTTCCTGAGCCTGGTCGACAACGAGCGTGAAGCTGCCCGCCGCCACGAACTTCGCCGGGCGTAAAATAGGTCTTGGTGAAAGCCCTCCTTGCCCCCGCTGTGCAAATGATTTCGAGATTTGAGCAGGATGAGTTACCTGTGGGAATTCCTATGCAGGTGCGCAACTGCGCGTCAGGTTAAAGGGAAGTCAGAATTGGGATGCTGGGACGACAAGGACGAGTTGGAAACCGTCCCCTGCCACACACTTCCGATGGTTGGCCCGGCGGTTGGACCGATCTTGATTAAGTTTCATACACTTTGTCGGGAGAGTCTCGTTTGGCCTTCGATTTGCCGTTGACAAGAGAGGATAACGGGTTAAATTGTGGATGGGGCTGAGCTTGAGAAAAAAGCGACCTATCCCGGTTCCCGAGGAGGTGGGTCCATAGTCTTTGCAAAAGTCGAGATCGGCCTCAAGGGTCGATGACAGTTCATTTCCCCGAAGTCTGCCTTTGGGATAGGGGATCAGACCGAGGAACTCCTAACGAATGGGGTGGGCATCCTCAAGATGAGGATGTTGCCTTCCCAGGGAGGTTTTGAGAATGCGAAACAAGATCGTGTTGATGATGGTCAGCGTTGCCGTCTTGTGGATGGCGACCGGGATGAGCGCCACGGCCGGAGAAGACGACAAGATCCGGATAAACGGCGACACCATCGACCAGAGCAAGTCCAACACCGGGATCACCTTCAAGGATTTCTCCGGCGGCGTGGCGGACGTGATCATAACCGAGATAGACTCCTCCGCCTTTCCGGTGATCAAGGTTTACGTGGACGTGGTGGACTCCTTTGGGGTTCTGATATGCGGGCTGAGCGAGGAGGATTTCTGCCTGTACCAGGACTCAGACCGGCCGGATTTTGAGCTGAGCTCTCTGGATTCGCTTCCCTGCCCGGTTTCGGTTTGCCTGGTGATGGACGTCAGCGGGAGCATGGAGGGAAAACCCCTGCAGCACGCCAAGGAAGCGGCCATATCCTTCGTGCGCCACATGGGTCCTTTGGCCCGGACGGCCATAGCGGCCTACTCCAGCTGCGTTGAGTTGGTGCAGGGTTTCACCAGCGATACCACCGCGCTGATCAACGCCATCAACTCCATGAGCGCCGGGGGTAGGACGGCTTTGTTCGACGGCTTCTGGCTGGGAGTGGACGAGACCCACGACCAACCGGACATCAAGGCGGTCATAGGCTTCACCGACGGCAACGAGAACAACAGCCAGGCTTGTTGGCCGCCGCCGGATGGCATATTGAACGACACCAGCTGGTGGGACGACTGCAATCTGGTTACCTCTTACGCCCAAGCCTATAAATTCCCCATCTACACCATCGGCCTGGGCCCGGATGCCTGGCCCGAGCCGCTCATGTGTTTGGCGCAAAACACGGGAGGGCAATATCACTATGCCCCCACCGCCGAGCAGTTGGACAGCATATACCAGCAGATTCAGGGCCGGCTGTGCTGCCGCTATCTGATCACCTACACCAGCCCGGATACGGTGCAGGATTGCGACGTGCACCAGGTCATCGTATGCGAGGGCGGGGAGCTTTGCACGCCTTGCGATACTGCATACTATCGGGAGCTTTGCCCGCCGGTTCTTAAGCGCACTCCGCCCACCATCGCCTTGAGCGATACCTGCCAGCCGGCTGCCCAGGACCTGGTAATCGAAGCCTGGGCCACGGACAGCGTTCCGCCGCCGGTTCAGGAAGTGGACCTGTTCTGGAGGAAGAGCGGCGGCAGTCCGGCATACACCAAGATAGTCATGACTCACGTGAGCGACAGCCTGTATCGGGGCACCATACCGGGTGCAGCCCTGCCTGCGGGAACCCCGGGCGTGGATTATTATCTGACCGCCACGGACGGAGACTTTACCGTGTCCGATCCCCCGGAGAATCCCCAGACTTCGCCCTACCTGATAGATATCTGCGAGAACCAACCTCCGGTTCTCACCTGTCCGGATGATGACAGCGTCCATGCGGGCGACCCCTTCACCAGCACCGACTATTCGGTCAGCGACCCGGACGACCCGCCGGGCTCCATCGTGGTCACGCTGCATTCGGTCTCACCCACGCCCACCAACGCTCCCACCTTGGTGAGCAAGCACGTAGAGTGGAGCACCGCTTGTGCGGATTTGAACATCGGTCCGGTTTTCACCTTCACCCTGGTGGCCACCGACCCGCACGGGGCAAAGGATACTTGCAGCTTCGAAGTCAAAGTGTACAATAACCCGCCCCAGATCGAATGTCCGCAGGACGATTCGATTTATGCCGGAGGGCTTTTCCAAAGCGACGATTTCTCCTCTTCCGATCCGGATTTGGATCAGGTCACGGTGAGCCTGTGCGGGATCACGCCCACTCCAGTGCATCAGCCGACCATGGTGGAGAATCACGTCCAGTGGCAGACCGAGTGTGCGGATGCGGGCAAACTTTTCACCATCTGCCTGAAGACGGTTGACCCATGCGGACTGGCTGACACCTGCTACCTGACGGTCAAAGTCTATAACTATCCGCCCCAGATCACCTGTCCGGAAAATGATTCGGTCCATGCGGGCAGTGTACTGCACAGCACGGATTTCGTATTCTCCGATCCGGATTTAGATCAGGTGACGGTGAGCCTGTGCGGCATAACTCCCACTCCGGCACATCAGCCGACCATCGTGGAAAACCACCTCCAGTGGCAGACCGAGTGTGCGGATGCGGGCAAACTTTTCACCATCTGCCTGAAAGCCACCGACCCTTGCGGGCTGGCCGATACCTGCTTCTTCGACGTCAGAGTCTACATAATACCTCCGGAGATTACCTGTCCGGAAGACGACTCGGTGCATGCCGGGGAGAATTTCGTGAGCACGGATTTCTCGCTGGACTTCCCTCAGGCAAAGTTCGCACCGGTGAGCATCTGCGGAATAGACCCCGAACCGGTGAATCAGCCGAGCATCGTGGAGAACCACATCGAATGGCAAACCGACTGCGACGATGCCGGCAAGACGTTTACCATCTGTCTGGAAGCCACCGGCGACTGCGAGACAAAAGATACCTGTTATTTCCAGGTTACGGTATACAATCGACCGCCGGAGCTGACCTGTCCGGATGACGGCGTGGTTCATGCCAAAGATACTTTCGTAAGCTCCGATTTCTCGGTGTTCGATCCGGACGGCGATTCCGCCCCGGTGGTTTTCTTGGACATCAATCCAGCCGGCGCCAACGATCCGGTTTTGGTGGACAGCCACCTGGAGTGGGTCACCACCTTAAGCGACATGGGCGATCACATCATCCGGCTGGTGGCCACCGATCCTTGCGGACTGGCCGACACCTGCCAGTTCAGCGTGTTCGTGGACGAGCCTACGGGCGATTTCTCCTGTCCGGACGACGACAGCGTGCATGCCGGCCAGCTTTTCGTGAGCACCAATTTCGTTTTGACCTATCCGGAATGCGATCCCTCCTCGGTCGAAATCCTGGACATCGTTCCCTCGCCCACTTATAGTCCGGTTCTGGTGGACTATCACGTGGAGTGGCAAACCACCTGTGAGGAGGACGGGGATTACGTCATCCGGCTGAGAACCAACGAGAGCTGCTCGACCGAGGATACCTGTTCCTTCACGGTGACTGTCTACAACCGGCCCCCCGAGCTTACCTGCCCGGATTACGGCCACGTTGAGCCTTTGGGATTGTTCATCAGCACCGATTTCCATGTAAGCGATCCGGACGGGGATGAGGCTGTGGTGGTTTTGCTGGGAATCGATCCTCCGGCGGAGCACGATCCGGTGATAGTGGAGCATCACGTGGAGTGGCTGACTGAATGCGATCCCGGAGATTACATAATCACTCTGGCAGCCACCGACCCCTGCGGCTTGGCCGACACCTGCGAGTTCATGGTGACCGTCTCCGAGGACCCCCTGCCCGACTTCACCATCTGGGTCTATCCCTTGGATCAGTACGTGGCTGCCGGGCATACGGCCGGCTATCTGGTGGAGCTTAACTCCCTTAACGGATTCGCGTTCCCCTGCACTCTGATGGTGAGCGGACTGCCTGCACCGCCTGACCACGGCGTATTCGATCGCGCGGTCCTGACTCCGGTCGACACCACCATTCTGACCGTCTATACCACTGCCGCCACCCCGCAGGGTTATTACACTCTGACCGTGACCGGCAAACAGAAATCCGGTTCCATCCAACACAGCGTGCAGGTGGGGCTGACCGTGGAAGAGCCGAGCGACGTGGAGGACTTGCCTGACCAATCCAATCGACCAGGTACGTTCTCTCTGTTCCAGAACCAGCCCAACCCGTTCAATCCGGAAACGCAGATCGGCTACCTCCTGCCAACGGATTGTCGCGCGCAATTGGTCATTTACAACGTGCTCGGCCGCACCGTGAGAACCTTAGTCGACGAATACCAGAACGCCGGAATGCACAACCTAAGATGGGACGGAA